>ERZ772820.3415-NODE-3415-length-10220-cov-6.085096_pt1 | contig 10220 bp, 8 predicted proteins | sample MGYA00511377_ERZ772820 | MGnify/ENA primary metagenome ERZ772820 (study PRJEB29015, sample SAMEA2737684) | human gut metagenome | biome: human gut; feature: human-associated habitat; material: faeces | place: China | collected 2012 ...
CCTGCCATATCTTCCAAAGACATATCCTTTATCCCGAAGACTTCTCCTTTATCTTTCAAGAAAATCTAAAGGTTATTTCACCAGATGTTCCTTAATCCAAACCATTTGTCGGTAATTGGTCTCGGATGTAGTCCAATGCTCATTGATTGGAGTGAGCAAAGCTTTCTTCTTACATTTCAACGTATTCCATACGGCATAGCTGGTGGTTGGAGGGCAGGTTACATCGTTATAACCCCATGTAAGATAGGTTGGAGCCGTTACCTTGCGGGCAAAGTTAACCACATCATAATAAGCCAGGGTATTGAGGCAATCCTTGTTTTGCAGTATCTGATGATACTTGTTGAAGTGAGGGTAACCGCCCTGCACAACCACATTCTTGCCATCCCTCTCTGGGAGAGACGTAAGGAGATCGATGCTGCGCTCCAAACCACATACACATGCTTCATTTCCCCATAAGGCGTATATGGGGAAATGCACAACAGATTTACTAGTAAGACTTCTATTAGAAAATATATCCCAAGGTAAATGTAAAGCTTTGGTTCTTAACATTAAACTGTGAAGACTTGTTGAGGAATCCACGAGAATATCCAAGCGACAAAGAATAATGCTTATCATAGAGGAACTTTACCTCCGCCAACATGCCCACGTCCCAACGCTTATAGGCATCGAGCTGATTGTTGCCATTCTTATGCTGTACGAAGCAATCCCACTTGAAGGTATTAGGATTGTCACCCACAAAGTTCTCCGTCACATTCTGCTTAATGGAAGCAATGGAATATCTAGCATAAGCACCCACAGAAGGAATGATAGACATCTTCTTACCCAGCGAAAAGTCATATCCTACTTTGACTGGTATCTGTACAGCCACTTCTTTAGATTTCACCTGTGGATAGACATAAGACAATTTACTATCTGTAAGATACTCAGACAACACAGAATACTTACCTGTAGTCATCAAGAAGTCGACTCCTGTAGAGAGCACCAAATGATTCTTTAGCTCATAAGAAACCCCTACACCGACATTACTTCCCACGGTATTTTTCTTATCCTGTACAACATACTCCTTACCCGAAACAAATCCCGAGAGATTAGCCCCGGCATGAGCATCCACCTTTACCTCCTGTGCCATTCCCTGCATAGGGAAGGCAACCGCAGCGAGCATTGGCAACGCTGCCAACTGAGACATTTTAAACATAATCGTATTATTTTAAATCTACCTTTACTATCTGTGCTTTACTTTCCAAACATCTTGGAATATTATAACCTCCCATATTATCAAATATATAGTTATAATTTTTATCATGCTCGGCAGTATAGTCACACCAAACATGAAACTCGCCAGTTATCATCTGAGTATTATTTGAGCGTTTAGCCAATCTTATATTAAACCCATCTTTCACATTATTGGTAAAGATATATCTTGGCAATCTTGGCGAAACAACTTCTTGCCCATTACTATTCAAACTAACATAGTAAGCTCCATTCAAATAAGAATCAAAAAAATAATTGCGAGCAGGATCGTTCTTCCAACCATACCACATTTCCTTTTTTGCATGCATACGTACTCGTACGTAATTCATTTCTAAATATGTAGAAAAGAATATCTCCTTATTACTCATGCCATTTGGATGGAAAGATATTTCATTTGTTCCAGCAACAGTACCTCTTGTAACAGGTGCATTAACTGAACTTATACTAATCTTAGAAGCATCGTAATGTCTCACTTTGCCCCCAACCACATAACATCCCTTCTCATTGGCAATGTATGATTCTACAGATTCCCCCTTAGGTACATACAAAGAAACATCAGAAGCATCTGTAGCATCTAGAGCCAACAAACCATCATACTTCTTCTGATAATCTTTGTACATTGACTTAAATTCACCAAGTGAAGAGGCCTTATCACCAATAGCCTCAAGTTCTTCATCTGCTTTAGCTGCCAAATCATGCAAATTTAGAATTCCATAGCGTGAAACCAAAGCTGCTCGCTCATCACTTGACAGAGGTGCTAGCTTTTCCTTAAAAGCATCAAAGCTAGCCTCATCTGCAAAACCTAATGCGAGCTCACCATCAGATGCGCTTGACATAGGCACAATTTCACCTTTAGAAACGGTTAAAACACACACAGCCTCTCTTCCTAAGGTTGTTTTCTCACTCATAAAATCATTTTGTTCGTCAGCACAAGAAACGAAAAGTGCCAAAGAACACAAAATACCAATAAACTTTTTCATTGAACTTTTATAATTAAAATAAAAATATTTTTGTGCAATCTCAATCCAATTCTATCATTGCTACATATTCATAATCTCCCTTCTGAACTGTCATTTTGATTATTCCCACAAAGTCAGAAGGGATTTCCACTTCACCATCAGCAGACAAATATCCAGAATATAAGATTCCATTTTCATTAGATAATTCAAAATATTCTCCATTTCCACCAGTAACATTTAATGTATGTCCAGCCAAAACTCCTTTAATTGGAGCTAATGGCATACGATGATGTCTTTTATGACAATATTGCTGCTTTGAATAACAACAAGAAAACGTAATCTCAGTAAAGCCTGAAATGGACTTCCCTAAAAGAGACATAGGCAATAAAACTGCCAATATTAAAAATTTAATTCTTTTCATATTATTAATTTATTAATCATTTTTGATGCTGCAAAATTACAGAAAAATAAAATCAAATACAAAAAAAAATGAATAATTCGAATACACCTTCCATACACCTCGAACACACAAGTGATGTCGTATAACAATAGAAACCAACGACTTACATAGATAGTAAATCACAATTACATTTCTTTTAATACTAAAGGAATTATAATATATAGACGCTTCATATATCTCAAACACTTTGGGGGATGCTCATAAACAAAACATCCCCAAAAGCCACAATTAATCTTCAGCTATGGTTATCAGATTTTTATATAGCGAAGATGCTCCATTTTTATTGAACAATTTCCTATTAACCTTAGCTTTCATATTCGTAATACTCTGCGAGCTTGTATTCAAAAGTATCTGCATCTCACTATTAGTAAACTCCAATCGAGTAAGCACGCAGACTTTTAGTTCCTGCTGAGCCAATTTTTTCTCACTAATTTGACTGGCAAAAATAGGAAAACAATGACAAATAAAATCAACTAGTTCTTTCCACTCATTGTTTGTAGGAACAGGAGTATTCTTTTTAGGGGATGCCATTTTTTTAAAAGCTACAACTATTTGGTTATTTGAAATAATTGTTTGCTTTTCCGTAGCCTTTAATGCAGCAAATCTCATGTAATACTCCTGATTTTTAGCTTCAAGATTTATAATTTTCTGTTCCAATTGACCTACAACATCATATTGGTTTAACCTTAAAGTATGCAATGCGGACTTAGCTCGTTCCATCTCTGTTATAGAATCCATATAATCAGAACATAGTTGCATCAGCTCCTTTTCTTTATTTTTCTTAAACCATTTGTATCTCCATAGAATACAAATCACCAACAAAAGCAAAGAAATAAATATGATTATTCCTATATATACTAATCTATTTTTCTTATATTTTTCGACCTCAGCAATCTTAACCAACCTATTATAGTTATACAAAGCTACGCATCTCAAAACTGCATCAGACTTTGCTTGTTCTAAAACGCCATCCATACTTTTCCCACATAATGCAGAATACTTTAGAATAGAGTCCAAATTCGCATGGTATCTTGCAACATCCAAAAGTCCCTTTGTTGCTTCATAATTCCAACCAGCTCCCAATAGCTTTCTATAATAAATCTCGGCGGAATCTATTTTATTCATTTCATAAAAATATCTCGCCTTTAACTCATAATAATACTCTCGACCTTTCTGTATATTGTTTTTTTTATCAAACAGCCCAGACTGTTTCTCAAACATTTTCATATAGTCTGCTGCCTGTTTGAAATGTCTATTATCCATTAAGACTTTAATAAGTGTTGGATAAGTTTGCACTGCCATTTGTTTCATTCGATTTCTATAGTACAACTCGGCACATTTCTTTGTTTGAGAATAAACCTTTGCAGTATCTCCCAACATATAATAATATGGGATACATAATTCCAAACCTAAAATATAATTATATTTATCTCCAGCTTTCAAAGCAAAGCTACTAGACATTTTACTAGCTTTTATTGCCTCTTCTGGCAAATATTGGTCAGCGAAAACATCTGCCATTTGCCCATATATACTAAACAACGTTATATAGTCACAATCTTTGCTCAAAGTATCAGCACACTCCACAGCCTCATTATAGCACTTGATGGCCATAGGAGCCTCTTTTTGGTCACGATATATGCAACCAAGAAGATAATGAGCCTGCATCTTTTCGTTCGCAGTACCTTTATTATCATAATAATCTACCACTTCTTGAAATACGGAATCTGACGGCATCTGCTTATATAATTTGTTTTGAACTTCTGCCCTCAAAACTCTATACTTCATGGTTACACTCTCCGGATCAGGAGTCTCAGTCTGTTTTTCAAAACTCTTCAAGCTATCATAAGCCTGCTGAGGATGCTTTTCAATCAAGCTGTCTATCTGCAGCAACTTCGCCATACGTTGGCTTTTGATGGAACAAGAAGCTAACGTAGCTAGCACAACAGATGACAAAATCATAACCAGAACCAATTGTCGTTTTTTCATCATATCGCTTTATCTTTTTTTATTAGTTAAATACAAAGGTAATACTTTTATCTTATACAACAATCTCTATAGACGATATTTAAGCATAAATTAAGCAAACAAGACTATTTTTAAAAGTCACTGCCATCAGCCACGTTTTCGTATAATAACATAAAACCAGAGGATTATGCGTGGCAGCAAAGGAAACGGTCATGGGAACGACGGAAAACTAAAACCTTAATCGATGGTTACTGACTATTATGGCGATGATATCCAATTGGAACTGACGACTTATCCACTTATCATTAGAATATGCTGGCAAATATACAACTATTATCAGAAACTAGCAAGGATTTTGAAGATTATTATTCGTTTGAGGTCACAAGTTGTGACCTCAAACGAATACATGCACCCCAAACGCCGTTTTTGGACAGAACATTTTATTCAAAATGAACATCTAAAAGGTTACTTCACCAGATGCTTCTTAATCCACTCCATCTGCTTGCGATTGGTTTCACCGCTCGTCCAGTGCTCATTGATTGGGGTAACGAGGCTCTCTTTCTCACATTTCAGCGTATTCCATACGGCATAGCTGGTGGTTGGAGGGCAGGTATTGTCGTTGTATCCCCAGGTGAGATAAGTTGGCGCCTTCACCTTCCGGGCAAAGTTCACCACATCGTAATAAGCCAGGGTATGGATGCAATCCTTGTTCTGCAATATCCTATGGTATTTATTGAAGTGAGGATAACCGCCCGTTCTGCCCTTCTCTGCATAACCAGCCATATCGCTGAGCGCCGGATGATTAGCCACGCACTGGGTTACTCTGCTATCCAAGCCTGCTGCGACAATCGCCAAGGCACCGCCCTGACTGCCGCCCTGCACAGCCACATTCTTTCCGTCCCACTCTGGTAGAGAGGTCAGGAAGTCGATGCAGCGCACCAATCCCTGATACACATGGCGCATGTAGTAGCGGTCCTTATCTTCCAATCCATTGGCAAGATAACCGCCGTTTGCATCGTTGAATCCCTTGCTTATCTCCTGGAAGGTTTCGGCAGAAAGACGTGGGTCGAGGCCATGGATTTCTATCTCGAAGCGGATGAAACCGTTCTCGGCATAATACTTGTTGCGCAGGGGTTCCTTGATGGTCTTGATGCCGGCTCCCGGAGGGGTGAGAACCACGGGATGGCTACCCCGGCTGGCATTCTTGGGATAGAAGAGATAGCCATACATCGCATGTCCCATCTTGTCTATCTGAAGTTTTACGAGATAGCAATCTATCTTATCTGTACAATATTCCTTGGCGAGTTCCTTGGTGTAACTCAAGGGAACATTCTTCAGTTCATCCTTCGCCTTCTGCCAGAAACTGTCGAAATCCTTAGGTTCCTGGGTATAAGGCTGAATCTTATCCACCGAGAATCCCACTTTTATATGATGCTGGTAGGTTTTGCCATCAAGCTTATAGAATAATCTCAAATCTCGGAAGCCCGGAGTCTTTCGGGTTCCCATGTTCACGATGGCGCGCCCATTCTTCAGCTTGAAGCTTCCCTGCTTGTCAGCCTCGAGCAGGTCGTTGCCAATTTCATAGTTCACCTCGCCGTCACGGGGAATTCCATACTTATAGAAACTTACTTCCACCTTAGCCTGCTCGCCCGTCTTATAGAGCCAGTCGGCATGATCGGGCACGGTAAGCCAAAGATAGTCACAGCGATACGGATAATTCTCCGCCTTCACACTTAACACACTCGCCATGTTCATCGCCAGGATAAACATAAACGAAAGATAGATTGTTCTTAATCTGTTCATTATTTTATAGTTTGTTTTAATTTATAATATTCAACTATCATATATGAGTGCAAAAGTACAACATTCCATTGAGATAACAAAACGATTTCAAGGATATTTTTGTTCAAGATACCCTCAATAGGCATCTTGAACAAATAAATATCCTTCCCTTCACCAAATGAGTAGTGACATTCTGAGGGTTGAGTCGATTACAGAAGACAATATGGAGTCAAATTGCTCCATGACCCGAAAATATTCCTCCAAAAGGAGTGAGTTTCTCAGATTTAATTTGTATCTTTGCCATGTCATATCAGAGTTTTGCTTGTTTTCTTTTCGCAACACTAAGATAAGTGAAAATTCTGACATAGCAAAATCCTGAGCAACTTTTTGTTGCTCAGGTGCTTAAAAAGTTTAATTGATAATAGTGTTGCGGAATTAATGGAATAACCAGAAATGAGATTGAAAAGACATCTACTGACAGCCGCCCTGGCACTCTTTTGCCTATCGGCAGCTAACGCCCAACTGCTAAGAACAACGGTGGAGCAAGGAGAAATTGAAGGAGTGGAACATGAAGGATTCGCCCTATACAAGGGAATCCCATACGCTGAAGCACCAGTGGGCAACCTCAGATGGAAAGCCCCAGTGAGCAAGAAGCCTTGGAAGGGAGTATTCAAAGCAGACAAATGGGGAGACCGTCCACCACAGCCCATCGACCCTAACCAGAATGGTGGTGAGCTGGGCATGAGCGAGGACTGCCTTTACCTCAGTGTGGAAACACCTGCCAAGAACAAGGATGACAAACTCCCGGTATTTGTCATGATTCATGGAGGAGCCTTCCTCACAGGCTCTTATAGTGGAACCCAGGAAAGCTTTGTCAAGGAAGGCATCATCTATTGTAGCATAGAATACCGCTTGGGAGCCTTGGGATTCATGGCACATCCTGAACTTAGCAAGGAATCTGGCAAGAACATATCAGGCAACTATGGCATACTTGACCAGGTGATGGCCTTAAAATGGATTCACGACAATATCGCTGCCTTCGGTGGAGACCCTGACAAGATTACCATTGCAGGCGAATCTGCCGGTGGTATCTCGGTAAGTATACTATGCGCCTCTCCCCTTGCCAAGGGACTCTTCCGAGGAGCCATCAGCGAAAGTGGTAGCTCCTTCTGGCCTGTGGGTGAAAGCAGAAATGGTAACACAGCCATGCTCACCACCAAAGCGGCAGAAGCAGGTGGACTTCTCCTTCAAAAGAGACTCAAGGCTAAGAACTTGAAGCAGCTAAGAAAAGTTCCGGCTATGGACATCGTGAAGAATACCGACTTTGAGTCCTTCTGGCCAAACGTTGACGGCTACTCCATCACCGATGACCAGTATAAGCTCTATGAAAAGGGAAACTACAATGATGTAAATGTCATCATAGGAACCAACAGCGACGAAGGAAGTATGTTTAGCCGCCCTGTCAGTGTAAGTGACCATGAGAAAAGAATCCATGAGATATATGGAAGCTGGGCAGACCAGGTTCTCAGTCTCTATCCTGCCAAGACAGAGGAAGAAACCTACTTCGCCCAATCCGACATTTTCCGTGATGGCTCCTTTGCATGGGGAACGTATGCCTGGGCTAACCTGCAGAGCAAGACCGGCAAGGGCAAGGTGTATATGTATTACTTTGACCAAGACTCAGAGAACACCATCGTGAAAAGCCGCAAGGGAGGAGCTAGCCATGTGGCAGAGATGCCATTCATCTATGGCTATAAGTTTGGCTCTGGAAAGATGACCGAGACGGAGCAGCACATGGAACAAATCATGTCACGCTACTGGATCAACTTTACCAAGACAGGAAATCCAAATGGGAATAGCCTTCCTTTCTGGACTACCTACCAGGAAGGTAAACCAACGGTGATGATTATGAAGGAAGGACTGCATTTGGGGCCTGTTCAAAATCAAAAGCAAATGGACTTCTTCGAGAAGTTCTTCAAGGAAAAAAGAAAATAATACGTCAAGTTCCAAGTGGCATTTCTCCCACTTGGAACTTTTTCATTAAAGAGATATCAGGGCACCTGCATAAACCTGTGTTTAGGTATAGATGGTAGTAAGTCTAAACAGGTACTTTACTCTTCACTCTTCACCTTTTCGCCTGAAACCTCTCACAACCCACTCTTCACCTTGAAGAAAGGCTGGTTTTTATACAAGTTATCGTGCAAAACTTGTTTATTTTACAAATAATCGATGATATTTCTTTGGATTATTCTTATTTGTCATTAAAATCATATATCTTTGCACGATGAAAGAATGTTATATTTTTGCAAAGAATAAGCAAAATAGCAGCAATGAAAATAGACAATAAGGATCCATGAGAAGTTATAAACCATATATCATCAAACTGTGCACCGTTTTCCTCTGCTTTTGGGGCTGGATACTTACCAGCTATGCCCAGAAGGTAGAGACAAACGATTATTTCTATGTGCTCAATACCCAACAGGGGCTTTCTGATAACTGTATCCTGCAGATGATGCAGTTGGCAGATGGCAGGTTAGCGGTGAGAACTCCCAAGGGCATCAATCTCTACGATGGAAGGCGTTTCTCATGGATTCCCCTTCCTGCAGAAAAGGCAGAAAGCATCACGAAATACAAGGGGCAGACGCATCTTTATGCCGATAGCCAGGACAGGTTATGGGTAAAGGAATATCAGAAGATATTCTGTATTCTGCTTGCAGAGGGCAGACTTCTGGAGCATCCCCTTGACGCTCTGCCAGAAAATGGAAAAGTGGATAAGATGAAAATGATGCGAAATGGCCCGACTCGGAATGCTATTCAGGATCTGTTTGTAGATAGCAGGAAGAATGTCTGGGTTGTGATGGATGATTCGCTGCTCAATACGCAGGATGGCAATCTGATCTATTTGAAGAAGGAATGGGGATGTCTGCAGGATCTGGATACCGATGGCAAACAGGTTTATGCCTTCATGGATTCGGGAATCGTGGCGGTTTTTCAGAAAGATAAACTGGCCTATACCATTTCTGCCTATTCTGCAGCCGAGGCTCAGCATTATCGGAACACCTCACTCACCGTTCAGACACCGAGCGGACAGTTTTACCAGATTAGAACCGGACATGATGAAAAGAACAAGACGGATGCTTCCATCTTCCTGCATTTTAATCCGGAAACCCGTAAGTATTCCAAGATCTTCGCATGCGATTACATCTTGCATACATTGAATATGTCATCAGACAATCAGGCTCTGATCAGCTGCCAGCATGGTTATCTGATGTTCGACTTCAAGTTGGGAACTACTCCACGCAAGGTAAAGGACTTGTCTCTACCTGATGGAAAATCGCTCACCACGGGCATCAATACGGTTTATCGGGATAAGGAAGGAGCCATCTGGCTGGGAACCTATCATGATGGTCTGATTTATGTTTCACCCATGTTGGGCCTCTTCTTTACAATAGATCAACCCTGGTGGAAGTCGGGATGGGCGATAGCTGGCTTTGTGGTTTTCCTCGTGATTCTGGTGGGCATCATCACTCTTTATCTTCGTAGAGGGAAGAAAACAAATGTAATAAATGCTGATTCCGCAAAAGATAACAATCCTTCCTTGCCAGAGGATAGCCTGCTACCGGAAACAGCCGAAGTCATTAATCGGGAGCCCGAGCTGATACTTCAGGTGCGTGCTCTGATAGAGCAGCATCTTGGAGATGGCGAATATGGCGTGGAACAACTGGCACAGGATCTCTGTATGGAGCGGACAGGACTTTATAAAAAGCTGACGGCTCTGACCCATACCACTCCTGTGGCCTTTA
>ERZ772820.3418-NODE-3418-length-10216-cov-4.569432_pt1 | contig 10216 bp, 9 predicted proteins | sample MGYA00511377_ERZ772820 | MGnify/ENA primary metagenome ERZ772820 (study PRJEB29015, sample SAMEA2737684) | human gut metagenome | biome: human gut; feature: human-associated habitat; material: faeces | place: China | collected 2012 ...
GACGGCAATTATCCCTGCGATCCGCCGAAAAACCCCGGAAAGTGCCAGTTTGAGTGCAGAATAACGGAGGCAAGCGAAGAATGAAGAGTTTCAGCGAAAGCTATCGTCAGGCCGGCGTGGACATCACCGCCGGCTATAAGGCCGTGGAACTGATGAAGAAGCACGTGGCGCGCACGACCATCCCCGGCGTGCTGTCCGGCCTCGGCGGCTTTGGCGGCCTCGCTGGCAGCAGCGGCACTGGCCGCAGCGGCAGCTTCGGCAGCTCTCTGCCGGTTTTTGGAGATGACCAGCGCCGCCGCTATGCCGACGCAGACGGCCAGCGCCAATGCGCAGAGGGCCAGGCACTTTGCCATCCGTTTGCGGCTCATGCGTTGTGCTCCCGGCTGGCGAGGTAAGCAGCGGGGCCGCTCTGGTACAGGTCACCGCCGTGGGTGTCCAGCAGGACCGTCAGCGGGAAGTCCTTAACCACCAACTTACGCACCGCCTCACAGCCGAGATCCGGCCACGCGATGATCTCGCAGCTCTGCACACTGCCGGCCATCAGGGCGCCGGCCCCGCCGATGGCGGCCAGATAGACCGCGCCGTTTTTGACGACGGACTGCTTGACGGCATCGGTGCGCTTGCCCTTGCCGATCATGCAGGCCAGTCCCAGATCCAGCAGCCGCGGCGTGTAGGCGTCCATACGGCCCGAGGTCGTGGGGCCTGCCGCGCCGATGGCACAGCCCGGGCGCTCCGGCGTGGGGCCGACGTAGTAGATGGCCGCGCCCTCAATGGGGAACGGCAGCGGCTCGCCCTTGTCCAGCAGCTCCATCATGCGGGCGTGGGCGGCGTCACGGGCGGTGTAGACCACGCCCGACAACAGCACGGTGTCCCCTGCTTTCAGCGGCGCAAGGTCCTGCTTGGAGAGGGGCGTTTTCAGTACATATTGCATCGTTGCGCCTCCTTACAGCGTGCGGCTGGCGCGGCGGGTGACGTGGCAGCTGATGTTGACGGCCACAGGCAGGCAGGCCACATGGGTGGGCTTTTGCTCAATGGCAACCCCCAGGCAGGTCGTGGCACCGCCAAAGCCCTGCGGGCCAAAGCCTGTGGCATTGATGGCGTCCAGCAGTTCCTTTTCCAGCGCTGCATAATACGGGTCGGCGTTGGGTTCGTCCAGCGGGCGCAGCAGCGCCTTTTTGGCCAGCGCTGCGCAGTGGTCGAAGCTGCCGCCGATGCCGATACCCAGCACAATGGGCGGGCAGGGGTTGGCTCCGGCCTGCTCCACCGTGTCAAGCACGAATTTTTTCACGCCCTCGACGCCGTCGGCTGGCTTGAGCATAGCAAGGCGGCTCATGTTTTCACTGCCCGCGCCCTTGGGGGCGACGGTGATTTTGCAGCCGCCGCCCGGCACAAGATGCACGGTCAGGAATGCCGGGGTGTTGTCCCCCGTGTTGACGCGCTGCAGCGGGTCGGCGGTGATGGATTTGCGTAAGAATGCTTTCTCGTAGCCGCGGCGCACACCCTCGTTGACGGCATCGGTCAGGTCACCGTCAATGTGGGCGTCCTGGCCCAGTTCGATAAAGACGCAGGCCATGCCGGTGTCCTGGCAGATGGGCAGGTCTTTCTCTTTCGCAACGCAGAGATTCTGCTGCAATAAGCCCAGTGTCTCCTTTGCCAGCGGCCACGGCTCGGCGGCCTCGGCGGCATCCAGTGCAGCCTTTACGTCGGCTGGCAGCCGGGTGTTGGCCTCGATGCAGAGAGCCTCCACTGCGTCGGTGATGGCGGCGGCGGGAATTTCACGGATGCTCATACGCGCGCCACGCCGCTTTCTCTCGCGGCCTGTGCGACGGCAGCGGCCACGGCATCGGCCACGCGGGGGTCAAATGCCTTGGGCAGGATGTTTTCCTCGTTCAGCTCGTCGTCGGGGATGAGACCTGCGATGGCCTTGGCGGCGGCCATCTTCATGGCGGGGTTGATGTCCCGCGCACGGACGGACAGCGTACCCTTGAAGATGCCGGGGAACGCCAGTACATTGTTGACCTGGTTCGGGAAGTCGCTGCGGCCCGTGCCGATGACGCGGACGCCCGCCTGCTTAGCGAGGTCGGGCATGATCTCGGGCGTGGGATTTGCCATGGCGAACACAATCGCATCCTTCGCCATCGTGGCGGCCAGTTCGGGGGTCAACGCACCCGCAATCGACGTACCAATGAAGATGTCCGCGTCCCGTATGGCCTCGGCCAGACCGCCGGTCAGCTTGTCGGGGTTCGTCTCCTCTGCCAGCCTGCCCTTGTGGCCTTCAAGGCCCGCGGGGCGGTTCGGGTAGAGGATGCCGTGCTCATCAACAGCGACGATGTTCTTAGCGCCCGCGACCTGCAGCATGTGGATGATGGCCGTGCCCGCCGCGCCGGGGCCGTTCTGGACGATCTTGACGTCCTCAATGCGCTTGCCGACGACCTTCAGGGCGTTGAGCACACCCGCCAGCACGATGATGGCTGTGCCGTGCTGGTCGTCGTGGAAGACGGGAATGTCGAGGTCACGCTCGAGTTCGGCTTCGATTTCAAAGCACTCGGGGCTGCGGATGTCCTCCAGGTTGATACCGCCGAAGGTCGGGGCAATGGCCTTGACCGCAGCGATGACCTCCTCCTTCGTCTTGGCGTTCAGGCAGATGGGGAACGCATCAACGCCGCCGAACTCCTTGAACAGGACACACTTGCCCTCCATGACCGGCAGACCGGCCTCGGGGCCGATGTTGCCCAGACCCAGCACGGCAGTGCCGTTCGTGACGACGGCTACGGTGCGGCCCTTCATCGTGTAGGTGTAGACGTCATCGGGGTTTGCCTTGATCTTGCGGCACGGCTCGGCCACGCCGGGGGTATAGGCGGTGGACAGCGCGTCGCGGTCCTTGCATTCGCAAAGGCTCTGCACGGCGATCTTGCCGGGGAACTTGCTGTGGAGCTCCAGAGCAGCTTTGTTGTAGTCCATGGGGATACCTCTCCTTTATATAGTTTTACTTTCCGTAATGGTGCTCGGTAGGGGCCGGACATGTCCGGCCCGCAGCCTTGCCGCCACATCGCTATGGATTTTACGTTGAGGGCAGGGCATGCCATGCCCCTACAGGGTTGCTTCTTTTATTCGTGGTGTACCGGCGCATAGTCCGGTTCCAGCTTTATGACACAGAAATGGTCGGGCCACTTGGCCTGTACGGCATTGCGCAGGGCATTGACGAGCTTGACGCCACGGTGCTGTTTGTCGGTCATGTACTCGGCAGGGACGGCACAGTCAAAAATCACGTTCGTATGTGTCGGGCCGGGCACAATGCGCAGGTCGTGGATGTTGGCCAGCGGCGCGAGCTCCTCGACCTCACGCTGCAAAAAAGCCTTCAGCTCGTCCGCGTGGGGGTCACCGGTCACGACGGGGTCAAAGTGGATCGTCGCGATCAGCCCGTCCTCCACAAGCAGGTCCCGCTCAATACGGTCAATGACATCGTGGCTGCGCATGACGTCGTCCTTAGCGTCCATTTCCAGATGGAAGCTGACCAGGCGGCTGCCGGGGCCGTAGTCGTGGATCATCAGATCGTGCACGCCCAGCACGCCGGGATAGCTCAGGGCCTTTTTCTCGATATGCTCGACCAGATCCGAGTCAGGCGCTGCACCCAGCAGCGGATTGATGGTGTCTTTGACGAGCATTGCACCGCTGTACAAAATGAACGCCGCCACACCGATACCCATCAGTCCGTCAATGCGGGCAAAGCCGGTGAGCTTTGTCAGAATCGTGGCTGCCAGAACCGCTGCCGTCGTGATGACATCGTTGCGGGCATCGGCGGCGGTGGCCAGCAGCGTTTCCGAGTCGATGGCCGTGCCGATCTGCCGGTTCAGCCTGCTCATCCAGAGCTTGACGAGGATGGACGCAATCAGTACTGCAACCATGAGCCAGCTGAAAGCGACCTCCGTCGGGTGCAGAACCTTGGCAAAGCTCTCCTTCAAAAGCTCCACGCCGATGACCAGGATCATGACAGAGACCGCCAGCCCGGCCAGATACTCATACCGGGCATGGCCGTAGGGATGCTCTGAGTCCGCCGGGCGCGCGCCGAGCTTGAAGCCGACGAGGCTGACGATATTGGAGCTGGCATCGGAGAGGTTGTTCATGCCGTCGGCGGTGATGGCAACGCTGCCGGTCAGTACACCGACGGCGATCTTGCCGCCCGCCAGCAGTAGGTTACACACCACGCTGACGATGCAGGCCAGGTTTCCGTAGGCCGTGCGGACGGCGCGATCCGCGGTGCTTTTATAATTTTTGACGAAAGTCCGTATTAAAAGCTGAATCAGTGGGAATGCCCCCCTTTTTTAGAAAAAGACAGACCTTGTAAGGGTCTGCCTTTTGGTTGGTTATAAGTTCTTGCCTCCTCTGGGAGGGGGCCAAGGAGAAAAATTACTTCCGCACGATGCAGGCATCGCGCTCGGGGCCGACGGAGATGTACTTGATCTTGCAGCCGACCAGCTCCTCCAGACGTGTGACATAGTCCTGAGCAGCCTGGGGCAGGTCCTCAAACCTGCGCACGCCGGTGATGTCGCAGTGCCAGCCGGGCACAGTCTCGACAACGGGCTGGGCGTCGTCCAGCGTCTTGCCCATGGGGAAGCGGGTAGTCGTGCTGCCGTCGGTCAGCTTGTAGGCAGTGACGATGGGCACTTCCTCCATATAGTCGAGGACGTCCAGCAGGGTCAGGGCCAGTTCATCGCAGCCCTGGCACTGCACGCCGTAGCGGCTTGCCACAGCGTCGAAGGGGCCGACGCGGCGGGGACGCCCCGTGGCGGCGCCGTACTCATGGCCGTGCTCACGCAGCACGTCCTTTTCTGCCTCGGTCATAGCCAGCTCCGTGGTGAAGGGGCCCTCACCGACGCAGGAGGAATAAGCCTTCATAATGCCGATGGAGAGGTTCAGCTTGTGGCCCGGGATGCCCGCACCGATGGGTGCATAGGCGGACACGGTGTTGGAGGAAGACGTGTAAGGATAGATGCCGAAGTCGATGTCACGCAGAGCGCCCAGCTGTGCCTCGAACATGATCTTCTTGCCCTCGCGGTCAGCCTTGTCCAGATAGTCGCCCACATCGCAGATGTAGGGGGCAAACAGCTTGGAATATTTCTCGCACCAGGCCCACATCTCGTCAACGCTGACAGGCTTCTGGCCGTAGATCTTCTCCATGGTCAGGTTCTTGGACTCGACGATGGTCTCCAGACGCTTCCTGACACCGGCGTCCATGTGGACGAGGTCGCCCATGCGCAGGGTCTTTTTCATGTACTTGTCGCCGTAGCTGTAGGCGATGCCGCGCTTGGTGGAGCCGAACTGAGCGCCGGTCTTGGACAGGCGCTCCTCCTCAAGGCCGTCCTGTGCGACATGGAACGGCATGGTGATGGTCGCACGGTCAGAGATTTTCAGGTTTTTGGGGCTGATCTCAACACCCTTCTCGGTCAGGGAGGTGATTTCCTTCTCGAGGTGCTCGGGGTCGATGACCATGCCGCCGCCCATAACGCAGACAACGTCGGGGCGCAGAATGCCGGAGGGAATCAGGTTCAGGACGAATTTGCCGCGCTCGTTCTTGACGGTGTGGCCTGCATTGTCGCCGCCCTGATAGCGCGCAACAATGTCATAGTCCTGGCTGAGCAGGTCGACCATGCGGCCTTTGCCCTCGTCGCCCCAGTTAATGCCGGTAATGGAAGTAAGCATACGTTTCTACCTCTTTTGTAAGTAAATAGGCATTTCAGCCTTTTCCGGAATCTCCGGGATCCGCTGCCGTCCTGTATTATACCATATTTGTCAAGAGAATACTATAGCCGTTTTGTACAAGATTCAAATGTTTTCGTTGGCGCAGTTGCAGGGGCAGATCAATGCTTAGAGAGCTTCGCATACTCGGCATAGGGGATCTTTGCGCCGTCCGCAGTCTGGACATAGGTGCTGTCAAGCTGCTGTTTGAAGGCCGCGCGCATATCGGCCAGATACTCCTTGCGCAAAGCGTCGCGCTCGGCGGTCTCACGCTCGGTCAGACCGATGGCCTTGGCCTTTTTTGCCAGCGCGTTGATGCGGTCAATTTTGGATTTTTCCATGGTGTATGTCTCCTTGTTGTTTGTTTTTTACCATTATACCACATTTTCACAGCAATTTCATTTTACTTTTCCGAAAAAGCGTGTATAATAAGAAAGTATGCAATTTTAAAAAAGACAGGAGAATTCCATGATACTGAAGAATTTCCGCCGTGTGGCAGCCCTTGGCATGGCTGTCGGCATGACCGCTGTGCTTGCGGCCTGCGGCAATACCGCTGACACCGCCGCCTCCTCCGAGGCCGCTGAATCTACCGCCGAGACGGCTGACACCGCCGAGAAGGCCAGCGCTGAGACCGCGGACGCCGAGTACGCCTATCTGGCTGATTTCAGCTTTTCCGATGCGTTTGACGAGAACGGTTATCTCAAGGGCGTGACCGCCACCGATTATGTCACCCTGCCCGACGACTACGCGGACATCACGATCAGCGCCGACCTGGGCCAGGTCAGCGACGACGACATCAATGATTACATTGATTCCAACGTGCTGTCCAACTTTGCGACCACGAATGAGGTCAAGGACCGCGCAGCCGCGGACGGCGATACGGTCAACATTGACTATGTGGGCCGCATCGACGGCGTTGCTTTCGACGGCGGCGACACCAAGGGCAGCGGTGCCGACCTGACTTTGGGCAGCGGCACCTACATTGACAACTTTGAAGATCAGATCGTCGGCCATACCCCCGGCGAGACCTTTGATGTCACGGTCACCTTCCCCGAGGATTACGGCAATGAGGACCTGAACGGCAAGGAAGCCGTCTTTGAGACGACCCTGAACTACATCAAGGAGTCCGTCACCCCCGAGCTGACCGACGACTGGGTCAAGGAAAATCTCGGCGAGAGCATGAGCCTGAACAGCGTCGATGAGCTGAAGGCCTTCGTCAAGTCCACGATGCTCTATGACAACCAGGCCAGTGACGTTTACACCGCCGTGCATGACAAGGCCAGCTACGCGGACGAGCTGCCGCAGACCGCGCTGGACTACTACCGCGATGTGCTGCTGTACCGCATTTACACCAACGCCCAGAAATACGGCACCGACATGAACACCCTGCTTTCCTCCGGCATGATGGGCAGCAGCTATGACAGCGTGGATGCCTATCTGGCAGATGCCAACGACAGCATCAAGTCCATCACCCAGCAGGCCCTGCTGATGCAGGCCGTGGCCGAGAAAACGGGCTTCAAGTGCGACACCGCCACCATGAACGCTGACTTTGGCCGCTACTACGGCACCACCGACCCGAGCCAGTATGTCTCCGCCTACGGTGAGAACTACATCAAGATGAACGTTCTGCAGAGCGACGTCATGCAGAACCTGATCGACAACGTCAAGTACGAATAAGCGGTAAGCGCCGCCGCACTCCCGGTTTTGCACCGGGAGTGCTTTTTTGTTGCTTTTTGCGGGGGAAACCTTTATAATAAAGGTATTCTGAACAAGGAGTCCTTCCCTATGCCTCTTATCATCCCGAAAGACCTGCCTGCTTACGAGGAATTGCAGCAGGAAAATGTATTTGTCATGCACCAGGAGCGCGCGATGAGCCAGCATATCCGCCCGCTGCGCATCCTGATTTTAAACCTGATGCCGACCAAGATCGTGACCGAGACCCAGCTGGCCCGCCTGCTGGCAAACAGCCCTTTGCAGGTGCAGGTCACCTTTTTGCAGACGGCGACCCACAGCACGACCCACACCGCGCCCGAGCACATGAAGGCGTTCTACAAGACGTTTGACGAGATCAAAAACGAGCGCTTTGACGGCATGATCATCACCGGCGCGCCGATTGAGGACCTGGACTACGAGGACGTTGACTACTGGGACGAGCTCTGCCGCATCATGGACTACACCAAAGAGAACGTCTACTCCACCATCCACCTGTGCTGGGGTGCGCTGGCGGGGCTGTACTACCACTTCGGCATCCCCAAGGTGCATCTGGACAAGAAGATGTTCGGCGTGTTTGAGCATCGTGTGACGCGCCCCTCCAACCCGCTGGTGCGCGGCTTCGACGAGGTATTCTACGCCCCGCACAGCCGCTGGGCCGGGCTGGACCGCGCCGCCATCGACGCCTGCGGCGACCTGCGCATTCTGGCCGAGAGCGACATTGCCGGGCCGATGCTGCTTTCCACCGAGTCCGGGCGGCAGATCTTTGTCATCGGCCACCCCGAGTACGACAAATATACGCTGGACAGGGAGTATAAGCGCGATGTGAAGGCCGGCAAGCCCATCAACATCCCGTGCAACTACTACCCCGACGACGATCCGAGCCGCGACCCGCTGTTCCGCTGGCGCGCCCACGGGTATCTGCTGTACACGAACTGGCTGAACTACTACGTGTATCAGGACACGCCGTATGATCTGAGCCGTCTGGAAGCGTTGGAGAAGTAACAGCCCATTTGTAGGCGCGGATGCCTGCATCCGCCCCTACAGGTTCCCCGATAGTAGAATTTTGTCTCAAGGAGCTTACTATGCCCAAAATCAGTGCCTGCATTGTGGCGTACTGTGATTATGACGAGGTCTGCGCCGCGGTGCGCAGCATCCTGCACTATACCCCTGCCCCGGATCTTACCCTGTATGTCGTGGACAACGGCAGTCCCGACGGCTGCGGCAGGCAGCTGGCAGAGACGGATTTTGGCGACAGCCGCGTGACTGTGCTGCCGCTGGAAAAGAATATCGGCTTCGGCAAGGGCCACAACTATGTGCTGGATCGTCTGACCAGCGACGTACACTTTATTCTGAACCCGGACATCCTGCTGACCGGCGACGTGCTGGAGGACATGGCCGCGTGGCTGCTGGCCCGGCCCGGGGCCGCCATGGCAACGCCACAGCTGCGCTACCCGGACGGCAAGCTGCAGCACCTGCCCCGCCGCAAGCCGACGCCCTGGCTGCTGCTGGCGCGGCAGCTGGCTCCGAAGCTCGGCGGCTGCTTTAAGAAGGCCGACGACCACTACACGATGCAGGATGATGATCTGACCGTGCCCCGCCGCATCGAGTTCTGCACCGGCAGCTTTATGGCCGTGCGCACCGATGTGTTCAAGGAAATCGGCGGGTTTGACCCCGGGTATTTCATGTATGTGGAGGACGCCGACCTGACCCAGAAGGTGCTGCAGAAGGGCACCGTCTGGCTGGCTCCGCAGTTTTCCGCCATTCATGCGTGGCACCGCGCCCCCATGCGCGACGCAGGCAAGTTCAAGATGCAGCTTATCAGCATGGGACGGTATTTCAAAAAGTGGGGCTGTGGGAAAGGGACGGTATGACCCTGCCGACATTTCGGAACTTGTAGGGACAGATGCTCACCATCGGCCCCTACAACGCAAGAGCAGCGCAAAAGCAGCGTAAGAACAGCTCCGGTTGTTTCTCTTGACAAACCCGCGTTCCTATGCTACAGTAAGAATATCGCAAGGCCGCTGACCGACGGGATATTGTGGGGCTTACCACAGGGGACGCGGCGTTATCACTTGCCTTTTAAGCCGACCGTCTGGGCTGCATACACTGGAGTATGGTGTGTGCAGCCCTTTATTGTTTTTACAAAAACGGAGGAATCGTACAATGTTGAGCGACATCGAAATTGCCCAGGCCGCCAAAATGCAGCCCATCACCGAAATCGCCGCCAATCTGGGCCTGCAGGGCGAGGACGTCATCCCCTACGGCCACTACAAGGCCAAGCTGAACCACAAGCTGGCCAAGGCTGACAAGCCCGAGGGCAAGCTGATCTTAGTCACCGCCATCAGCCCCACGCCCGCGGGCGAAGGCAAGACCACGACGAGCGTCGGTCTGGCGGACGCCATGAACGCGCTGGGCAAAAAAACGATGCTCTGCCTGCGTGAGCCGTCGCTCGGCCCCGTGTTCGGCATCAAGGGCGGCGCTGCCGGCGGCGGCTATGCTCAGGTCGTGCCGATGGAGGACATCAACCTGCACTTTACCGGCGACATCCACGCCATCGGCGCGGCCAACAACCTGCTGGCTGCCATGATCGACAACTCGATCCAGCAGGGCAACCCACTGAACATTGACCCCCGCCGCATCACCTGGAAGCGCTGCATGGACATGAATGACCGCCAGCTGCGGTTCATCGTGGACGGCCTCGGCGGCAAAGTCAACGGCACCCCGCGTGAGGACGGCTTTGACATCACCGTTGCCAGCGAGGTCATGG
>ERZ772820.3420-NODE-3420-length-10213-cov-3.674542_pt1 | contig 10213 bp, 7 predicted proteins | sample MGYA00511377_ERZ772820 | MGnify/ENA primary metagenome ERZ772820 (study PRJEB29015, sample SAMEA2737684) | human gut metagenome | biome: human gut; feature: human-associated habitat; material: faeces | place: China | collected 2012 ...
GGTGGAGGTGTACAGGATGCGGTCCAGGATCAGGGAACCCGTTTCCTTGTCCAGCTCGTATTTTTTCTTGCTGCCCTTTTCGATCTCGATGACGGCGATAAAGTCCTCCGCCGTGATGCGGGAAGGGGAAATGTCATGCCAGATATTGCTCATAATCGTTGCTCCTTTCATGATGGAAAGCGGACGGAACGCTATGCCAGCGCGATCCAGTACCGCTTTGTGCGAACGCCGTCGTGCTCGTATGTACTGTCGAACACGCCGCCGTTTTTCACAATGACTTTTTCACTGGCGGGGTTGTCCTCGCTGCAGGTGACCAACACCCGGCTCAGCCCCAGCTGCCGGGCGTGGGGGAGAAGCTGCCGGAGCATTTCCCCGGCGTAGCCCTTGCCCCGCTCACTGGGACGCACGGAATAGCCGATGTGTCCGCCCCATGTGGAGAGCACCGGATGGTCGATGGAATGGCGCAGGTCGATCATGCCCACGACCCGGCGGTCCTTCAGCCGCAGGGCCAGATAGGTGTCGGAGGGCACCAGCCCCTCGGGGCAGGTCTCGGGTCGGGTCAGGCGGCGAACCCGATCCAGCCAACGGGCTGCGTCCTCAAAATTTTCCAGCCCGGAGCAGCCGTCCATGCTGCTGCCCGCGTCCAGCATTTCCTGCCGGTAGGCGCGAATCTGAGATAGAAACACCACCGAGGGCCGCACCAGCTGCAGGGAATCCGGGCCTTCGCCCAGATTGCTGAGCTTTTCCACCAGGCGAGCGCCCCGTTGGGCTGTCCGGGGCAGCACCGCTTTGATGACCTCGGAAGCGCCGGCGGAGAACAGAGCCTGCAGCGTCAGACGGACGCTGCGCCGGGTGTCCGGGTCGATCTCCTTCAGCGCTTCCAGCATTTTCAGTGCCCGATCCCGCCAGTCGTCGGTAAAATCCGTTACCAACTCGATGCGCGCCGCCTCCAGCACGGTATAGAGCACCTCCACGAAGGTCTTTCGGGCTTCGCTGTCCAGCCCGGCCATCCAGCTGTGAAGGGCTTCGTCGGTGATGCGGCCCGTCATGTCCAGCCCTTCCAGACAGACGAAATGCCCGCCCCGCACCTGCCACGTCATGGCGTCGTGCTGCAGGATGCCCACGGCGTCCGACTCCACCACGGTGTAAACGGGATGATAGTACATCAGCATCCCCACGACGCTGCTCTGGGGAATATAGCTGTGGATGCGGTCCTTGACGGCCTGATAGCCCTCGGCGTAGAGCTGGGGCTGATACATGCCTGGCCCGTCGAAGCTGTAGGCGGCCCGGAGCCGCTGTTGCGCCTGCTCCCCCGCAAAAGACGCGGCGTAGACCGACAGATTGCCGCCCTTGCTGTGGCCGGTCAGCTCCAGCGGCCCCTCCGTCCGGGCGGCAATATCCGCCACATATCGGGCGGCTTCCTCCTGCGCGGGCACCACCATGAAGGACATGTTCATATCCTCCACCCACCCTGCGATATTCAGGTCGGTGCCCCGGAAGCTGACGCAGACCGCGCCGTCGTCCAGATCGTAGCAGGCGGCGCAGAACTGGATATTTTGTTCGCGGTCGATGTGGTTCACATAGTCGTGCACCTGCCAGTCCTGATAGCGGGGCAGACCGGCGCAGACCTCCGTCAGTCGGTAGCGCTTCTGCTGAAAGCGGTCCAGCTTTTCCGGCTCCACATAGTCCCGCAGAAAGGCCCAGCATTCCCGGACGGTATGGCTTTCCCCGCGATCCAGAAAGCCCTCGAAGGGCATATAGACCAGCTGGGTCAAAATCAGGCTGTCCAGCGCGTCGAAGGCCCGCTCCGCCAGCCGCTGCCCGCCGATCTGAAGCGCGTGGTCCTGAATGTTCGGCATACCGTTCCTCCCGTCCGCGCCGCCGGTCAAAGAGGGGGCGCATCGGCATTTTAGCACGGCTGGGCGGGGATTGGCAAGGGGATGAACTTAAACCGGGTAGCGCCGGTACTGGCCGGGCGTAAAGCCGGTGTAGCGGCGGAACAGCTTGCAGAAATGGGCTTCGTCGCAGAAACCCAGATGAAAGGCAATATCCGCCACACTGAGGGTGTCGTCGGTCAGCAGCTGGCGGGCCTTATCCAGCCGCAGCTGAAGCCAGTACTGCTTGGGCGAAAGCTCCACGCAGGCCCGGAAGGCCCGGTAGAAGGCGGCTTCGCTCATGCCGCACAGCTCTGCCAGCCGGGGGATGCTCAGGCCGCCCGCAAGGTTGCGGCGGATGTGCTCCAACGCGGGCTGCAGGGCCATGAGCCGCTGCCCGGCAAACCCGGGGCTCTGGCGCAGCAGGTAGATCAATTCATACAGCTTGGCCTGCAAAAGCAGCTGGGAGCCGTGAACGTCCCAGTACAGGCTGGCGAGCTGGCGGAGGAGCAGCTCGCATTGCCCAGTCAACGCAGCCGGGGGCACGATGGGGGAAAATTCGCCCAGCCGTGCGGGCTGCCCGGCTTCATCCAGCGCCAGAAACTTGACGCACAGGTTGGTAACGATTCTGGGGCCGTGGGGCAGGTTGACGTTTGGGTGGACGGGATTGTCCACCTGCAGGGCGAAGCGGCTGCCCCGGGGCGTATAGAAAATGTCGCCCTGCCGGGGATGGAACACCGCGCCGCTATCCAGCCGCAGGGTAAAGGCGCAGCCGCTTTCCTCCGGCAGAAAGAACAGCAGCGCGTCCTCCGGCCGGGGGGACTCCAGGTAGCTGTAATGCCCCCGGTCGGCCCAGAACTGGGGCACGGCGCTTACAAGATGCAGGCGCAGAGCGTCAAAATCTTCCGAAAGCGGCATGGCCTTCTTCCTCCCGGCTGATCGAAAAATACAAAAGAAAAGAGAAACATACCTTGCGCGGGTTATCTGACAACCGTACAATCATTTCCGTAAAAGTATAGCATGAACGTTGCAAAATCGAAAGAATCTGCCGAAAAATTTCAAGCAGGGGAGGAAAACCGGCGGCGGAACGCCGGGAACAGGAACGATGGAAAAATACTTTGGTGTTTGCTATTACCCGGAACTGTACCCCAAAGAGAAACAGGAAGCCTTTATCCGGGAGGACATCGAGAATATGCGCCGGGCCCGGTTCAACGTGGTGCGCATGGCGGAATTCTGCTGGTGCCTGATGGAACCCCGAGAGGGCGTGTACGATTTTGACTGGCTGGAGGAGATCGTCGACCGGCTGGGGCAAAACGGCATTTACACCGTGTTGTGCACCCCCACCGCCTGTCAGCCCGTCTGGATGGCCAGCCGGTATCCTGAAACACTGTATGTGGACAATCTGGGCGTGCAGCGCAGCTACGGCGGGCGGCACTATCACTGCTACAATTCGCCCGTTTTCCGGGACTTTACGGAAAAAATCTGTCTGGAAATGAGCCGCCGTTTCGGGCACAATCCCTATGTGCTGGGCTTTCAGGTGGATAACGAAATGGGGCAGGAGCATTCGGATCGCTGCCAGTGCCCCGTCTGCCGCCGTAAGTTCAAGGAAGCCATGAAGGAAAAATTTCATGGGGATATCGGTGCGCTGAACGAAGCCTTCGGTTCCCTGTTCTGGGGGCAGCGCTTCGACGGTTTTGAACAGGTGGAGCCGCCTGCCGCCGGTTCCCGGGAAGACGCGAAAAGCAATCTGGGCTGGCGGGGCACCAATATGCCCGCCCTGCGGCTGGAATTTGAGCGCTTCGCCAGCGACAGTCTGGTGGATTACTTCCGTCTGCAGCGGGACGCACTGCGCCGCTTCAGCGACAAGCCCGTCACCCACAATACCACCCATCTGGGCACTAACGCCATCGACTATTTCAAGCTGGCCCGCTATGAGGACGTGGCGGCGGTGGATCATTACCCCTACGCGCTGGATGAGACCAAGGCGGGCTCTGCGTCGGTCTACGCCATGGCCCGCAGCTACAAGCGGCGGGATTTCTGGCTGCTGGAGACCCTCTGCGGCGGCGGCCACGGCAACTGGGCCTATCAGGGAATGCCCATGGGCACGCCCGGCACCTTCCGTCAGAACATGGCCTTTGCCTACGCTTCCGGCGCGGAGCTGATCACGGCGTTCAAGTACTCCGTGTTTCCCTCCGGGTTTGAGAATCTGGGCTCGGCGCTCATCGACCTGAATCGCATCCCGGGCCGGCGGTATGAGGAGTTTTGTCAGGCCGGACAGGATCTGGCGGCCTGCGAGCCGATCCTGAACCGCACCAAGGTGGTCTCCGAAGTGGCCGTGGTGCTGGACTACAACAGCCTGTGGGCCAACCGCATCAAGCCCATCCACAAGGAATTTACCTACGAAGGCTATGCGCAGCAGCTGGTAGGGCAGCTGGCGGCGCTGGGCGTGAATGTGGACCTGATCGGCACCGATCATCCGCTGGACGGCTACCGGCTGGTCCTCGTGCCCTTTGCGCCCATCCTGCCGGAGAACTTTCACCGGAAGTGCCGGGACTATGCCGAAAAGGGCGGGCACTTGCTGGCCATGACCATGGCGTTCAGCAGGGATGAATGGGGCAGCGGCATTTTCGAAAAAAGCCCGGTGGGCATGACGGACTTTTTCGGGATGCATGTGGTGGAGATGGAGCCGGTCTTTGACGGCCAGACCGACGCGCCGGTGCGGATCGGGGAGCTGACCATCCGAAGCCACTTCTGGCAGGAAACACTGGAATCCGAGGGCGCGGAGGTGCTGGGCGTATTTCGCGGCACTTACCGGGACGGCTGGCCTGTGCTGACCGAGCATCCCTATGGAAAGGGCAGCGCCCTGTATCTGGGCACGGCTCCGGCCCCCGAGGACGCGCCCGCGCTGCTTCGCTGGCTGCTGGAACGCTGCGGCGTTTCGCTGCCGCCGGTGGAGATGGCCTACGGTTTCAGCGTGGTGACCCGGTTTTCCGAAACGGAACGGTACATTTTTGTTTTTAACTCCCTGCCCCGGGAGCAGGTCTGCCGCCTGACGCGCTCGCTGGAGGCGGACTACGGCATCGGCGAGTTGGCGGGGCAGACGCTCCGTCTTCCGGCCAAAGGGTTCCAGATCCTTCACGAACGCCGGGAAGGGTGAAAAGAACGCTCCATTTTATAGCGCCCGCAGGAAGATCTCGTTCCTGCGGGTTTTTTCGCGCCGATTTCAGGTTGGACATATTTTGTTAACGGTTCCGCCGTCAAACCATCACCTGACGCACAGATAAATTTCCTATCCTCGAACTGCTGATGAAACGGCGAAAGGAGAGAAACGGAATTGATCGAGGTACGGCATTTGTCCAAGCGTTACGGAACGCATCTGGCGGTGGACGACCTGTCGTTTTCCATCGACAGGGGCGTGGTGTACGGTTTCCTTGGCCCGAATGGCGCGGGAAAGTCCACCACCATGAACATCATGACCGGTTGTCTGGGCGCCACGGAGGGAGAAGTGCTCATCGACGGCCACAACGTGGCGGAGGAACCCATGGAGGCCAAGAAGCACATCGGCTATCTGCCCGAGCTTCCGCCCCTGTACGGCGATATGACGCCGGAGGAATATCTGCGCTTCGTGGCCCGGGCCAAGGGCCTGCGGCGGGAGGAAAGCGCCCGGCAGATCGAGACGGTGATGGAAAAGACCCGCATCGCCGACGTGAGAAAGCGGCTGATCCGTAACCTGTCCAAGGGCTACCGCCAGCGGGTGGGCATTGCGCAGGCCCTGCTGGGCAACCCGGAGGTCATCATTCTGGACGAACCTACGGTGGGGCTGGACCCGGCGCAGATCATTGAGATTCGCGAACTGATCCGGGAACTGGGCAAGGAGCATACGCTGGTCTTGTCCAGCCACATTCTGAGCGAGGTGCAGGCGGTGTGCGACTCCATCCTGATCCTTTCCAAAGGGCGGTTGGTGGCCTGCGATACCGCCGAAAACCTGACAAAGCTGATGCGGGGCCGCGAAAACCTGCGGCTTTTGACCCGGGCGGAGGAAGAAACGGTTCGCCCGATCGTGGAAAAGGTGGACGGCGTGGAAAGCCTTGCCTTTGCGGAGGAGGACGGCCTGACCGCCGCCGACGTGACCCCCGCCGAGGGGCGGGACATTCGAGAGGCGCTGTTCAATGCCTTTGCCGAGACAAAGGTACCGCTTCTGGAGCTGCGCACGGAAAAGGCCAGCCTGGAGGACGTGTTCCTGGAGCTGACCGGCGGCGAAGCCCAGCTGGAGGCTGCGTCTGCCTCCAAAGAAACCGAAGAACCGGCGGATGTGCCGGAAGAAAAGGCGGGTGAGGAATCGTGATCGCCGTATTTCGCCGGGAACTGAACGGCTACTTCAAAAGCATGATGGGCTATCTGTTCTCCGCGTTCGTTCTGATCTTTGCGGGCATTTACACCATGGTGTACAACCTGAGCGGCTACACCGCCCACTTTGAGCGGGTGCTCAGCTCCATCAGCTTTCTGTACCTGATCGCCGTGCCCATCCTGACCATGCGCAGCGTGGCGGAGGAAAAGAAGCAGAAGACCGATCAGCTGCTGTATTCTCTGCCCATCAGCCTGTCCAGTGTGGTGGTGGGCAAGTATCTGGCCATGCTGGTGGTACTGCTGGTGCCCACGGCCATTATGGGGCTTTATCCCCTGATCCTGTCCCAGTTCGGCACCGTGCCCCTGCAGACGGCCTACGGCGCGCTGGCGGGCTTCTTCCTGCTGGGCGCGTGCCTTCTGTCCATCGGCCTGTTCGTATCGTCCGTGACGGAAAATCAGGTGGCAGCCGCGGTGATCACGCTGGTGGTCATGCTGGTGCTTTACTTCATGAGCGGGCTGGCCAGCTACGTATCCACCGCTGCGTCGGCCTCCCTGACGGCGCTGATCATCGTGGCGGCGGTGCTGTGTCTGGTTTTGTACCTGCTGACGAAAAACGCGCCGGTATCCGTGCTGGTGCTGGCAGTACTGGCAGGCGGCCTGTATCTCTGGTACAGACAGGATTCCAGCGCCTTCTCCGGCCTTTTCAGCGACATTATGAATCAGCTGAGTGTGTTCGACCGCTTCGACAGCTTTGTGGACGGCGTGTTCGACCTGACGGCGGTGGTGTACGACCTGTCCGTGACGGGCGTGTTCCTGTTCCTGTCCGTGCAGGCGCTGGAGAAGAGGAGGTGGAGTGAATGAAGACCGCAAATTCCGGAAAGAAACCGTCCAAACTCCGCCAGATGTTTGGCAGCCGCTTCAAGGCGGGCAGCTATTCCGCTTTCGCCGCGGCAGTGGTCATCGCCATCGCCGTACTGGCCAATCTGGCGGTGCAGGCCCTTCCTCAGACGGCGACCCAGATCGACCTGACGGCGCAGTCCCTGTATACCCTGTCCGACCAGACCCGGCGCATCGCCGCCAGTCTGGATACGGATGTGAACCTGTACCTGCTGGCCCTGCGCGGCAACGAGGACGATACCATCTCCCGCCTGTTGCAGAGCTATGCGGAGCTGAACAGCCACATTCATGTGTCCAACGTGGATCCCACGGAACAGCCCACGTTTTTGGACGCTTATGATCTGGACATCAACCAGCTGTATGCCAACAGCGTGCTGGTGGACGGCGGCGGACGCAGCCGACTGGTCAGCTACAGCGACATTTATGTGACCGATTACAGCATGAACTACAGTACCTACCAGTACGATACCTCCACCAGCTTTGACGGCGAGAACGCGCTGACCAACGCCATTCACTATGTGTCCAGCCAGAACCTGCCCAAGGTGTATCAGCTGACCGGCCACGGCGAAAGCGAACTCAGCGACTACATGGAGGAACTGCTGGCGGGTGACAACGTGGAGACCGAGACTCTGAGTCTGCTTTCCATGGAGAGCGTGCCCGAGGACGCCAGCGTGGTCATGATTAACGCGCCGACCAGCGATTTGAGCGCCGACGAGGCCGAAATACTGGTTCAGTATGTGGAAAACGGCGGACGGCTGTTGCTGCTGACCGGCTACATCGAGCAGGGAAAAATGGAGAATCTGCTCACCGTGACCAAAGCCATGGGTCTGACCGTCGGTCAGGGGCTCATCATGGAGGGCGACGGCCAGATGCATCTGAACCGTTATCCCCATTATCTGCTGCCCACGTTGGAAAGCCACACCATCACCAGCCCCTTTACCAGCGGGCGGTACTATATTCTGGTGCCCATGGCGCAGCCCCTTGAGGAGACGGAGGATTCTTCCGCCGCGGTCACGTGGTTGCTGACCACCTCCGAAAGCGCCTATACCAAGGCGGCAGGCATGAACGCCACCACCGTGGAAAAAGAGGACGGCGACGAGGAAGGCCAGTTCCATGTGGCGGCCGTATCCGAGCTGGGCGAAGGGCGGCTGGTGTGGATCGCTTCGTCGGAATTTTTGGACGACAACGTGAACGCCATGGTGTCCGGGGCCAACGGCAATCTGCTGATGAACGCCGTGGACTGGATGGCCGGACAGGAGGAGACCATTTCCATCCGCTCCAAGAGTCTGGATGAGGACGGCCTGACCGTGACCGGCGCGGAAAACTCCCTGTGGAGCGCCGTGATGATCGGCATTCTCCCCGCCGCGCTGATCGCGCTGGGCATTGTGATCTGCATAAGGAGGAAACGGCGTTGAAACGTGGCAAGAGAGCATTGATTCTGGCCGGCGTACTGGCCGTGCTGGTGCTGGTTTACGTAGGCGTACAGAAGGGCGTATCCTCCCAGCCCGAGGCTGTGACGGAGGAAAGCGGATCCTATCCGCTGACCTCCCATACGGCGGAGGAGCTGACGAGCCTGCAATGGACTTCCGGCAATGGGGAGGAGCAGGAGACCCTGCACTTTGTCAAAACGGACGGCCAATGGCGCGTGGAGGGAGACGAAGCCTTTCCCGTGAAGCAGGACAGCGTTGAAGGTCTGGCGGAAACGCTGACGGCGCTGAAGGCGGACCGAAAGCTGGAAAATGTGGAAAAACCCGAAGATTACGGCCTGTTGGAACCGGCTTTTACCCTGACAGCGGGCTGGAGCGACGGCACGGAAACCGTCTATTCCATGGGCGATGAAACGCCTTTCGGAGACGGGTACTACCTGAGCCTTTCCGGGGAGGACGGCACGGTCTATACCGTGGCGGGTGCGCTGAGCGGCGATTTCAGCGGAAGCCTGCTGTCCTTTGCCCAGTCGGAAGAACTGCCCGCCGTGGAAAACGTGACCCGGCTGGTGGTAGGCGATACGCTGGACGTGGAAGGAACTGCTGAAAAGACGGAAGGCGAAGAAGCCTCCCTGCGCTGGATATGGAAAGCTACCGGCGAAAAATTGGACGGCAGCGAAGTGGAAGCCCTGATTGACGAAGCTAAAAGCCTGAGCTGGACGGAGCTCAAGGCGGTCAACGCCGATGACGAAGCCCTGTCCGGCTACGGCCTGACGGACGAACAGGCCACGGCCATCACCCTGTACGATGGCGAGACCATCGTCTGGAAGCTGCTGGCGGGAGCTGAAGCAGACGAGGGCGGGCACTATGTCCGTCTGCCGGATTCCGCCATGGTGTACACGGCGGACGTTGCCTCTCTGCTGGAAGCGGACGTCGGCTCGCTGTATGACGCCGCATTGACCGAACTGACAGCGGAAGAAGTCAGCACGATCTCCGTCAAGGCGGGCGATCAGCTATGGGAGTACGCCGCGGACATCGTCGAAACGGCAGCTGAGAATTCCGACGCAAACGGCGATACCGATACGGAAACCGCAGCCGAAACGCCCCGGTGGGAGCAGCTGTTTGAAAAGTTCTCCGCCATGAAGGCCACAGGCCGCGTCGCCGAAACGCCCGGCACCACGCCGGTACTGGAGGCCCAGATCGTCACCAGAACGGGCGGGAAGGAAACCTTCGTTTTCTTCCTCTACGATGAAAGCAGTTATCTGATGCCCATCAACGAGACGACGGGGTATCTTTTCTCCGCCGACAAGGCGGATCAGCTGCTGCGCATCCTGCGCCTGTGGGACGCCGAATAAGGGGACCCGGAAGAGGAGCCGCCTGCGCAAACGGGCGGCTCCTTCGTATTCTTCCAAAAAAATCCTTCTCAAACCGTTGAAAAGATTGTTTTTTTCTTGCATTTTGCGAATAAGTCTGCTATAATCTACCCGATTACGCACCTTTGTCGATGGCGCGTTTGTGCTTCGCCTGACGGCGGAGTGACCGCGCTGAAGCGACGCAAAGGGTGGATACAACAAGGAGGAACCCCAAATGGCAGTTATTTCCATGAAACAGCTCCTGGAAGCGGGCGTGCACTTCGGTCATCAGACTCGCCGCTGGAACCCCAAAATGGCC
>ERZ772820.3422-NODE-3422-length-10211-cov-3.181075_pt1 | contig 10211 bp, 7 predicted proteins | sample MGYA00511377_ERZ772820 | MGnify/ENA primary metagenome ERZ772820 (study PRJEB29015, sample SAMEA2737684) | human gut metagenome | biome: human gut; feature: human-associated habitat; material: faeces | place: China | collected 2012 ...
CGCACAGTTCCGGACCCTTCTGCATGGCTTCCCGGATCTCCGGGTTGGGATAGGGGCAGGTGGGGAAGTTGCCGTCCGGCTTTTCCTGCTCCGGCACCACGGTCACATGGGTGACGCCCAGCTTTGCCAGCAGCTTTTTCACGCATTCCAGACCGGAGCCGTTCAACGGGGTGTACACCAGCTTCAGGTCGGCGGTGCCTGCCCCATCGCCTACACGCTGTGCGTAGACGGCATCCACAAAATCGTCCAGACATTTTTCGCTGCTGTATTCGATCTTGCCCTCGGCAAGGGCTGCGTCAAAGTCCGCAGGCTGTACGGCAAAGCAGTCTACTGCTTCAATGGCGGCAAGGATCTTTGCTGCCACCTCAAGGGTGATCTGGCAGCCGTCTGCGCCGTAGACCTTGTAGCCGTTGTACTTGGCGGGGTTGTGGCTGGCGGTGACGCACACGCCTGCGCCGCAGCCGTAGTACCGCACCGCCCAGCTCAGTGCCGGGGTGGGCTCCAGACGAGGGTAGATGTACGCCTTGATGCCGTTAGCAGCCAGAACAGCCGCCGTTTCTTTTGCGAACACATCGCTCTTGATGCGGCTGTCGTAGCCGATGGCCACCTTCTTGGGCAGGTCGGAGGCGTTCAGATAGTTGGCAAGCCCCTGGGTTGCCTTGCGGATGTTGTAGACGTTCATCCGGTTGGTGCCTGTGCCGATGACACCACGGAGACCACCGGTGCCGAATTCCAGCTCCCGGTAAAAACGGTCGGTGATGGCATCCTCGTCGCCTGCAATGCTGTTCAGTTCATCGGCAAGGTCGGCAGGCATCCCGGGCTGGGAAAGCCAGCGGTCATACTGCTGTTTGATTCGTTCTTCCATAGGATCACACTTTCTTCCAATAAGGACAGTTTCGGTGCAGACGATCATTGCACGCTGTCCTCCGTGTCAGGTTCTTCTTCCGGTTCCTCTTCCTTGCGCCCGGCTTTTTCCAGCTGAGCAAAGGCGGGGCGCATCAGGCTTGCCATGCCAAGGGCAGAACCTGCGCCGCCGATGAGCAGCCACAAGGGCAGCAGATAGACGAACCACGCAGGGGCGGCTTTTGCCAGCAGAGGAAACCACGCCAGAAAAGCCAGATTCCCCACAGTGGGCAGCAGGTTTGCAAGGGTCATGCGGCCGCTGTCCGCCAGCACCGGTAGAACGCCGGGATAGGTGAACCGTGCCAGCAGGGCAAAGCCCCAGCTGCCGCAGCAGCCCGCCAGCACCAGCAGCAGAAAGGACGCTGCCGCCAGAATGCCGGTGCTGGGGGTGTCCTGTGCGGTGGCGGTGCGCAGCCCGGTGAGGGCGGCAAAGCCTGCCAGCAAAAGCACCAGCCACAGGGCAGTAGATTGCTTAAAATCCCGCTTGAACGCCTTGAAAAAGTCGGTATGGACGGTGTAGTCCTCCTTTGCCGCCATCTTGTTCACCACCGTGAACAGCCCCAGGGTGGAGGCTCCGGCGGTGACGATGGGCAAACAGCACACCAGCCACAGAAGGTTGGCGAAAAGCAGATCGCCGATCTTCCCCATAGTGCGGTAGAAGGGGCTGTCGATGTTGGTCTTTTTCATGGCGTTTCCTTTCGGGTGGAGGTCTCAGAGGGGCGGTTTACTCGCCGATGCTCTTGAGGTACTCCAGATTTTTGTCGATGAGGGCGCACCGCTGCTTTACGCAGTCCACACTGCGCAGCGGGTCGGCGGGGGTGTTGAAGGCGAAGTCCAGCAGTTTGTCGATGGTGGTAGAAGCTACATGGAGACGGGTATCGCTGGCTGCATAATAAATATACACGCTGCCGTCCTCATCGGCAATGGCACCGTTGGTGAACACCACGTTGGAAACATCGCCCACACGCTCCCAATCCCGGGGAGCGATCAGGAAGCCGGAGGGCTCCGCGATCACCTTGCTGGGGTCGTCCAGTGCGGTGACGAATACATAAATAACGTACCGCAGCCCGGCGGCGGTATTCCGCACGCCATGGGCGATGTGCAGCCAGCCCTTTTCGGTCTTGATGGGGGTGGCACCCTCGCCGTTCTTTGCCTCGGTGATGGTGTGGTAGCGGCGGGGGCTGGTGATGATCTCCTCGTCAATGACGGCGTGGGTGATATCCTCGCACAGACCAAAGCCTACGCCGCCGCCGGAACCGGTGTCGATGAAGTCATCCATGGGGCGGGTGTAGAAGGCGTATTTGCCGTTGACGAACTCCGGCAGCAGATCCACGTTGCGCTGCTGGGGGCTGCGCTTGGTGACAAGGTTCGGCAGACGCTCCCAAGTGGTGCGGACGATGCCTGCGGCAGCCACGGCAGCGGACAGGTCATTCACGCTGTTGTCCTTGCTCTCGGAGCAGAACACGCCGTAGATCCAGCCGTCCTCGTGCTGGGTCAGGCGCATATCGTAGACGTTGGTCTCCTCCGGGCAGGTGTCTGGCAGCAGGATGGGCTTTTCCCAGAAGTGGAAGCCCTCCACCGGGCTGTCGCTTTCTGCCACACCGAAAAAGCTCTTGCGGTCGTTGCCCTCGATGCGCGCCACAAGGTAATACTTGCCGTTCAGCTTGATGGCACCGGAGTTGAACACGGCGTTCACGCCCAGACGCTCCATAAAGTGGGGGTTCGTCTCCGGGTTGAGATCGAACCGCCACGAAAGGGGAATGCTCTCACGGGTCAGCACCGGGTTTTCCCACCGGTCGTAGATGCCGTTGTAGAAATCGGTCTTTTTGTTTTTGCGGGCCAGGTAGGCATCCTGCAAAGCCTTCTGGCGCAGGTATTCGGGGTGGAGTTTAGACTGTGACATCGGGGTTCCTCCTTATCAGTTCCATGCACATTCTGCCGTTGTGGTAGGGGCACTTCCACGGCTCAAGGATGGGTTTGCGGCTGGACGGTTTTCCGTCTGCGTCCACCTCCCAGAACCATTCACTGCCGGGGCGTTTGTCCACCATCACGTTGCAGATGTAGTGGTAAATATCGGCGGCGGCATCGCGGTATTTTGCATCGCCGCTCTTGTTGTATTCGTTCACGAAGCCCAGTACGCTTTCGGCCTGTACCCACCACACACGGGTGGTGTTCACCTTGCCGCGGTCGCACTCGTTGACCACCGAGTGGTCAATGTAAGCTTCCTTGTAGATGTGGGCGGCAAGGTCGGAGTTGATGGCGTGGATGCGATTGGAAAGCGCTGCATCGCCCAGCAAATCGCAGCCCCAGTCGATGAGCCAGCTGGACTCGATATCGTGGCCGTAGCTGTACAAATCGATGATAGAGTTGTAGTGCTGGTCAAAGAACACCAGCTGCCGGTGCAGCTCCGGGCTGTAAATCTTGTGCTCGTAGATATCAAGGATGCGGCGCAGGGCTTTTTCCACCTCCGGGTCACGGCTTGCCTGATAAAGCCCGGCGTAACCCTCGAACACATGGAGCAGGGTGTTCATGGTCTTTGCCGCCATGACACCGTTTTCGGAGAGCTTTTCGTTGCTCTCCGGCTTCCAGTCGATGGTAAAGGCCTCCAGATAGCCCTCGCTGTCGGTGCAGTGCTGCTCGATGAGATGAAAGATCTTTTTTGCGTAGGTCAGCGCAACGGGGTCTTTGGTCAGCCGGTAGTAAGCGGAAAGGGCATAGATGGCAAAGCCCTGATTGTAGGTGTGCTTGGTGGTGTCCTGCGGCTTGCCGGTGTAATCGCAGCTCCAGTACACGCCGCCGTTTGCCTCGTCGTAGCAGTTTTTCAGGAAGAACTGGTAGGCGTGGCGGGCATCCTCGGCAAGGTCTGCCCGGCCGGTCAGCATGGCAGCCTCGGAGAAGAACCACAGAATGCGGCTGTTCAGGATGCAGCCCTTTTCGGCTTTTTTATCCAGCTTCAGGTCAAAATCCATGTAGCCGTAAAAGCCGCCGTTTTCATCGTCCCGCAGCCCTTTCCAGAAGGGAATGATGGTTTGCAGCAGCATTTCTTCTGCTGCCTGTTTGATGGAAGACATAATACAGAACTTCCTTTCTGTACAAAGTAAAACCCTCTCGGTCACGGCTTGCGCCGTGCCAGCGCCCGGTAGGGGACGTAAAACCTCTTTTTGCAGAGATGGCGATGCGAAGCATTGACAGAGAGGGTTGCGCTTGACGCTTAGCGGATGCCCACCTCGTGGTCGGTGGGGCCTGCGTTATCGTGGGTCTTGATGTAATCCACCACCTCGTCTACGGTGGTGAAGGCCAGACCGACATAGCTGTCGGCGCAGCCATAGTACAGAGCGATGCGACCGGTGTCGGCATCCTGCAGGGTGGCGCAGGGGAAGCAGACGTTGGGCACGAAGCCACGCTCCTCGTACCACTTTTCCGGGGTCAGCAGGAAGTTGCCGCAGCGGTACAGCACCTTGCTGGGCTCGTCCTTATCCAGAATGGCACCGCCGATGGAGTAGACGAAGCCATTGCAGGTGCCGGTAACGCCGTGGTAGAACAGCAGCCAGCCCTCGCTGGTCTCAATGGGGGCAGCACCGCCGCCGATCTTCACGCTCTCCCACCAGTTGGAGCCCTTGCTCATCACATGGCGGTGACGGCCCCAGAACTCCATATCCGGGCTCTGGCTCAGGAAGATATCACCAAAGGGGGTGTGGCCGCTGTCAGACGGGCGGCTCAGCAGGGTGTACAGGCCGTTGATCTTGCGGGGGAACAGCACGGCGTTGCGGTTGAAGGGGATGAAGGGGTTCTCGATGCGGACAAAGGTCTTGAAGTCGGTGGTCTTGGCGATGCCGATGGACGCACCGTAGAAGTCCTGACACCAGATGATGTAGTAGGTATCCTCCACCTTCACAAGACGGGGATCGTAGGCGTACACCGGCATAAACGGCTCGCCCTTTTCGTTGACGAAGGGGATCTTGTCCTTGTCAAAGTTCCAGTGGATGCCGTCCTCGCTGCGTCCCAGATAGATGTAGGGGATGCCATCGACCTGCTCGCCACGGAACACGCCGATGAACTTGCCCTCGTAGGGCACCACAGCACTGTTGAAGATGCGTGCCACCCCTTCCACAGGGTTGCGGTCGATAATGGGGTTGGCGTTGTACCGCCACACCGGGGCGGTAACATCGGCAGGCTTTTCCTGCCAGGGGATGTTGGGCAGTGCGTCGCAGAACATTTTTACGTTGCTCATAAGATAAACTCCTATAATAGAAGATTGTTTGTTTTCCTTCTGCTGTATTCTCCCGGCTCCTGCACAGAAACCGGGAGAAGCAGCAGATGAAGGAGAAATGTGGATGTCTTGAAAAGGTTGTGCTGGCCGAAAACGGCTTTCCTCTTGCGGTGCCCAGCGTCCACTTCGGCCCTTGGGCGGGCCTCGTGTCCTGCTGACCGCGGCGCCAAAAATTGCTCCCTGTACGCCCCTTTTTGTCACTTCCGTGACATCTTCCCCCGGAGCGGGGGAAGTCTTTGCTCGCAGGCGGCGGTCGCAATTTTAGCCTTTTACCGCACCGGCAGCCATGCCGCTGTAGATCTGATCCTGACACAGCAGGAACACGATAAGGGCGGGGATGATGGTGATGATGACACCGGCGCAAATGTAGTTGTACTGGTTGCCCATGGGGCCGGAGAACACATACAGCGAGGTAGCAACCACCTGATACTTGGTCTTATCCTGCAGATACAGGTTTGCCATGTAATATTCGTTGTAGGTGGACACACCCTTCAGGATGGCGCTGGTGACGATGGCGGGCTTCAGCAGAGGCAGCAGGATCTTGAAGAACACACCAAAGTAGGTGCAGCCATCCAGAATGGCGCTTTCGTCCAGCGTGGGGGAAAGGTTCTCGAAGAACTGCAAAAAGATATAGATGGTGATAACGTCCGTGCCCATCATCAGGATGATGTAGCCGGGCATGGAGTTTACCAGATGCAGAGCGGTCATGATCTGGTACACCGTGACCTGAGAGGCGATGCCGGGGATCAGGGTGGCAATGGTGAACAGGTTGCGGATCAGCTTGTTGCCGGGGAACTTGAACCGGTTCAGCACATAAGCCAGCATGGCGCTGATCATAATGCTGCCCACCAGCACGCAGATCAGGATGATAAAGCTGTTCAGGAACGCCTTACCCATGTTGGCCTTGTTCCATGCGATAATGAAGTTATCGAAGTTCAAAAAGCTCTTGGGCAGGGTGATGACATTGGTGCTGGCATACTCTTCCTTCGTCTTAAAGGCGGTGAAGATACAGGACACGATGGGCACCAGTGCCACGAAAGCGGCAAAGATCAGCAGCACATACTTGCAGATATTGATGAGGATGCGCTTCATTTTGATTGCGTTCATACGTTCTGCCTCACTTTCACTTGGTTACGCCGCTGCTGCGGTTTTCCAGCCATTTTTCCACAGCCTTCTGGGCGTAGGTGACGATCACGATGAGCAGCAGCAGAACCACAGCCATGGCGGATGCAAGACCCACCTTCTGGTCGGTATGGGCGATCTTGTCCATGACCACGAAGTAGGTGGAGGTGTTGAAGCCGCCGCCGGTGACAACATAAGGCATCTCGAAGGCGGACAGTGCGCCGGACACCGAGATGATGAGGTTCAGCACCACGATGGTGCTGATGGAGGGCAGGATGATGTCCTTGAAGCGGTGCCATGCGTTGGCACCGTCGATCTCAGCAGCCTCGTACAGAACGGGGTCCACAGAAGCAATCGCGCCGATGAACATGACAATGTTCTGGCCGATGTATTTCCAGATAGAGCAGGCCACCAGCACGATGTTGTTGATGGACTCATCCCGGAGCCAGAAGGGCAGCTTATCCACGTTGAAGCCCACCCAGCTCAGCAGGGTATCCAGCACAAAGCCGTGGGTGAAGAAGAACTTGAAGATGAAGCCCACCGAGATGCCGCAGATGAGGCAGGGGAAGTACAGTGCACCACGGAAGAACTTGCTGCCCTTGCACTTGAAGCTCAGGATGGTGGCAAACAGCAGCGCCAGCGCCATCTGCACCACCGAACCTGCCATGTAGTAAAGGCTCAGGCTCAGAGCGTGGAAGCAGTCTTTGCGGGTAAAGACCGAGATGTAGTTCTGCAGACCTACAAAGGTGCGTCTGCCGATGTACTTCATTTTGAAGAAGCTGAACTCCACCATTTTGAAGAAGGGCAGATAGGTGAACATGAACAGCAGCACCAGCGGAACAAACAGGAACACCAGTGTGACGATGAGCTGCTGCCCGCGCATACTGTGAAAGTATTCGCTGAAGCTCTTGCGCTTTTTAGGCGCGGATACGGTTGCGGAAGATGCCATGTAAAAGGCCTCCTTTCACCAAAAGCAGGGCGGACACGGGCCCGCCCTGCTGATTTATAACGATAGATCGCTTACTGCGGTGCGCAGGCATCCACAGCCGCGTCCCATGCAGCGTTCCAGTCGGCCACGATGTCGTCCAGAGTCTCATCGCCATTGATGCCAGCCTCCACCACACGCATGACGTGGGTCTGGTCGGCATTCAGCATCAGCTCAGCCTCCTGCTGCACCTCGGTGGCAAGGTCTGCCAGCTCTGCGGGGGCGGGGGCATCCTCGACCAGGTCGATGCCGTCAAATGCCTTCAGGGTATCGGGGTATTCCTGGCTCTTCAGCACCGGCACACCGCCCTGATCATAAGCAAAGTTGGAGCTTTCGGTCAGCCACTTGATGTAGAGCATGGCAGCCAGCTTTTTGTCATCGGTGGTGTTCTTGTTCACACCGTAGCAGTAGTCTGCACCTGCGCTGGCGTACTGGGTACCCTTGACGGTGATGGGGAACGGCATATAGCCAATGTCGTCGGCGTGGTCACCGGCGGCCTGCATCTGCACGATGGCCCAGCTGCCCAGAACCATGGCACCGATCTGGCCGTTATTGATGCGGGGCTTGGAGCCTTCCCAGTCGGTGGTGGTGGGGTCGGCCTCGGTCAGACCGCGCTTCACTGCTTCGTACAGGATGTAGTACACAGCGTAGGGACCCATATCGTCCGCACCCAGAATGCCCTTCTGGAACGGATCCTTGGTCTGGGGCATGGTAATGTTCATCCAGTTCGGGTCGCCGGTTGCGCCGCCGCTGGTGTAAGCATCCCATGCGGTCATGGTCCAGCCGGCGGCGTAGTTGGTGTACAGGGGATCGATGGAAGGATCATAGTCCTTGATCTTCTGCAGGTCATCCAGGAACTCGTCCGGGGTCTTGGGCAGGGTGGTGATGCCGGCAGCCTCAAAAACCTTCTTGTTGTAGACGATGCCCTGTGCATTGCCGGTGGAGGGGATGCCGTACACGCTGCCGTTATAAGCGCGGTTGGAAGCGAAGTTGTAATCGTTCTCAATGTCGCTCAGTGCGCACAGAGGCTCAAAGTAGTCGCCCAACTCGGTCAAGGGGATGTTGGTGGGGATCATGCACAGATCACCCCAGTCGTTGGAAGTCAGACGGGTGGTCATGTCGGTGGCATAGTCGGTGATGCCCTCGTACTTGATGGTGATGTTGGGATACAGCTTCTGGAATGCGGCAACGTAGCCGTCAAAGGTGCCGTCCTCGATGAGGTCGGTGCGGTGGCTGATGAACTTCAGATCGGCCTTCAGGTCGGTGTTGTCGGTGCCAACGGTCAGCTCATTGTAAGCCTTTGCACCGTCAGCGCCGGCAGCGGAACCGGCGGTGCTGCCGGTGGAGCCGGCGGTAGAAGTGCTGCTGCCGCCGCAGGCGGCAAGAGCAGAGGCTGCGGCCAACACACCAGTGACCTTCAGGAAGTTACGGCGATTGATCTTACGCATAGGAATGTCCTCCTTCTTTAATGTGGAACCTTTTTCTGATTTGCGAAAGCTTTCGTTAACTTGATTTAGCTAATTGATAACTCTCGCTTTCCGTGGTTTAAGTATAGCCTTTTCACGATGCACTGTCAATATCACCAAAAAGATTCGGTGTTTTGGTGGCAATCCGGCGATTTTCTTGTGAAAACTGACCTGCAAATCCGGGATACAACACGAAAATTAAACTTAAAATGTTTTATAAGCTAACAAAAATGTAGAAAATTAACCTAAATAATGGTTAGCTTGAAGGTTTTCAAAGGTTTTTGTTGACGAAACCACCGAAAACTGTTATGCTAGTTATAAAGTTAATCGGAATTTTATTTACCTCATAACCAAATCAAGAAGAAAGCTGGTCAGGAACATGGCAAAAGCAGTACGCATGGCGGACATTGCACAGCGGCTGGGCATCAGCACCGTTTCCGTTTCCAAGGGTTTGGCAGGGAAGGAGGGCGTAAGCGCCGAGATGCGTGCCAAGATCCTTGCCACCGCTGAGGAGATGGGCTACCAGCCCCCCGCCCGGACCAACGCCCACCCCGGCGGCGAGAGCATCGGCATTCTGGTGGCAGATCGCTTTTTCAATGAGAATGCCTTTTATTCTAATCTGTACCGGTCTGTACTCCGATGTGCTGCCGAGCAGGACATCTCGGTTCTGATGGAGATCGTTCTGCCGCAGGCAGAAAAAAGCTGTAATATGCCCTCCTTCCTTGTAAACCGGAAGGTGGACGGCCTGATTTTTATGGGCGAGATCAGCCGCCGCTACCTTGCTACGGCGGTGCAGACCGGCGTGCCCTTTATGCTGCTGGACTTCTACGACGATGCCATTGCCGCAGACTGCGTGCTCAGCGACAACACCAGCGGCAGCTACACTATGACCGAGCACCTTATCTCCACTGGGCGGCGGAACATCGGTTTTGTGGGCAGCGTGCTGTCCACCAGTTCCATCATGGACCGGTATCTGGGCTACGTCAAGGCGATGCTCCGTGCCGGTCTGCCCATCCGGGACGACTGGCGGCTGGAGGACCGGGACGATCAGGGCAAGTTCATGCCGTTCTCTCTGCCCCACGAAATGCCGGACGCCTTTGTCTGCAACTGCGATGCGGTGGCCTATAATCTGGTGGAGACCCTCAAGCGCAACGGCTACCGGGTGCCGCAGGATGTGGCAGTGACCGGCTACGACGACTACCGATATTCCACTCTTTGCAGCCCCCAGCTTACCAGCTACCGGGTGGACTTGGACGGCATGGCAAAAACGGCGGTGGCGCAACTGCGCCGCAAAATGGCGCATAAGCCTGCCATTGCTCCCACCGTCATCGTGCCCGGCGGATTTGTAAGAAGAGAATCTACCTGATAAAAAGGGGCTGATGCACGAAGGTTTGTGCATCAGCCCCTTTAGCGGAAAATATAGTTTATATTGGGGATGCCGGAGCGTCTGCGGACGCTCCGGCAT
>ERZ772820.3426-NODE-3426-length-10196-cov-2.587220_pt1 | contig 10196 bp, 5 predicted proteins | sample MGYA00511377_ERZ772820 | MGnify/ENA primary metagenome ERZ772820 (study PRJEB29015, sample SAMEA2737684) | human gut metagenome | biome: human gut; feature: human-associated habitat; material: faeces | place: China | collected 2012 ...
GACTCTGTTCTCTATTTTGATGTACATTATGTCGCGGCAATCAAGGATATTTACGTTCCTGTCATATCGGATTTTGATGAATTGCTTCTTGTCATCATTGCTCATCTTCTCCACAAGATCATTCATGAATGTCACAAGTCTTGCATCAGGCCTGCCTTTAAGCATACAATTCACATGATTCGCCTCGTATATGTCCAGTTCTTCAGGGATTTTGTTTGCATAAAAAAGAATCTTGCAAGATGGGGCTACGGCATTGATCCTTTTTGCCAGTTTTACACCATTCTTGCCATTTGGATACAGAAGCTCCGTTATAAAGATGTCACAGTCGAACTTCTGATAGTCGATATCCAGCATTACTGAATCAAGGTTATATGAAACAAATCTCACATTTTCGTTATCAATAATGTTGTTTTTAATTTGAGAGCGCAGGAAATATACTGTTCTCTGCGTCTCGTCTGGATTTACATCGCATACGCCTATTGTCATATTGAATTCTCTCCCCCTCATTTATCTATGCGGTTCTCCGCCTCATTGCATATCAATTTAAAGAAATAAATGATCTTTATCAATTATTACCTGATATTATAGAGTCTGAAGTAATATGACTTTCAGGCAATGTAATCCGTACTCCAGACATACCATTGTCTATATTGCACGTTTCATTGCCTATTTTCTTTATTGAGAATTCATTATTCTATTTTATTGAAATATATCCTTTGTTATGTTGAAATAGCTCATTTTTTGTTATATATTCATATAGTGCTTAGTACATATATTTACTAAACCAACCTATTTCATTTCCATGAGGGGGAAACAAAAGATGAAATATCGTACCAGACCGGCGGAACACATATGCTCTCTGGAGGAGCTTTTCACAGAGCATCTGGGGCTTAACATTCCCATTGTTCCACAGACGTCTTCATACTCCAACAAACATACTTTCAGCCAATTATTCTTTTCACAGAATCCCAATCAATATGACGATATTGACAAAATAATGTCATTTTCCGTCTTCAAAGATGCGGATATAGAACGACTTAAGAAGGATGCCGATTCAGCACAGAAACCTCTGTACTATCTCATCCATCCTGACGAGAGCTATCCTACAGGCACCAAGCTGAGTGTTTTCTTTTCCAACATGGCAAATAAGAACTTTTCTGGAAACGAGCAGCCTCTTCCTATAAGAGCTCTGCTGAATGCGATAGATTACGACAAGCTGTGCGCTCATCTTGACAATCTTATAGAGACCAGAGGTGCACTGGACTCTGATTTTATAGTTTCACTGCAGTCATATCTGAGTAACGTCCTCTCAACAGACAACCAGCTTACACATTATTGCTCTTTGTTCAAATGCACCTCACCATCAGAATATCTTGCTACGATCCTTTTGTATGCGCTTTTTGATGATGTGAATTTCCCTGCATATGCATCGGAGGTTGCAATAACAAGAAATATCAAGGAGCCTAAGGTTGCACATCCCGTGACCGATCTGAACAACCCACATTTTCAGAAGCTAATGAATGATGCCAGGAGGGTTGACAAGCTACAGGCATTTGCAACATATACACTGATAGTCCTTTACTCTGTACAGATGCTTGCAACCATCTTCTCTTCTACCTGGATCAGTTCCTATGAGGCGACAAGCACAAAGGGGACGCTGTTCAGTATTGTCATGCTGTGTGCATCCATCATTTTGACAGCTTTGAGATTTATTCCATTCTCATTGCACAAGAAGTATTCGGAGCTAAGCCTGATACTTGAACATTCCGTGCTTGATGAGAACAGTAACACCTATAGCATTACATATAATCATTTTCAGAACTGTTCGAGATCTTTTAATGATATACAACAGGGGAGACGAGTCATCATCACTTTGTTTTGTATGATGAGTATTCTGTATATTGTTGTGTCATTTGTATTTAACAGCTTTCCTCTTCTGGTGGCTCTCGTCAGTTTATCATTTGGTGGAGTTATGCTTATCGACAGCATGGTTCATGACCATATTACCTACAAAAGGTATGATGCTTTCTTCTCCTCGGATCTGCCAGGTCATGTTCCTGCGTCCAGATTCGGAGTGGCGCGCATGTGCTCATGGGATTACGATTCCAGACTGAACTCTTTCAGACACACCAGCTACAACAAGCTCACAAACTACAGTGAGGATTGCATCCGGAATATATATGATCAGGTAGCGGATTCGTCCAAATACAGTTGGGCTACTCTCACCGCTTTCATTGTCACTCTTTCATCCATAGGTGTGATCGCCGAGATCCTTCAGCTTGTGAATCCTGACCTGGAGTATTTCAGAATGCCAAATGCTTCCATGCTCTATTCCGTCACAATGATCCTTATTTTGCTGAACGGTGTTCTGAACATACTTATACTTCTCCGTGCGAGATCCCATTATCAGAAAATGGCCGAATTCTCATTCTACGCCGGCAATCCTGACTCTGATAATTATGAAGTAACAACACTGTTCCGACACAACCTGTACGCAGGCAGCATATCTGAGCTTGCGATTGCCAGAGGAATATATAACTACAATTTGTGTCAATTTGAACAGAGCCTGTCCACATCGGACATCCAGCCACCTGACGACCGTTATCATCCTATGTATATCGTGAATCAGAAGCTGCATCTCATCACAGATGTTGCGCTGTGCATATTTGTCGCATACCTGAGCATGGCGGTATGGCACTCAAATAATCTCCGCAATCTGATAGGCCTGCCCATTCTTGTCGCAGTGTATGCCCTGTGGACATTTGCAATGTATCCACTATTCAAATACAGAAAGATCAAATCCAGCATCCGCAAGCTGAATGTTGAACATAAAAATAAGGAAACACGCTGAACAACTAAGCGTGTTTCCTTCTCTTTTCTATTTCTTTTCTTCTCAGAACCACCATTGCTATGACAAGAGGCGACACGAGAAATACCAATTTTGCCCATCTCATACCAAGGGCTCCCACAACCAGACTTATTGCAAATATCCCCAGCTGATCTCCTATTCCATATGACAGTGTGGACATAGCTGACGCCCTTCCTCTGACCGATATATCTACACTTTCCATGACCATAAGATTTATCAGTTCTTCCGCAGAAAAGTAAAATCCATTCATGCAGCCCCAGAGTATTCCCAGCAACACCGATGAAACTCCATGCCCTACTCCAAGTGTAAATGCCATACCTGATATGAGGCTAAGCGCTATTCCCATCTGCACCACATATCTCCGTTCCATTTTGTCTGCAAGTATTCCTGTCAGAACATTTATAGCCAATGATGCGATGGGCTGTATGAGCAACACTGTATTCACATTGCCCTCTCCCATACCTGAGAAGGCACACAAAGGTTCATTGTAATATGTTATGCCTGCTGTCGCCAGCCCCACCACGCTTATGCTTATGAGAAGATTTCTGGTTGCATGATCTCTGCATATATCTTTGAATGTTTTTATAAAATGTATATGTCCATCATCTGTGCTACATTCTGTACTGTCCACAGATTTTCCCTCACTCCTGTTTGCCGATCCGCCAACACTCGGTGCAGCTTTAGAACCAGTTATATTCGGGAATCTGTACAACATAACCAGTACCAGACCTATTAATCCGCCAACAATTCCAACAGCGTAAAGGATCTGCCAATTATGTCCGCCGCCATCCACGTACAATGACCTGAGCAGAGGTATACACATGGCTGCTGCCATGGACACTCCACCACAGATTCCTCTGACAGTTCCTCGATGTTTTCTATCTACCGCATCGACTATGTATATCAGATGTATGTCCAGCGAATATCCCAGTATGAGAATTCCATTGCCAAGCAGGTATATCCATAGATTGTTTGCCAGCAGGCATACTGCACTTCCAACAGCCAGAAGCGCCACATTTATGATCATCATCATCTTCCTGCCTATGATATCCGTATATGACCTGATAAATGGCGTGAGCGCTCCGATAAGATAAAATGGCAGCATGCCTCTGCTCATATATGCAACCGCCGCTTCAGAACTCATCCCACGCGGATCCATGAGAAATGTCCTAACAGAAAGTGACTGCGTCTTGCCGAACATCTCAGTGCAATAGGAATCCACAAATTGTACAAGTATTATGAGTGCCACAGCCGAGATGGCTGCGACTGCCAAACGTCTTTTATTTGAATCTGCCGTTTTGTCATTCATCAAGTTCTAATCCCCTTCTGTAGTACATAAAAAGGGAAGCTCATCGCTTCCCTTTTTGAATAACCACTGGCCGTTCGCCTTGATATCACTCAAAGCATCAACGACTCTTACTTACTAACCTTCCTGAAGTTCTTCTTACCACGTCTCACAACAACGCCCTCTCCGTCGAACTTCTCCTCTGGAATTGTAGTCTGGACATCTGCGATCTTCTCGCCGTCCACAGCAACACCGCCCTGCTCTACGGCACGTCTGCCCTCGTTACGTGATGTAACAAGACCTGACTTAACGAGAACTGACACGATATCGATCGAGCCGTCCTTGAAGTCATCTGCTGTGAGTGTTACTGATGGCATGTCTGCTGCAACACCCTTGGAGAACAGTGCTCTTGCACTCTCCTGAGCCTTCACAGCCTCCTCGCCGTGTACAAGCTTTGTAAGCTCGTATGCAAGGATCTCCTTTGCCTGGTTGAGCTGACTGCCCTCCCAGCTATCCATCTTATCTATCTCCTCAAGTGGAAGGAATGTGAGCATACGGATGCACTTCAGAACATCTGCATCTGCCACATTTCTCCAGTACTGGTAGAACTCAAATGGTGATGTCTTGTTAGGATCAAGCCATACAGCACCCTTCTGTGTCTTACCCATCTTCTTGCCCTCTGAGTTGAGGAGAAGTGTGATGGTCATGGCGTATGCATCCTTGCCAAGCTTTCTTCTGATGAGCTCTGTACCACCAAGCATATTGCTCCACTGGTCATCGCCGCCGAACTGCATGTTGCAGCCGTACTTCTGGTACAGTGCGTAAAAGTCGTAACTCTGCATGATCATGTAGTTAAACTCAAGGAAGCTGAGTCCCTTCTCCATACGCTGCTTGTAGCACTCTGCACGAAGCATGTTGTTGACTGAGAAGCATGCTCCAACATCGCGGAGAACATCTACATAGTTCAGGTCGAGAAGCCAGTCTGCGTTGTTGACGAGAAGCGCCTTGTCCTCTGAGAAGTCTATGAACTTGCTCATCTGCTTCTTGAAGCAGTCAACGTTGTGCTGGATAGTCTCCTTTGTCATCATCTGTCTCATATCTGTACGGCCTGATGGATCACCGATCATGGCTGTACCTCCACCTATCAGCGCGATAGGCTTGTTGCCTGCCATCTGAAGTCTCTTCATCAGACAGAGCGCCATGAAGTGGCCTACATGCAGGCTGTCAGCAGTCGGATCAAAGCCAATATAGAATACTGCCTTACCATTATTTACTAAATCTCTAATTTCATCTTCATCTGTTGTCTGCGCTATAAGCCCTCTGGCTACAAGTTCGTCATAAATCTGCATGTCCCTCTAGACCTCCTGTATTTATTTATTCAATGTGCGGTTCACTAGCACCACACAGGCAAATATTATAACATTTTGCTATGCACTGTGGCAAGTATATACACACAATTCCCTGTATTATTTTCTTATAAATCGTCCTTCACACATCATTTTCTGCCGCCATCTGCAAATTGACATATATATCTCCGGCACAGTCCTCCTGCCATGGCTATGAGCAGGAATATGTATGGCGTTGTGAGCGACTGGTTAAGATTGACAAATGCCTGAACGGCATACCCGGTTATCCCGAACAGCACAGCTATCATACCGCCCTCATCCTCAGCATATCCAAGCAGGCACTCCAAGCCAGTCCCTGAATCTCTTGCAGCCCTTGAATCTCTTGCAGCCCTTGAATCTCTCGAGGTCTTCTTCTCCTTTGATCTTCTTTCTGCGTATCGACTGCTCGTGCTTTCATTCTCATTCATCACAGCTCCTGATACCGCAGTTCTCACAAGCGCACCACCTGTGATAACCAGCAGTCCTACGTAACTCACTGCACCGAATATTCCTGTGGTTATCAGATACTGCAGATACTCATTGTGAGCATTATCATATATAACACCCACCGTATTCATCATATCGTCATAGTACCTGTCGGTCATGATCGCCTTCACTGATTCATTTCCATAACCGAACAGCCTCTGTGGAACACTGAAATCCCTGTACGCCTCCATGAGTCTCCTCCACACAAAGCCCCTGTAATTTCCCCAGGAATCTTCAAATGAAAATATACCCATGTGGTTGTGCGCCGCATATATAACAACAGCCACGATGCCTGCAAGTGATACGCCGACCGATACAGCAAGTGCTGCCTTTCCGCGGAACTTCACAGTCCACTTTGAAGCCAGCCTTATGGCCGCCCATACAACGAGAACGACCACGGAAACTATCCACACCATCCGGCTGTCACTCACAAAGCAGCTCAGTCCGTCAAGTTCTGAATATCCGTTATCCGTTCTTCCCAGCATAATGCTGATCGCCAGGACTCCGCACGCCATAACCAGGCATACATCTGCAAATTCTCTTATTCTTCCGCGGTATGACGCCCATATCCATGCCACAATCATAGCACCACCCACGCCTGCATATGCAAGGTTTGCATTGGATATGATCACCGCTCCTGTTCCTGTGAGCACAGCGATGACTGCTGTTATCCGTATCACTATGCTCTCTTTTCCCTCCGAGCTGATATACGCCCCGGCTGCCATCGGAACCAGCACGCACAGGAAGCTTGCAAATATGTCGATATTGCCAAATGTGGATATGTATACATTTCTTATGCTCTGCATCAGCCCTTCCCTGAGTCCAAGGAAGTCATATCCCATGAACTGGCATATACCGACCACTCCCACAAACGAGCCCGAAAGCATGAATATTACCGCCACATACCGCCTTATCCTACAATATCTCGCCATACACACATACAGGAAAAAGGCCAGCAGCACGAACTGAAGTCCGCACCTTCTGCCCTCCTCGCCTGTATATGCTGCTACCTTATTCCCTGACATAAAGAATGCCAGAACATTTGCCAGAACAAATCCTGCCATGAATATATCCATGGCCATTATTTTATGCAGATCAATAAAACGTCTCAGGCGTCCGATAAATCCGTTACCGTGTGCCGCCCCTTCAGAGACATCCACGTTGCCACCGGAGCTCCGCTGTCCATGCCCTGTGCTGACATTCCGTCCCAGCACATCCACCAGCACCGCCAGCACCATGAGCACCGCATATATGCACAGCGCAATATAGAACGCCCTGTACTTGGTTACTGTTATATCAAAATATTTGTCATGCATTATCAGGGGATATGCAGCCCCCATATATATAAGAAATAATGTGGTTATTCCGTTCTGAAGTTCCCGCCTGCCGTCTCCTGCAATGTTGTCTTTTCTGCCCATATGGCTATACTCCTTTTATAAAAGCGGTGACAATAATCTGAGTATCGCACCAAGTATATTCACCCTGCTTATGTTATTTCTGCACCACGGAATATCTATCTCCTCCGACTCGGCAAATGTATCCATCATATCCTTCTTCACATCTTCTATGGCCTTGCAGTCATACAGAAGAGTTCCACACTCAAAGTGGTGATAGAAGCTCCTGTTATCCAGATTGATGGATCCCACAGATGCAAGCTTGCCATCCATGAGCAAAGTCTTTGAATGTATAAATCCAGGCGTGTACTGATATATCTTCACACCCGCCAGAAGCAGCTCCTTGTAGCTAAACTGGGTCATCTTGTATATATATTTCTTGTCCGGGATGGCCGGCGTAACAATACGCACATCCACGCCCCTCTTGGCTGCCAGCTTCAGTGCCATCATGAGCTCGTTACACACGATAAGATATGGGGTAAATATATAAATGTACTCCTGTGCATCATTTATCATCTGCATGTACAGATTCTCACCCACATTCTCTCCGCTCAGAGGACTGGACTTGTACGGCTGAACATATCCGTCACTTACGCCACTATAGTCGATTTCCGCCGGTCTATAGTTGTTGTAGCTTCCCTCTGAATATCTGAAGCTGTTCCACATCTGAAGGAACATAACAGTGAAGCTCCAGGCGCCCTCGCCCTCAAGTCTCACTCCACTGTCCTTCCATTTGCCGTACTTCTCTATCTTGTTGATATACTCGTCAGCCATGTTGTAACCGCCGGTGTGAGCTATCTTGCCATCAATAACAGTGATCTTCCTGTGATCCCTGTTATTGAAGATAGTGGCAAAGAATGGAACCACCTGATTGAACGCCATACATTTGATACCGTAGGATTCAAGTTCCTTCCAGTAATACTTCGGCACATTGAACACAGATCCGATGTCATCATACATGAACCTGACATCAAGTCCCTCCGCAGCCTTGCGCTTCAATATCTCAAGTATGGTATCCCACATATAACCCTTGTCCACGATGAAATATTCCATGAATATATACTTCTCCGCACTCTCCAGGTCTCTGATGAGATCATCCATCACATCATCGCCTATGGCATAATACTTTACACTGGTATGCTTGTACAGAGGCGCCTCAGCCACATTCTCCATATAATTACATATCCTGTATGTAGGCTCCGACTTTAAATTCTCCGCTGGGACCCAGTTGTCCCCCTTGACGTTCTCATATACCTCCTGCTGGAGAACCCGCAGAAAATTCTTTCTGAGTTTTTTAGGTATCAGCACATGTCCATAGAGCACATACATGAGACCTCCCAGCACCGGGAATATGAGTATCGGCACCATCCATGCCATCTTTACCATAGGGTTAGTATCCTTTGTTATAAGATACATTACAACTATTACGCTGAGCAGCTTGAGAGCACCCGATATATAGATATATCTGTCCTGAAGAAAAACAACCCCCAGTATCATGATCGCCAACTGGACGACCACAAGAAAGCACGTTATTACCATTCTGCTTAGCAATCTGTTCAGTATCTTCTTCATATATTTCCTGCCTTTACTGAATTGATGTCACCTTATAATCCTGATCCTCTACTGTCTTCTTGAGCACGCTGTCATCAACGTCTGCCTTGAGAGTGACAACCGCTGTTCCTGTCTCATGGCTGACTACAGCCTCCTGCACCTGGTCAAGGGCCTCAAGACTCTTCTTGACTCTGGCTTCACAATGTCCACACATCATACCTTCGATCTTCATTGTCTTTGTCATAACTTTGTCCTCCTTGATTCTATACCTTTTATTTTTATCATAAATGTCTGTCAAATTCAACCTCAGCGCATTTGTAACAACACAAAAACTTGACAGGCTCATGGCAAACGCTCCGAACATAGGATTGAGCGTCCAGCCAAATATCGGGATCCACACGCCGGCGGCAAGTGGTATTCCAATTATATTATATATAAATGCCCAGAAAAGATTCTCTTTTATGTTCTTAACTGTTGCCCTACTGAGTCTTATGGCCGCCGGAACATCTGTGAGCTCACTCTTCATGAGAACAACATCCGCAGCATCTATGGCTATATCCGTGCCTGCACCTATGGCTATTCCTATATTTGCCCTTGTGAGTGCAGGGGCATCATTTATTCCATCACCAACCATGATCACATGCCCCTTCTGCATGAGATCGCGCACAACGCTCTCCTTGCCGTCCGGACGCACGCCCGCTATTACTCTGTCCACGCCGACCTGCTCTCCTATGGCTTTTGCGGTTCTCTCATTATCACCGGTTAACATAACTACTGAAAGTCCCATTGACTGAAGCTGGCTTATGGCCTCAGCGCTGTCCTCCTTCACAGTATCCGCCACGGCTATTATTCCAAGGACTCTGTAATCTCCGTCAGCCTCCTCGGCAAAGAACATAGGTGTCTTTCCCTGCTGTGATACCTTCTCTGCGTTATCCTTCATCGCCTCAGGTACATCCGCATAGCCCTTTATATAATCCATATTTCCTCCGATGATCTTTCTGCCGTTCAGACTTCCCATCAGACCGTTGCCCGCAACAGCCTTGAAATCGGATACCTCATAATTTTTATCCTTCTGTGCATCACCTGTCTGGTAATTCTCACTGTAATATCCAACCACAGCCCTTGCCAGAGGATGCTCTGACAGCTTCTCCAGAACCGCAGCCTTCTGCATCAGCTCGTCATCACTTACTCCATCTGCCGCCAGTATATCCGTCACTACCGTCTCT
>ERZ772820.3427-NODE-3427-length-10195-cov-9.106016_pt1 | contig 10195 bp, 5 predicted proteins | sample MGYA00511377_ERZ772820 | MGnify/ENA primary metagenome ERZ772820 (study PRJEB29015, sample SAMEA2737684) | human gut metagenome | biome: human gut; feature: human-associated habitat; material: faeces | place: China | collected 2012 ...
AAATCCGACGCGCCAGACCGAAAAGAGCCGGAAATCAGCTTTACGCCGGATGTGGAAGCGTACAAAAAGCTGAAAGATGAACATCCCCGGCGGCTGGTCGGCGTAAGAGTGGACGACACCCTTCTCTTTTATGGGGAAGATGCTCAAACTGCCGCACCGCTGATGGATACCCGATTATTTGAGCGGGATATCCCCGGCATGGGGACGGTATCGGTTACGGGAATGCCCTTCGGACGGTGGAGCGTTGCGGCAAAAGCGTTGACGGAAAACGGACACGGCATCTACTTTGCCGAGCCTGCCGAACAAGGTGGATATGAAGTCGTCAAGGAGCTGGACGGCAGGCGAGATGAGCCGTCCTATCAGGTAGGCGATACGGTCTATCTGGGTGATACGGCGTTCCTCATCGAAGAAATTACAGATACGCACGTAAATTTGCGCGACCCGACGCTGCTTTATCCGATTTCAAGGGTGGAGCGGCGGGACACGTTTGAGCAGATGCTTGCCGAAGATACGCGAAACGACGAGCTGTTTTACAGGCAGACGGATGCAATGCCTGCGGAATCTGAGAATTTCGCACTGACAGAGGAAGTGTCGAGTGATCCAGCGCCGCAACAACCGCAGGAAGAGATTAGGCTGCACAACCTCGTTATCGACCTGACGGGGCAGGAAACGGAGCGCAAAGAAGCCGAGCCGTACAAAGCGCAAAACTTTCATATCACGAATGACCATCTGGGCGAAGGCGGCGCAAAGACGAAGTATGCGTTCAACATTGCCGCCATTCAGACGCTTAAACAGCTTGAATCTGAAGGACGGCAGGCAACGCCGCAGGAACAGGAAACGCTCTCCAAATACGTCGGCTGGGGCGGTCTGCCGCAGGCATTTGACGCCGAAAACGCGAGCTGGCAAAAGGAATATCAACAGCTTAAAAGCCTTTTGACAGACGAGGAATATGCGGCGGCGCGCGGCTCCACCCTGAATGCCCACTATACCAGCCCCGTCGTTATCAGGGCGATGTATGAAGCCTTGGACAGCATGGGCTTTCAGGACGGAAACGTGCTTGAACCCGCCTGCGGCGTGGGCAACTTCTTCGGTATGCTGCCGGAAGAGATGCAGAGCAGCAAGCTCTATGGCGTGGAGCTGGACAGCATCACGGGACGCATGGCGCGGCAACTCTATCCCGATGCGAGAATCGAGATCACGGGCTTTGAAAAGACCAACCGCAAAGACTTTTTTGATGTCGCCGTCGGCAATGTGCCTTTTGGCAATTACAAGGTGGCGGACAGGGCGTTCGACAAGTATGGATTTCTGATTCACGATTATTTCCTTGCCAAAACGCTGGAACAGGTGCGTCCGGGCGGCGTGATCGCGTTCATCACGTCCAAGGGCACAATGGACAAGGCTTCCCCTGATGTGCGCCGATACATTGCGCAGCGGGCGGAGCTGCTGGGCGCGATTCGCCTGCCGAACAACGCCTTCAAAGCCAACGCCGGAACGGAAGTCACATCGGATATTCTCTTTCTTCAAAAGAGGGAACATCCCATCGACATAGAGCCGGATTGGATCCATCTGGGGCAGACGGCGGACGGCATCCCCATCAACAGCTACTTTGTCGATCATCCCGACATGATGCTGGGCAGGATGCAATGGGACAAAAGCATGTACGGAAACGAGAAGGAAACCACATGCGAACCGATTCCCGGCGCAGACCTCGCGCAGCAGCTCCATGCGGCAGTGCGGAACATCGACGGAGAATACAAAAGGATAGAACTATCCGAAATGGATATAAACGAAGGACGAACGATTCCAGCTGATCCCGATGTACGCAATTTCTCGTATGCGCTTGTGAACGGTCAGGTTTACTACCGCGAAAATTCGGTGATGACCCGCCCCGTACTCAATCAGACGACGCAGGAGCGCGTCAAGGGGATGATTGAGCTGCGGGATTGTGTGCGAAAATTGATTGATTTGCAGCTTACGGACGGCAGCGACACGGAGATTAGGGCACAGCAGGCGGAATTGGGTCGGCTGTATGATGCGTTCAGCGCCGAATACGGGATCATCAACGGCAAAGCCAACGGGCGGGCGTTTGAAGGCGATTCTTCATACTATTTGCTTTGCTCGCTTGAAATATTGGATGAAGACAGGAAGCTCAAACGCAAGGCGGATATTTTCAGCAAACGAACAATCCGGCGGAGGAAACCGGTTACGCAGGTGGACACAGCGAGCGAAGCGCTTGCGGTATCCATTGGAGAGCGGGCGAAGGTTGATCTGCCGTTTATGGCACGGCTGACGGGCAAAGCGGAGGATGAAATCGTTGCGGACTTGCAGGGCGTGATCTTCCTTGATCCGCTGGAACAGACGTGGCAGACGGCGGATGAATATCTGTCCGGCAACGTGCGCGCCAAGCTGCGCGTGGCGCAGACGGCAGCGGAAAGCGACCCGTCCTTTGCCGTCAACGTTGAGGCGCTCCAAGCGGCACAGCCCAAGGATTTGGACGCATCCGAAATCGACGTGCGGCTCGGTACGACATGGGTGGACAAGGCGTACATTCAGCGATTTATGATCGAGCTGCTGGGAATTCCCTATTACGAACAGCGGCGAATCCACGTGAATTACGCGCCGCAAACGGCGGAGTGGTCGATAGACGGCAAGAGCCTTCTGTCGGAGAACGTGAATAACCACATGAAATACGGCACCAGACGTGCGCCTGCGCTCAAAATTCTGGAAGACACGCTCAACCTGCGGGATACGCGCGTATACGATGTTGTGCAGGATGAAAACGGGCGGGACAAGCGAGAACTGAATCAGAAGGAAACGACGATTGCCCAGCAGAAGCAGCAGGCGATCAAGGATGCTTTTCACGACTGGGTATGGAAAGACCCGACCCGCCGGCATGAGCTGGTGACGCGCTATAACGAGTTGTTCAACTCGACCCGGCCGCGCGAATACGACGGATCGCATATCGTGTTTGACGGGATGAATCCGGAAATTACGCTGCGGGAACATCAGCGAACGGCGATTGCCCATGTGTTGTACGGCGGGAATACGCTGCTTGCACACCAGGTTGGCGCGGGCAAGACCTTCGAGATGGTGGCGGCGGCGATGGAAAGCAAGCGGCTGGGGCTTTGCCAGAAGTCGATGTTCGTTGTGCCCAATCATCTGACGGAACAATGGGCGAGCGAGTTTTTGAGGCTCTATCCCAGCGCAAACATTTTGGTGACGACCAAAAAAGACTTTGAAAAAGCCAAACGCAAACAGTTCTGTGCGCGCATCGCGACGGGCGATTATGACGCGGTGATTATCGGGCACAGCCAGTTTGAAAAGATTCCGATTTCGCAGGAACGTCAGGAGCGGCTGCTGCGCGAGCAGATTGACGAGATCGCGGCGGGCATCGAGGAGATGGAGCGGGAGAATGGCGAGCGTTTTACCATCAAGCGCATGGAAGCGACGCGCAAATCGCTGGAAGCAAGGCTGGAAAAGCTGAAAGCCGACGAGAAAAAGGATGATGTCGTGACCTTTGAGGAGCTGGGCGTGGACAGGCTCTTTGTGGATGAGGCGCACGCGTTCAAGAACGGCTTTCTGGCAACCAAAATGCGCAATGTAGCGGGAATTGCGACCAGCGAATCTCAAAAATCGACCGATATGTTTTTGAAATGCCGATATATGGATGAATTGACGGGTGGACGCGGCGTTATTTTCGCGACGGGCACGCCCGTGTCCAATTCCATGACCGAGCTGTATACGATGCAGCGCTATCTGCAATACGGAACGCTGGAAAAGATGGGGCTGATTCATTTTGACGCATGGGCTTCGACGTTCGGCGAAACGGTGACGGCGATTGAGCTTGCGCCGGAGGGCACCGGATACCGCGCACGGACGCGCTTTGCGAAGTTCTTTAACCTGCCGGAACTGATGGCGATGTTCAAGGAGGTTGCGGATATTAAAACGGCGGATCAGCTTCATCTGCCTGTGCCGAACGCGCACTATGAGACGATGGCGGTCAAGCCGTCCGTCTATCAGGAGGAGATGGTGGAGGCACTGTCCGAGCGCGCTTCGAAGGTTCATTCAGGCGCGGTTGACCCGAAGGAGGACAACATGCTCCGGATTACGTCGGATGGACGAAAGCTGGGGTTGGATCAGCGGCTGATGAACCCGCTGCTGCCCGACGAACCGGGCAGTAAAGTCAACGCCTGCATGGAAAACATCCTGCGTATCTACAAAGAAGGGGATGCGCAAAAGCTGACGCAGCTCGTGTTCTGCGACCTGTCCACGCCGCATGGGGACGGTTCGTTTAACGTCTATGACGATATCCGGGACAAACTGGTTGCAAGCGGGATTCCGAAAGAGGAGATTCAGTTCATCCATGACGCGGATACGGAAATCAAAAAGAAGGAGCTGTTCGCCAAGGTCAGGAGCGGACAGGTGCGGATTTTGTTTGGCAGCACACAAAAACTTGGAGCAGGCACCAATGTTCAGGACAGATTGATCGCGCTGCATGATTTGGATGCGCCGTGGCGGCCGGGCGATTTGGAGCAGCGAGCGGGGCGCATTGTGCGACAGGGTAACATGAATCCGGACGTGCATATATACCGATATGTCACGGAAAAATCATTCGATTCGTACCTCTGGCAGACCATCGAGAACAAGCAGCGCTTTATCAGCCAGATCATGTCCAGCAAATCGCCCGTCCGTGCCTGCGACGATGTGGACGAAACCGCGCTCTCTTATGCCGAAATCAAGGCGTTGTGCGCGGGCGACCCGCGTATCAAGGAAAAGATGAATCTGGACGTGGAAGTCGCTAAACTGCGCCTGATGAAAGCGGATTACCAGAGCAACCAGTTCAAACTGGAAGACCAGATTTTGAAGCAGTATCCGGAAGAAATCCGTCAGGCACAGGAACGCGCGAAGGGCTATCGGGCGGATATGGCGCTGTTGGAAGCGCATCCGCTGCCCAAGGATGGTTTTGTCGGCATGGCGATCAAGGGAAAGCGGATTGCCGATAAAGAGGCAGCGGGCAAAATGCTTCTGGAAGCCTGCCGTCTTTCGCCGCATGATATGGAGCTGGGCGAATACCGCGGCATGAAAATGACGGTGGATTATGACAGCTATCGGCAGGAGGTCAAGCTCGATCTGCGTGGTGAGATGTCGCATACCGTGACCATGGGAACGGATGTGTACGGCAATCTGACGCGCATCGAGAACGCGCTGGCGAATATGCCGCAAAAACTCGAAAAGGCGGAAGAACGGATTGCCGAACTGGAACGGCAGACGGAACAGGCCAGGGCGGAGCTGGGCAAACCGTTTGCGCAGGAGAAGGCGCCGGAAGCCAAAGCTGCGCGTCTTGCCGAATTGAACGCCGCGCTGAACATTGACGAAAAAAGGAAGGAGCCGATGGAGAAGCGACCGATGAAGGATGTGTTGAAGGCGTATCAGGAGCGGGCAGACGCTCAGAGTCAGGGAGAAAAAGGAGGAACAAACGAATGGAACCGATGAAGAATATTCCCGTGTACAGGCATAGCGCCGCTTATGCGGTGGAGCATGGCGAGCTGGAAGCATACAAGACGTCCCGGGTGGCAGGCGTTGCCTGTCGGGATGCGATTGAAAAAGCCGTTGCGAAGCATTACAGAGATAACTGTCTGAACAAAGCGGGAGCCAGAGAGGTCATCGACGAGTTTGGCAAAGAGCGCGTGATGACGGTGCTGGCGATTACGATTCGGGACAAGCTCTATGACGGGCGATTCTCGTCCGCCAATAAAGCATGGGCGCAGGCGTTTCCGATTGAGCCGGACATCGACAGTTGGGGCGGCAACCGAAATTTGACGCTGGTTGTGCGGCAGACGCATCCGGGATTGCTCAATCTGTTCTGCGATCAGGCGAAGGCTTACGAATCGGAAAAGGTTTCGGTGCGGGAGAAGCTGAAAGCGGCAGCAAAAAACGCGCCGGTACCCTCGACGAAAAAAGAAATGGAGCGATGAAGCATCGAGCAGCAAAAGAGGGATATTCAAATCAAATTCCGCGTGACGGCGGACGAACGCGCGCTGCTGGAACGGAAGATGAGGGAAGCGGGCACGACGAACATGGGCGCATACCTGCGGAAGATGGCGCTGAACGGCTACATTCTGCGGCTCGACCTGCCGGAGTTAAAAGAGATGCTTTCCCAGCTTCGCTACATGGGCAACAATGTCAACCAGATTGCCAAAAGAGCGAACGAGGTTGGCGTAATCGACGAGATGGACATTCGCGGCGTGAGCAAAAGACAGGAGCGGATGCTCGAACAGATGGCGCGGCTTCTGGAAAAACTGAGCGGACTGAATTGAAACGCGGGAGGAGCGCCGAAACACCGGCAGCTTCTCCCGCGCTTTTTTCGTAGGGCGGCATCCTTGCCAAAAAAATGAAGATGAGGTATATATAACGCATAAAGGAGTGCGGATGATATGAAGAAGATGTTCAAGGCTTTGCTTTTTCCGATCTGGCTGGTTCTGGAGGTTGTCGTATTTGTCCTCAAGTTGATGATGGTGCTTTCTTCGACAGTGCTGGGGATTCTTTTGCGGATTCTCATCCCGATGGCGTTTGTGGCGATGCTGCTGTCTGTCCGAAACGGGTTGATGCTGCTGGCGCTTGCGTGGCTGATTAGCCCGATTGGTCTGCCGTGGGTGGCGGATCGTGTGGTGTTTGGGCTGGATGATTTGTGCGGCGCGGTGAAGGGGTGGATCAGAGAGTAATCGGGATGGAAAGAGCGGAAAACTTGTACGGGAAGAGGTCGTTTCGTTTGAAAAAACGAATGGCTTCTTTTTTGATCTGAAGAGGAGGAACGATTGGCAACAACACGATTGATGCCTTTACATATCGGCAAGGGACAGACTGCCGGGGACGCGATTAAACGCGCGCTCGGTTACGTCAAAGACCCGATGAAAACTGAAAATGGCATATTGGTGACAAGCTATGGTTGCACACCGCAGACGGCGGAAGCGGAGTTTATGCTGATGCGGCGAGAGTATTTGACCATTACAGGGCGAAGGCGCGGCAAAGACGATGTGCTTGCCTATCATTTAAGACAGTCATTTAAGCCGGGTGAGATTACGCCGGAGGAAGCGAATCGAATTGGCTGCGAACTGGCAAAACGATTTACGCACGGCAATCATGCGTTTATTGTGGCAGTTCATAATAACACGGACGTTATCCATTCGCATATCATTTTTTCTGCGGTGAATCTGGCGTGTGACCGAAAATTCCGCGACTTTTTAGGGAGCGGACGAGCACTGGGTAAGTTGAGTGATACATTATGCGTGGAAAACGGGCTGTCGATCATTGAAAAGCCACAACATACGACCTTGACCTATGACAAGTGGTTAGGCGATAGAGCAACGCAATCGCAGCGGGAAGAAATGCGGGCGACTATTGATGAAATCATGCGGCAAAAGCCGGAGAGCTTCGATGCCCTTCTTTCCGTATTGAGGGAAAAAGGCTGGGAGATTAAACATGGGAAGCGCATGAGCGCTCGTGCACCGGGACAGGTTCGGTTTAAGCGGCTTGATTCGCTGGGCGAGGAGTATTCGGAAAAGACGCTGCGCGCGGCACTGGATGAAAGGCGGGAATGGAAACCGAAGGAACGGCGAAAAGGACAAAAGTCTAAGATTGAGCACACAAGCGTAAGTCTTCTGGTTGATGTGCAGGCAAAGCTGCAACAGGGCAAAGGCGGCGGTTATGCGCGGTGGGCGAAGGTGTTTAATGCCAAGCAGATGGCGCAGACGCTGACTTATCTTTCAGAGCATCATATTCAAAACGTTGCAGAATTGGCAGAAAAGACAAAAGCGGCGACTTTGCGACACGGGGAACTGCTCAAGAAGATGAAGAACGAGGAAGCACAAATAAGGGAAGTTGCAGAACTGAAAAAGCACGTTCTCGGTTACTTGAGAACGCGCGAAATATATGCGACATATAAAAAGTCCGGCTATGCCAGGAAATTTCTCGTCGAGCATGAACAGGAAATTTTGATTCATCGAGCGGCTAAACAGGCTTTTGATGAACGGAAACTGACGAAGCTCCCGACTGTTCAAATGCTGCAAACGGAATATGAAGCTCTTATGACACAGCGAAAAAAGGATTATGCCGAGTATAGAGACGCAAAGAACGAAATGCGCGAACTGCTGACCGTTCGGGCGAACGTGGAGCGAATTCTGAACGAGCCAATGGAACAAAGAGATGAGGCCATGCAGAAAAAGCAGGAGCGATAACGGCATTTTACGCAGATATGGTTTTTGAAAATAGCGTCTTTTCGCAGAAAGATGCGCAGCCGCAGGACGAAGGACTGCGTGGAACGGGGGTTTGGGGGCAACGCCACCAACAAGCAGATGCACAAAAGGGTACCGGTGTGCCCTGCTTGCAGGTATGCGATGGGACGGGAAAAAACGAGAAGAAACAGACTTGTTTGAGACCGGCTATGAAAAGTCAAGGGGTTAATCTGAGATGGCAGCCGGGACATAAGGAGTGTTGTCACGGAGAACAGCGAAGATGATGGAGATCATTTTGCGGCAGATATGACCGATTACAGTCAGGAGTTTGGTGAGGGCGTAGACCGTCTTTATGAGGTCATGGAATCAGAAGGGCTGCTGCAGCCGGAATACAAAACACAAGCGTTTAAGTTGAGTGCAACGATTCGAAATGCAAAGACGGATGGTAACTTGTGGGCTGCTCCCCAAGCTACTCCCCAAGCTACTCCCCAAGCTACTTTCCAAGCTGAGCAAACGGTATTTGGGCGTTAACGAGCGAAGCTGTCATAAATTCTGCAAATACGACCTGCTCGTCTATAATATGGACAACTTAAAAATATGAAAAAACTTAGTGATAATGCGAGTTTGCAGTTTATCTTAACTCTAATATTGCATCTTAACTTAAAAAGAGTTATAATACGGGAAAGGAGTTAAGACAGGAGGCGAGCACATGAAATATCTTGATAAAGTCCTTGGAATCGAAGTGACTTATGAGAATGTGGAGTTCAAGCATTTGCCTAATTTTATAGCCGCAAGGTATTGTTTACAGATGGTGGCTATGAATGGACAAAGGGCAATTTTCCTTTATCCAAAAACTGAACTGGAGCAGATCGAAGTGCTGAAAAAGCATATTGCACGGATACAGAAAAATGAGAATTTGCCTGTTGTGCTGGTGCTAAATGAACTTAGTTTTCGCCAGAAAGAATACTTAATTCGTGAGAAAATTCCATTTATCGTAGAAGGAAAGCAGATTTATTTGCCCTTCATGGCGATGTATTTGCAGGAACGGTGTAATGCCGAAAGGGAGCCACGGGAAGAAATACTTCCATCGGCGCAGATGCTTCTGCTGCATTTCATTTATGGAGGTGCACAGGAATTGTCAACAAGTCAAGCTGCGAAAGACTTGGAGCTGACACCTACTTCTATATCGAGGGCATCGAAACAGCTTGAAGAAATGGGATTGCTGCATATAAAGAAACTAGGTGTGCAGCGGATTTTGCAATCTGAGGATTCTCCGAAAATGCTGTTTCAAAAAGCAGGAGATAAATTGCTGAATCCAATCAAACGAACGGTTTATATTTCGAAAGAATTGGTAGGAACAGACCTGTTGGAAAGTGGATATTCGGCATTGGCAGAGTATTCCATGCTGAACGCACCGAATGTCAAATGCTATGCGACAGAAAGAATCTCTCAATGGAAAGATGTTATGACAAATAGCTTGCAGGACTCGCAGGTGCAAGTGGCCGTAGAAATGTGGAGATACAATCCCCGAAAATTGTCCACGCGAAATATTGTAGACGAACTTTCGCTGGCATTGGCATTGCGAGAAGATGCAGATGAACGAGTTGAAGAAGCGATAGAAGAAATGCTGAACGAACTGTGGAGGAAGATAGATGGTTACAGGAATTGACAGTTTTAAGGAATGGTTCAAGGGCAGTGAAGAACAATATGCCATCATTGGAGGAACGGCGTGTGACATTCTGATGACGGAAGATGGTTTGGATTTCCGAGCAACAAAGGATATTGACCTTGTTCTGATTATAGAAGCAGTTGACGCGAATTTCGGAAAGAAATTCTGGGAATATGTAAAACAGGCGGGATATGAACATTGCAATAAAAGTTCGGGTGTGCCGCAGTTTTATCGTTTTAGTCATCCGGTTTCGAACCAGTATCCTGCGATGATTGAACTTTTCACGCGAAAGCTT
>ERZ772820.3437-NODE-3437-length-10175-cov-3.370257_pt1 | contig 10175 bp, 6 predicted proteins | sample MGYA00511377_ERZ772820 | MGnify/ENA primary metagenome ERZ772820 (study PRJEB29015, sample SAMEA2737684) | human gut metagenome | biome: human gut; feature: human-associated habitat; material: faeces | place: China | collected 2012 ...
CTTATCGGCCACATCGGAACCGAGAAGCAGGCCGGACTGTTCCCGCAACAGGGCATACAGGTCTTCCACTCCCCGCCGCTCAAAGGTGTAGATTTCCCCGTTACGAAGCACACAAGAACACTTCCGCTCATGCAACAAGTCTATCAAATCTTGCAACTCTTCTTTCATAAAGTCCCCTGTTTCAGTTGTTCCACAAAACGGTCTATACGATGCAACTCAGCCGGAATGTCGATACTTTGCGGACAATGAGGCACGCACTGGCGGCATCCGATACAATGGTCGGCCTGCCGCAAACGCGGCACACTCCGGTCATACCCTACCAAAAAAGCACGGCGCGCCTTCCGGTAGTTCTCTTCTTGCGCACTTTCCGGCACGTTGCCCTGATTGACGCACTTGTTATAATGTACCAAAATAGACGGAATATCGATGCCGTAAGGACAAGGCATGCAATATTTGCAATCATTGCAGGGCACAGTGGGATACTGCATCATCAGGTCTGCCGTGTCGAATAAGAATGTCATTTCCTCGTCTGTCAAAGGTTGCAACGGACAGTAGGTATGCAAATTATCCTCCAAATGTTCCATATAGGTCATGCCACTCAACACCGTAAGCACACCGGGAAAAGTCCCGGCAAAGCGGAAAGCCCACGAAGCCACACTACGCTCCGGCTCGCGTTGCTTGAGACGAGCTACGACATGGTCGTGCACTTTCGACAGACGGCCTCCTAAGAGCGGCTCCATGATTACAGCCGGGATCTTGCGCTTAGCCAATTCGTCATACAAATATTCCGCATTCGTATTCCGCTCGTTGATTTCCTTGGCATGCCGCCAGTCCAAATAGTTCAACTGTATTTGCACAAAATCCCATTGATACTCGTCGTGCCGTGAAAGCAAATAGTCGAACACCTTGATGTCGCCATGATAGGAGAATCCCAGATTACGGATACGCCCGGCTTTCCGTTCTTCGAGCAGGAAATCCAGAATCCCGTTGTCCATGTAACGGGCATTGAACTCCTTCATACCGTCTCCCATCCCTACACCGTGCAACAGCATGTAGTCTATATAATCCACTTGCAATTCTTTCATCGAGTTACGGTACATGGCCAACGAAGCTTCACGGCTCCACGTGGCCGGAGCGAAATTGGAAAGTTTCGTGGCAATGAAATAACTCTTGCGCGGATGGCGGCTCAAAGCAATTCCCATGGCTCGCTCCGAACGCCCTTTGCAATAAGCGGGGGAGGTATCGAAGTAATTCAACCCGTGGGCTAACGCATAGTCCACCTGGCGGTTCACCATTTCCTGGTCTATCTCGTCTCCGCCCTCTTCTCCTTCCTTTTCAATCGTCGGGAGGCGCATGCACCCGTAACCCAAAATCGAAACTTTGTCTCCGGTAGAAGGATTCGTACGATAAGTCATTTTGTCCGTAGGTATTTCTCCCGACAGGCTGCCGGAAGCTGCTTTCCGCTCCGGACGGCAACCGTAAAACGCAGCCGACGTGACTGCCGCACCGGCTCCCAAAAGCTTCAGAAACTTACGTCGGTCCATATCTTTTTTAGTCTTTTCCATGTTGCAGCACTTTGATTAAATAAAACGATGGGTCTCGTGTCCCTCTACGTAAATGGCACTGAACGGGCGTGCCGGACAAAGATTTTCACAGGCTCCGCAACCGATGCAACGCTCTTCATTCACGACCGGGAGCCGGGGAGAATCAGGATTTCCGGACACGGACGGCACCATTTGGATGGCTCCCGACGGACAATGACGGGCACAGTTTCCGCATTCCACACCGTCTGTATTCACTACACAAATCTCATATACGAACACGGCATGACCAATCTGTACGGACGATTTTTCAGCCACCGTCAGGGGGCGTATGGCACCGTTCGGACAAACCCCGGTACATCTTACACATTCCGGACGGCAATACCCGCGTTCGTAAGACATTTCAGGCTGCATCCACGTTTCTATCGAAGAAGAAGGACGCAAGACATCATTGGGGCAAGCCGATACACACAACTGACAGGCCGTGCAATGCGAAGCGAAATTATGTACTCCTTGCGCTCCCGCCGGTTTTAAGTGCACCTTACGCTCCGGAATCTTTTTCTCCTCTATCACGGCCAACCCACCGTCTACCTTCTTTTCCTGCGCCCTTATCCAGGAGCCAGCCGCAAACCATGAAGCTACGGCCAGAAAACTGCGGCGGCCATTATCCGGTACCCCCTTTTCCGGAGCCACTTGGGCTACAGCCGACGGACGGACATAATGTATAGCTCCCTTTGGGCATTTGTCTATGCAGTTCATACAAGCCACGCAACGGCTGTAATCTATCTTATGTTCCTTAATATGGATACACGATGCCTTACAATTACGTTCACACAAATTGCAATTCACACATTTTGAAGTGTCTATCACCGGTTTTAGCCAGGCATAACGGGACAAGCAACCTAATAACGTGCCGACCGGGCAAATCGTGTTACAATAAGTACGCCCGTTCCGCCAAGCCAACACGGACAGCACAACGAAAGTCAGCAAAGCCACGCCTAATACGGAAAGCCCTTTCATCCAGACCTCCGCTTCATAAAAAGCATAACTATCCATACGCTCGGCCATATAGGCTAGCAAATTGTTTCCCCAACGATAAAAAGGAGCCAGCAAATTGGAAGCCATACGTCCGTAAGCACTATACGGCTCCAACAGGCCTGCCCAGCCCATAAGTCCAGTTACCCCGGCCCAAAGTCCGGCACCACAAACGGCCACAAACAAAGCCAACACCCCGTATCTCAACCATGACAGAGCCGGAGAATAGCGGAAACGGTTCTTTTTGTACTTGCCTCCCATACGGGAAACCACATCCTGAAACACCCCGAGCGGGCAAATCACGGAACAATACACCCGTCCGAAGACGCAAGTGAGCAGCACCAAAGCTACAACCACTCCGAAGTTCAAGGCCAACAATGCCGGAATGAATTGTATCTTGGCCAACCATCCGAACCATCCCTGCACGATTCCCGTAAAGTCAAGAAATAACAGTGTGACAAGGACAAAACAGACGCATGCCGCAACTTGCCTGATTCTTTTCAATCTCATAACCACTTTTTTTAACCCTTTCTATTTCATACCGATTTCTTCCAACCATCGTTCCACCTTCTGGCGAGCATCTCCCACCGTTCCGCCATGGCAAATAAAGCCTTTCTTCAAATCAGCTTTACCCGCATGCCGGGCAAAATCACTAAAGCATTTCTGCTCCCCACCGCCGCCATGCGTACAGAAAGGTATCACCGTTTTTCCAGTCAGGTCATACCCCTCCAAAAAACTCCAAATAGCCATTGGTGCCGTTCCCCACCAGTTCGGAAAACCCACATAAACTACGTCATAGGCATCCATATCTTTGACTTTGCTTTTCAAAGCCGGACGCGCATCAGCCTCCTTTTCCTTCTTAGCATACTCCGTACACGACCGGTATTTTTCCGGATACGCTTTTACAGTCTCTATCTCGAAAAGGTCTCCACCCGTCAGTTCTTGAACCTGATGAGCCAAATTACGCGTATTCCCCGACCATGAAAAATACGCAACCAACACTTTCTTCGCGTTTGCCGTATGCTGTGCACCAGCTTCCAAGCCTATCATCGCCCACATCATGAGAAATACTCCTAAGAATTTTGTTTTCATACCCAATACTTTTTTCGTTCGTCGATTCATTTCTTTACACCTGCAAAAATAGAACATAATCCCCAACGCTCCGATATACGGATTACGGATATCCTTACCCATTTTACTGATTGTCAAAAACAACCTCTTTCCGAGGATAAAAAGAACGTTCACGATATTCTTTCGGAGACATACCTACATATTGCTTGAAATACTTTCCAAAAAACGATTGCGTACAGAAATTCAACCTGACTGCAATTTCCTTAATGCTCAACTCCGAACACTCCAATAGCTGTTTAGCTTCTGAAATCACCATCTGTATGATCCATTGCAAAACACTACGCCCGGACTTTTCTTTCACAACCGAAGAAAAGTAACGTGCCGAGAGGTTCTGTCTTTCCGCATAGAAAAGAACTTCGCGCTCTGCCCGGTAATGATTGAACAAATCAACAATGAAACGTTGAAAAATAATATCTTTCTGTGTCCGTTGTACAGGATGCATCGGCCGGTTGGTATAGTATATCATCAGCAATTCATAAAATAATGCTTGCCCGCCGGCTTTGATCAACTCGACTTTCAAAGAACGGCATTTGGAACTGCCCACTTGCCCATCTCCTTCTTTTATCCTACGCATATAAAGTTCCAGAAGCTTATCCACATACCGACACTGCGCATCTGTCAGCGTAATACAAGGATGGTCGCGCATGAACAAAATATCCTGTACATTCAACACTTTATTACTGATAGGCAAAATATAATCCACATCCACCTCTACCACGACACCGTCTATTTCTCCACCGACACGCAATACGCGTACCAAAGCCGAAGCCACATAAAAACAAATATCTCCCGGCTTTATTATATAAGGTGTATTGTCTATTTCCAATTCCACTTCTCCCGCACGACAAAAGAACACACCGCATCGATCAAGCGTGGAACGCAAATGTCCCCACTGAGAACCATATATTTTCCAATCGGACAAACGGCTTACCCGTATAGGAATCATAGCTTGCTCCATCCTTAATTATTAATAAAACTATTCACTGGAACAAAATAAATATAATTCTGAAAAACTTTAGTCACATCGGTAGTTAAAAACATACAAATCAGACAAAAAATAAGCCCTTTAGAACTTTCAAATATCCGACAAACCCGATATATTTGCATGTAGAACCAGAGAACTATTTTTATGAAGAAGTTTAATGTTATCATAGGAGGATTTATCCTTTTTTTATTCACAGCTTGCTCACACACGCGACAGGAAAGTAGTCGTTTACAAACCGTAAAAACAGACACCGTGATTTCCGCCGCCGAACAGAGTATCCTTCAATATCCGGGTAAAGTAAAGGCAGCGGAAGACGCCAGCCTGTCATTCAGAGTCAGCGGAACCATCCGTAGAATATACGTAAAAGAGGGAGCACGGGTACGAAAGGGGCAACTCCTGGCAGACCTCGACCCTACGGATTACCAAATACAACTGGATGCCACGGAGGCAGAATACCTACAAGTGAAGAGTGAGGCAGAACGAGTCATGGCTCTCTACAAAGACGGAGGTACCACACCGGCAGCAAACGACAAGGCAGAATATGGACTAAAACAAATCACAGCCAAATACAATCACCATAAAGACCAATTGTCCTACACGCGATTGTGTGCACCTTTTGACGGCTATATAGACAAACATCTATTCGAACCCTACGAAACAGTAGGTGCAGGCATGCCGGTCATTACCATGATCGGCGACGGACGGACGGAAGTGGAAATCAATCTGCCTGCTGCCGAATATATACGCCGCGGGCAATTCAAACAATACTATTGTACATTCGATATCTATCCGGACAAGCATTATAGTCTTCAACCACTCTATATCATTCCGAAAGCCAACGCCAACCAATTGTATACCATGCGCCTAAGACAGGAAGATACCGACCAGCCTCAACCGTCTCCCGGCATGAACACCATGGTGACCATCCTCTGCGATACAGCAGAAAATGCCCCGATGTCAATCCCGGGAAGCGCCATATTGTACGAAGACGGCAAAACAAATGTTTTCCTTTACGATGCCGCACAAAAGAAAGTTTATAAACGTAACGTAACCCTCATCGGGCTACAAACCGACGGCAGAGCGACTATCATTTCGGCACAAATCAAACCGGGAGACCTCATCGTCTCTTCGGGCATCCATCACATTCAAGACGGAGAAAGCGTAATGCCCCTACCGGCCGTCAGTAAAACCAATATCGGAGGATTGTTATGACAGACATCAGCAAATGGGCTTTTAAAAACCGTAATCTGGTCTATTTCTTTATTGCGGTTCTTTTGGTCGGCGGAGCATGGTCATGCTACGAAATGAGTAAATTGGAAGATCCCGAAATCAAAGTCAAAACGGCTATGATTGTCACCACTTATCCCGGTGCTTCCGCCCACCAGGTAGAACTAGAAGTGACCGATGTTTTGGAAAAAAATATCCGTAACATGGGAGGCATTGACAACATAGAAAGTTATTCTTATAACGACCTCTCACTCATTCAAGTGGAACTGCTGACCACCGTCAAGGACGACGAAGTGGAACAATACTGGGATCTTCTCAGACGCAAAGTAGAAGACGTACGGAATACGTTGCCCGCCGGAGTCTCCGCACCGATAGTAAAAGATGATTTCGGAAATGTATACGGCATGTTTTATGCCCTCACCGGAGACGGTCTGAGCGATCGTGAACTGTCTGACTATGCAGAACTCATCAAACGAGAACTCACTGTACTGAAAGGAATTGACCGCGTAGAACTGTATGGCAATCGACCGGAATGTATCAACATATCTCTGCTGCAAGACCGTATGGCCAACCTCGGTGTAAAACCGGCTGAAGTGTTGGCAACTCTAAATGGACAGAACCAAACTACTTACACCGGATATTACGAAAATGGAGACAACCGTATCCGTGTTACGGTAAACAATAAGTTCCAAACAGTGGAAGACATCGGCAACATGCTCATACAAGGACATGACGACGACCAACTTCGCCTACGAGACATTGCCCGCATCGAAAAAAATTACGAATCGCCCACACGGAATGAGATGTTCTACGACGGCGAACGTTCCATCGGTATCCTGATAGCAGCTTCCACAGGATCGGATATCGTCAAAGTGGGAAGTGCCGTTGAAAAGGAACTATTCCAACTGAAGGACAAACGTTTGCCGGTAGGAGTTGACTATCATAAAGTATTCTATCAACCGGAACGTGTCGGAGATTCTTTAGGAACTTTCGTCGTCAATCTGGTCGAATCTGTCATTATCGTAGTGTTCATCCTCATGCTGACCATGGGATTCAAAAGCGGATTGATTATCGGAATCAGCTTAATCGTCACAGTATTCGGTTCCTTCTTATTTCTGGAAACCATGGATGGCACCATGCAACGTGTGTCATTAGCAGCATTCGTATTGGCGATGGGGATGCTTGTAGACAATGCCATCGTAGACGGCATCCTGGTAGACCTGAAAGCCGGGAAAAACAGAATGGAAGCCATGACGGCCATCGGACGGCAAACATCAATGCCTCTATTGGGAGCTACACTGATAGCCATTATCGCTTTCCTCCCCATCTTCATGTCTCCTGACACGGCTGGCGTCTACACGCGAGACTTATTTATCGTTCTGGCCGTATCCTTACTATTAAGTTGGGTGCTGGCCCTGGTGCATGTACCCTTAATGGCCGAACGCCGTCTTCATCCGGAAGTAGAGCAAAACGTCTCCGGCAAACGGGTTTACAAGGGTTGGCCGTATGCCCTTTTGCGTAAGTCACTCTCTTTCGGCCTGCACCACCGTTGGAGCTTTGTGCTGTCCATGATTGCTTTGTTAGGATTGTCAGCCTGGGGCTACCGTTACATGCGGCAAGGTTTCTTCCCCGACATGGTGTATAACCAAATGTATATGGAATACAAATTACCGGAAGGTACCAACTCATCCCGTGTGGCACATGACCTGGAAGAGATAGAAACCTACCTGAAAAGCCGCAAAGAAATCACGCACGTAACCCGTTCTGTAGGAGGAACTCCCGGCCGTTATAATTTGGTGCGCAGCATTGCCAACCCCTCATTATCGTACGGAGAATTGATTATCGATTTCACCTCACCGGAAGAGTTGGAAAATCACATGGACGAGATTCAAGACTACCTGACAGCCCACTATCCTGACGCTTATGTCAAGATGAAACGCTACAATCTGATGTTCAAGAAATATCCTATCGAAGCACAATTCTTGGGTCCGGATCCAGCCGTACTTCACAGGCTGGCCGACAGTGCACGGGTCATCATGGAAAAAAGTCCGGAGGTAAGACTTATCACCACCAACTGGGATCCGCAAATACCGGTACTCACAATCGAATACGACCAACCGGCTGCACGTACATTAGGATTAAGCCGAAATGATGTCAGCATGTCATTACTTACAGCAACCAGCGGCATTCCCATCGGTTCATTTTATCAAGGTATTCATCGGGACAACATTTACCTACGTTGCCTAAACGAAAAAGGGAAACCTATAGAAGACCTGAACAACGCCCAAGTGTTTTCTTCCTTACCTTCGCTGAACGGGCTCCTCAACGAGGAAACCATGGTGAAACTGAAATCCGGAACCTTGTCAAAAGAAGAACTCGTGGAAAGCCTGATGGGCAGTACGCCATTAAAGCAAATCAGCAAAAAAGTAGATATACGTTGGGAAGATCCGGTCATTCCACGTTATAACGGACAACGTAGCCAAAGCGTACAATGTTCTCCGGCTCCGGGAATAGAAACGGAAAAGGCTTGGCAAAGCATCGCCCCTTTAATAGAACAGATCGTTCTTCCAGAAGGTTATAGTTTGGAATGGCAAGGAGAAAAAGCGGCCAACAACCAGTCTATGGAGTACTTGTTCCGCAACTTCCCTTTCGCTATCATCCTCATGATTACCATCCTGATTATGTTATTCAAAGACTACCGGAAACCGCTTATCATCTTCTGCTGTCTGCCTTTCATATTAGTCGGTGTCGTAGCGGTCATGCTCATAACCGGAAAGACCTTCAACTTTGTTGCCATCGTAGGTACCTTGGGACTTATCGGTATGCTTATTAAAAACGGAATTGTACTGATGGACGAAATCACATTGCAGCTCAATCGGGGGACAGAACCTACCACAGCACTCATCGACAGTGCACAAAGCCGGTTGCGACCGGTCATGATGGCTTCGCTTACCACGATTCTGGGTATGATTCCCCTGTTGACGGATTCCATGTTCGGCTCATTGGCAGCTTCCATTATGGGCGGCCTGTTGTTCGGCACACTCATTACCCTCTTATTTATTCCTATACTTTATGCTTTATTCTTCCACATCAAACAGACTGACGCATGAAAAAGATCATCATTTCTATCCTATATATAACATGTCTCATTCCCCAACTTCGTGCACAAGAGACATTAAGCCTGAAACAATGTAGGGAAATGGCTTTGACTCATAACAAAGAAATGGCAGTTTCTTTCCAACAGACGGAGAGTGCACGCTACACGATGAAAAGTTATAAAGGAAATTTCTTTCCTAATTTAACTGCCAATGCCACCGGCTTGTATAGCACCGCCGACGGTGGATACAGTTCCGGAAGCGGACAACTCCCCATCTTCTCTTCCACGGGACAACTCCAACAATTCGCCTTCTTCCCGGGTATAAACCTCGACTATAAAATCGGACCGATGTTTCTGGGTGGCATACAATTGGAACAACCACTCTATATGGGCGGAAAGATTCAAGCAGCCTACCGGATGTCTGTATTGGGAAACGAAATGGCACAAATTAATGAAACACTGACGGCCACCCAAGTCATCGTGAAAACAGATGATGCCTACGCCTCGATGGTAAAAGCACAAGAGATGAAAAAAGTGGCAGAAAAATACCAAACCGTCCTCACAGAACTTTTGAACAATGTAGAAAGTGCACACCGTCACGGCCTGAAGCCGCGTAACGACGTACTCAAAGTCCAAGTCAAACTCAATGAAAGTGAACTTGCCGTCCGCAAAGCCGATAACGCCCTCCGGCTGGCTACCATGAATCTCTGTCATCTGATAGGCAAACCGTTAGATACCCCCATCCGTATTTCAGAAGATTTCCCAGAAATTGAGCAACGGATGGAAATACAAATCTCCGACATCTCTGCACGCCCGGAATATGCACTACTCGACAAACAGGAAGACATGGCACGGCAACAAATCAAGCTGAACCGCAGCGAATTAATGCCCAAAGTCGGATTGCAAGGCGCATTCAACTACCTGCACGGCTTTGAACTAAACGACGAAACCTTCTTCAAAGACGGCAGTTTTTCCGTCTTGCTGAACGTGAGTCTCCCATTGTATCATTTCGGTGAACGTTCCAATAAAGTCCGGGCAGCCAAAGCCAAACTGGAACAAACCCGGCTGGAAAAAGAAAATCTGAACGAACAAATGCTTCTCGAACTGACGCAAGCAGCACACAACCTGGATGAAGCCAAAATGGAATGTCAAATTGCAG
>ERZ772820.3445-NODE-3445-length-10149-cov-45.705270_pt1 | contig 10149 bp, 3 predicted proteins | sample MGYA00511377_ERZ772820 | MGnify/ENA primary metagenome ERZ772820 (study PRJEB29015, sample SAMEA2737684) | human gut metagenome | biome: human gut; feature: human-associated habitat; material: faeces | place: China | collected 2012 ...
ATGAGAACGGCGGCAAACTGAAAAACCGTGTTATCCTCTTTTGTGATGAGCTGGGTACCATGCCGCCCTTTGATATCCTGCCGCTTTTCAGTGCTGGACGCTCTCGCCGCCTGACGCTGGTACCCATCATCCAGTCACTGGCGCAGCTGGAAAAGAACTATGGAAAAGAAGGTGCATCCATCCTGATGGACAACTGTCAGGATGTGATCTGCGGCGGCTTTGCGCCCAACAGCGAGGCGGCGGATACCTTCTCCAAAGCCCTCGGCAGCCGCACGGTGCTCTCCGGCTCCGTGAGCCGCGGGAAAAACGACCCCAGCCAGAGCCTGCAGATGATGGAGCGTCCCCTGCTGACGGCAGATGAGCTCAAGTCCATCCCCAAAGGCAGCTTCATCGTGCAGAAGACTGGATGCCACCCCATGCGCACCCGCCTGCGCCTGTTCCTCGAATGGGGCATCACCTTCGAGGAGGAATACCGCGTGGAGGAACAGGCGGCCCGAAAAGTATATTATGCCGACCAGAATGCGCTGACCCGCGCCATCATGCGAAAGTATCCTCCCAAACTGACGGAGCAGAAGACTACTCGTTCTGTTAAGGGCGAGGGACAGCTCCACGACGCGCCCGTGCAGGAGATGGTGGTGGCGGAGGACATTGACTATGACCGTATGCCGCACAAGCGCACCCCTTATAATCTTCCCCGGCAGGAGGTGGACCGGTGAGCTACTTTGACAGCATTTATGCCGACACACTCCTGCCGCCCAGGGCTGTATCCGTCTATATGTACCTCAAGGATCGGTCCAATAGCGCGGGAAGCTGCTGGCCGGGGATCAAGACGATTGCGAGAGATATGAATCTCTCCCGCAGTACCGTCAAGCGGGCATTGGCGGATTTGGAGCAGCACGGCTATCTTGCCAAGCTGCCCCGATACCGCCCCAACGGGAGTAACACATCCAACCTCTATACGCTGAAATAAATGAAAAGTGGATCGTACAGAACCCTGGTACGATCCACTTCATTAAGCAAAAATCTCCACGCCAAGAGGCAACTATACCTGTTTGCTGAACCGAGGAGGGGTTCAATATGGACCCACCAGAACCACCCACTCTATCGGAGATTAAGGCAGAGAAAGAACAAGTGTATTCTCTTTAAACAAAGGCACTATGCGCATAGGTAGAGGGAGCGCATCCTGAATTGAAAACCATCTTCTACTATGGACGAATTTACATTTTCCGAGGGCCTTGGTATAATAAAACAAAGCGCAATTTAAGATGTTTGATGCTTCTCGAAGCTGTCGCAGAGCACTCTTTTTCAGCACACTCTGCGGCTTTGGGAAGACGGCGCTTTGTGTTGCCCGCATGCGGCATACTGCCCACCTGTCTTATGGTGCATTTTAATACGCGGCATTCTGATTGACGGATGGTTTGGCTAAAAGTTTGACTTTTGCCTAACTAAAGTTTGCTATGCAAGCGATGTAAAATGGATTATAATAAGCATGGTATAGAGTAAACAGATAGGATGAAGACCATGGAAGAAAATGTAACACATCTGCGTTCTCAAAAGGAATTGGTCTGCATCATGGAAAAGGCCAGTAAAGAGGGACACCTGCCGGAAACCATCTTAAAGGAGTTTGCAGGGCGTCCTTTTCCCATGCCCGCGTTGTGGGCCTGTAGGGACTACTTTCACCAGCTTGACATGGAGACATGCAGAAGCCATCCGGCATTACCGCCGATCCTCGCCCTACTTTCGGCCATGGAGGGGGATCTGGATAAGGCAAAGGAATATGTGCTCCTTCTGGGAGAGACCCCAAGGCACTGGAAGCCGCAGGATTTTCATGAAAGAGACTATTATCGGATCAGTGCGGAGCTGGTCATGCCCTACATAAGCGATGGTATGTTTCTGCGGATCATATTCTTCCTGATAAAGGCGGGCATGGTGCCGGTCAAGTCGCTTACGCTGTCTGCCAGCCGTCCCAGCATATTGAACGGATTTCGGGACTTTACAAGATTCGGCCCCTATCTGGAACGGTACAAGGATACGATATCTGAGACGGTGCATCAGCTGTATGGCAGCGTCGGAAAGAACGTATATGAGATCCTGCTGGCGGAATGGTGCTATCAGAATAATGACTGCTTCAAGGCGCTGATTCTCGTGACCGGAACGATCCCCCTGATCGAACAGGAGAGCGACATGCGCTGCCTGTTCGTGGCGCTGGCGTTACAGATGAGGATCCTGCTCATGAACGGACAGGCGGGCACGGCAAAGCCGCTGGTGGAAAAGATTCGAAACCGTATTCATGAGACAGGCTGGGAGGAGCTGACCTCCAGCTTAAATGCCTTAGAATGCCTTGCGGCCTGCTACGACGGACAACAGGAAACGATCATCGAGTGGCTCGAAAAAACCGCGCCGGATGAAAACGGCGACATCTATATGATGGATATGTTTGCCTGGCTGGTAAAGGTGCGATGCTATTTGCAGACAGGCAAAAACATGGCCGCCTATGTGCTGGTCAAGCAGCTCATCAACCTTCTGGAGTTGGGAAAGCGTCCTATGGATCTATGCGAGTGCCATATGCTTCTGGCCATCATTTACCATAAAGCGGGCGATACGGGCCGCATGTGCGATGAGCTTGAGACAGCCCTGGCGCTGGCGAAAAGATACCGGTATATACGGCTCCTTTCGGACGAGGGCAGCTGCATGGTGCAGATGCTGTCTGTTTACCAGCGGGAAAGAGGTCCGGATGCCTTTACCGACCAGATCATTGAGCTTGCGGGGAGCGTAGGCAGATACTTTCCCAATTATCTGAAAGCCCCGGCGGAATGTTACGAGACGCTGACCGCAACGGAGAAAAAGGTGCTGCGGCTAATGGCGCTGGGAATGAGCAACGACGAGATCGCGGAAAAGCTGGGCCGAAAGGTGGGCACAGTGAAGTTTCACAGCAACAGCATTTTCCGAAAGCTCCGGGTGTCAAACCGGCAGCAGGCAGTGAACCGCGGGGAAACGATCGGCCTGCTGTAACACGCGGCGGCCGCGAAAAACAAAACATAAATTGATCAGAGACTTATGATGAGGGGGCGCGCCCCCTCATCCCGTGGGTACCCACGGGATGATACCCTTCTGAAAACCTTGCGATTTTTGCCCGCTGTGGTCAGACGGGCATAAACAAAACCTGACCACTATGCAAAGGAGGATACACACATGAGAAAACGTATCACAAGCCTGCTTCTTGTGCTGGCCCTGTGCCTGACGCTGCTGCCCGCATCGACGCTGGCGGCGGAGGCGCAGGGGCAGGGGCAGGCCGGTCAGGAGCAGACGGCCCTGACGCAGGGAAACGACGGACAGACGCAGGCACCCGGCCAGAATGGTACGGGCGAGGGCGATAAAACGTCCGACGAAGTACCTGATGAAGCGCCTGACGAGGAGCCTGACGAGGCGGTTTCGGCTGTACAGGCGTTGATCGACGCGCTGCCGGCAGCGGAGGACATCTCGGACGCCAACGCGGACGAGGTCTCCGGCCAGCTGGACGCCATCGACGAGGCGAAGCAGGCCCTGACGGAGGAGCAGGCGGCCCAGTTGGACTTTGCCAAATATGACGCGGCGGCTGCCGCGGTGCTGGCGCTGGCGGGAGAGCCTGACGCCAATGAGCCCGCGGTGCTGGCCGACACCATCGGCACGCAGCCCAGCGGCAGCGGCACGGCGGAGGATCCCTATCAGATCACCAGCGCGGCGGAGCTCATCTGGCTGCGGGACGCGGTGAACGCCGGTGAGGCGAACACCTGCGCGAAGCTGCAGCAGGATGTGACGCACGTGGATGAGACCTGGACCTCCATCGGCACCAGCGAGCACCCGTATACCGGCACCTTCAACGGCAACGGCCACACGATCCGTGTGTGGCTGCATGGCGGGGGACAGGCCCTGTTCGGCTATGTCGGCGTGGGCGCGAAGCTGACGGATCTCGCCGTGACGAAGCGCCAGAGCGAGAATTATTCCATCAACGCCAGCGCTCCCCTGGCGCGCATCAACAACGGTACCATCACCCGCTGCCGGTACAGCGGCGGTATGACGGCCAAGAACAGCCTGGGCGGTCTGGTCTACACCAACAGCGGCACCATCGAGGCCTGCTGCGTGTACGCGGGACGACTGGACGGCGGCAGCCGCATCGAGATGTACTACGGCGGCTGGGCAGGCGGTATCGCCTATGAGAACACGGGCACCATCGCCAATAGCTATTTCTACGGCGACATGGTGCAGGCCCAGTCCGGCGGCACGGTGCGTGACATCATCGGCTGGGGCGCCATCACTTATAAGAACAGCGGCACGGTCTCCAACTGCTACTACGGCGCGGACAGGGACGATGGCTACGGCGGCAAAACGGAGGACCAGTTCCGCGGCGGTGAGGTCACATACCTTCTCAACGGCGGCACAGCCCGGGACGACTGGCGGCAGAACCGCTATGCCGGCGATGATACCCCCGTGCTGGACCGGAGCCATGCCCAGGTCCAGAAGTCCGGCGACTACTATGTCAGCCTGTATCCCCATGTCCACTGCATCTGCGGCGGTGGCACCACGTCCGGCGGCCATCCGCAGCACAGCGACGTGACCTATACCGCGTGGACGGACGACGAGGCGGCCAGCCAGTACGGCGCCAGCAGCTATACCGCGGCCAACTCCCTGCCCAAAAAACCGGGCAAGTACTATCTGACAAGCGATGTGACGTTGCGTGACACCGGCACATGGCGTCCCGCGGACGGCACGGTGCTCTGCCTGAATGGTCAGACCGTCAGGGAGTTTGCTTTTGGTACGCCCGCGTATGATGTCATTACCGTTGACAGCGGCGTGACCTTCTCCCTGACGGAGTGCGCCTCTATCCAGGGGGATATCCATTGCGCCAGCAGTGCGGCGACCCACACCGTGAACAACAGCGGCACGTTCAACTTCTACAACGGACGGCTGCGGGACACCAAAAGCAAGGCCGACGGCGCGGCTGTCTATAACACCGGTACATTCAATATGTACGGCGGCACCATCAACGACAACAATACCACCGCGTGGGGCGGCGGCGTGTATAACGCCGGTGCGTGCAATCTCTACGGCGGCACCATCACCAACAACGGCACCGGGGGCGGCGTGTATAACAACGGCACGCTGACCGTGGGCGGCACCGCGACGGTCACAGGCAACAGCCCCAACGTCTATCTGGCTGGCGGCACGACCATCACGCTGAACAGCGAGCTGGACGAAAGCGCCCGCATCGGCATCACGGCGGAAAAGCAGAGTGACCTTACCGATACGGCGGACATCACCGTGGTCAAAGGCGGTGCGGCAGCCCTGAACTGCTTCTTCCCCGACGATGACGGCACCTATGACCTGTCTGATGCCAGCGACAGCAGCGATATTATTCTCCATCTGATCCGGGATCATACGCACTGCGCCTGCGCCCACAAGGCGAAGTACGCCAAGGACATCGGCAGCCACACCGAGCATGTGGACCACGAGTTCGTGGCGTGGACGGATGAGCTGGTGAAGGAGCAGTACGGCAGTGACACGATGCGCACGGCAGCCACCGCCTTGCCCAAGTTGGCGGGCTGCTACTACCTGACCGGCGATGTGACGCCGGCCAACGCCTGGTGGGCGGCAGACGGCACCATCATCTGCATGAATGGGCATAAGATCGTCAGCGCCGGCGCCATTGGCAGCACGGTGCGCGTCGACTCGGATGTCCATGTGGTCCTGACCGACTGCAAGGCCAGCGGCTCCATTTCCGCAACCAGAGCCACCGGCGCCGCCGGCCTGGGCTTTGACAGCAGGGCTCAAAACGGCATCGCCGACATTTTCGGCGTTTCCTTCTCCGGCACCAGCAGCGGCGTCGCATGTAACACAGGCAATACCGTCAACCTGTATAACAGCACCATTTCCGGAACCACGAGCGCCATATACAACCTCGGCACGGTGAACATCGCCGGTACGGTCAAGACCACCAGCAGCACCGTCGGCAGCGGAAAGTACTGTGTGAACAACCTGGGTACGCTGACCGTGGACGGTACGCTGACGGCGGAGGGCGGCAACATAGGCGTGGCCAACAGGAAGGAAAGTAACGGCTCGCGGAGCGGCACCATCACTGTCGACGGTACGCTCACCAGCACCGGCGACAACACCGGTCTGAGCAACCTCGGTACGCTGACAGTTACCGGTACGCTGACGGCCACCGGCAAAGGCACCGCTACCCTGGCCAGCGGCCTGTTTAATAACGGCGGCACGCTGACAGTCACCGGCACGCTGACCGCCACCGGAAATACCAGCGGCAGGAGCACCTACGGCCTGTACAACACCGGCGAGGGTACGGTCACTGTCAACGGCACGTTCACCGCCTCCGGCGGCGAGTACGCCGTATACAACTTCGGCCCGCTGAACATGGCCGGCACGGTCAATGCCAACAAGAATGTGTATCTCGGCAAGGACAGAACCATCACCGTGGTGGGCGAGCTGGACAACGCCACCAGCATCACCGTCCAGACCTCTGCCACACCTGCCGCCGGCAGCCCCGTGACCATCGCCACCACGGAAAACGCCAACTGGATCAAGGCGGGCAGCTTCGTCAGCTGGACCCCCAGCAAGTATGCCGTCAGCCGCATCGATGAGGGCAAGACCGTGGTGCTGCGGGGCCATGAGCACGACTGGAGCTATACGCTGGGCAGCGACGGCACGGCCATCAGCGCCGTGTGCGGCAATGCGGACGGGCTCTGCGGCAATACCAACGGCGGCAGCGTCACCATCGCGCCGCCCAGCGGTGAGCTGATCTATGACGGCAGCGCTAAGGCGGCCAGGCTGACCAAGACCGGGTGGACGGCGGCGGACGTGGGCGAGATCACCTATCAGAAGGACGGCAGCGCCCTGTCCGCAGCGCCCATTGATGCGGGCACCTACACCGCCAGCATCACCGTGGGCGGCCAGACCGCCAGCGTGACGTATGAAATCGGCAAAGCTACTCCAATGGCGAAGGACTTCGTCTTCGCCGCCCCTGGCAACCTGAACTACGACGGCAATTCCAAGATAGTAACTGTATCTTCCACTAAAATCAGCGTGGACGATGTCACCGTGAAATACTATCAGGGTGACAAGCAAGTGGAGAACCCCACGAACGCGGGCGACTACACCGTCAAGATTGACGTGGCCGAGAGCACGAATTATGCTGCGGTCAACGACCTGATGGCGGATGGCTGGAAGTTTACCATCGCGAAGAACACAACTACGCCGGATGTGACGCTGAGCGGCGACATGGTCTATAAGAAGAATAAAATCGAGCCTACGGTGACTGTGACAGTCGATGGGAAAACACTGACCAAGGATAAGGATTACGAAGTCACCTACGGAGACAATATGAACGCCGGTAAGAACGCGGGCACCGTGACCATCACAGCGAAGGGCAATTATGACTTCGCACAGATTGTTAAGATGTTCGACATCACCGCACAGATCATTCAGGTCACTGCGGAAAACAAATCCTCCCGCGTGGGGCAGGACATTGTTGAACTGACCTATACGCACGCCGATGGACTGCCTTACGAAGGCGACACCTTCTCCGGCAAGCTGGAAACGACTGCGGACAAGGATAAAGCGGGCACCTATGGCATCACGAAGGGCACGCTGACGCTGGGCAGCAACTACAACGTCGTCTTCACGCCTGGCACCTACACCGTGGAGGATAAGCTGCCGCAGGACAGCTTCGCGTTTAAGGATGTTGTGGACGGCAAGGTGACCAAGACCTATGGTGACGCTGACTTCACCGTCGCCGCCACCGACGAGGCAGAGGGCAGCAGCGTGTCCTATGAAAGTACCAATACGAATGTTGCTACTGTGGACAGCACCGGCAAGGTGACGATCCACGCCGCTGGCACCACGACCATCAAAGCCACGGCGCATGAGACGAAGGACTACGCTGAAAAGAAGATTTTCTATACCCTGACAGTGAAGCCGAAAACGCTGACTAAGGACGACCTGACCTACTCCGGCCCGATCACCAAGGTTTACGACGGCAGCAACAGTGCACCCCGCGGTCTTACCGTTTCCGTAAAGCCAGACTCGCTGGTTGGCGATGATACCCTCGCGGTCAACGGTACGCTGAAATATAACAGCGCCAATGTCAGCGAGGCGGATACGATTACCTTCACGCCCGACGCCATCACTGAGGGCAACTACCGTCTGGCGGCCGCCGAGGTGCTGACCATCACCGGCGCAAGCATCACAAAGGCGACACCGACCTATAAAAAGCCCACTGGCGTGACGGCGAAATACGGTCAAACGCTTGGTGATATTGCGCTGGCAACCCCCGAAGGCACTACACCCGGCACATGGAGCTGGCAAACGCCGCAAACGGTGCTTGACAAAATCGGCAGCTATACGTATGATGCCAATTTTAAGCCGGATGACCCAAACTATAAGGGGGTAGTCGGTGCCGCAATCACTGTAACCGTTGGTAAAGCAGACGGCAATAACCTCAAAACGGTCGAGCTGACGCAGAAGTACACAGACGCCTCCGCGCATACCTACACGCCGGACTGGTCCGGTCTTCCTAATGGACAGACTTGGAGCTACGGCTGCGAAAGCTCGTCCACGCTACTGATCAAAAAGGATGTTTCCGCCGAAAGTGGCAAGCTGACCTACGCAATTTCCGGCGGCAAGGCCGGTGACACCGTCACTATCACCCTGAAAGCCTCCTGCAACAACTACGAGGATTTCACCATCACCCTGACCATCACCCTGACAGAAAAGGATGATCAGCAGGCACTGAAGCTCACCGGCGGCACCACCGTGGTCTATGATCAGACCTTGCAGCTTGGTACCAGCGGCGGCTCCGGCACCGGTGCTGTGACCTACACAATCACCGATGTCGATGGTCAAGCGACCATCGATGCCGATGGCAAGCTGACTCCTGTCAAGGTCGGCACCGTAAAGGTAAAGGCCACCAAGGCAGAGGATGCAAACTACAATGCCATCACCAGTGCGGAGGTGGAGATCACCATTACCAAGGCCACGCCCACCGGCGAGCCAAAGTACACGGAGATCACCACCAGCGGCAAAACTCTGGCGGACGCGGCGCTAACGCTGGACGGCAGCACTCTGAAGCCCAATACCGGTACGCTGGAATGGGTGGATGATAAGGGCAATGCCCGGCCCGGCGATACCAAGGTGGAGGCCAACACGAGCTACAAGTGGCGCTTTACGCCCGCCGATGCCAACTACACGACGCTGACCGGCTCCATCGAGCTGTATCACAAGTCCAGCAGCAGTGGTAGCGGTTGGTACTACACCTACTACACCATTAAGGCAACGGCCGGCACGAACGGCTCCATATCTCCCTCCGGCTGGACCTCCGTCCGTGACGGCAGAGACCAGACCTTCACCATCACCCCGGATAAGGGCTACGCCGTAGCCAAGGTGCTGGTGGACGGCAAGAGCGTGGGTGCTGTGAAGTCCTACACCTTCAAGAATGTCACGAAGGATCACACCATCGAAGCCATCTTCATGAAGTCCAACGGCAACCCCCAGACCGGCGTATTCGTCGATGTAGCGGAAGGCAGCTACTATGAGGAAGCGATCGATTGGGCAGTGGAGAAGGGCATCACCAATGGCGTGAGCAGTAATATGTTCGCTCCCAACGATCCCTGCACCCGCGCGCAGATCGTCACCTTCCTGTGGCGTGCGGCCGGTTCTCCCGCCCCCAAGAGCATGAGCAGCTTCACGGATGTTCCCGCTGACGCCTTCTATGCCAAGGCTGTTGCCTGGGCTGTCGAAAACGGCATCACCAGCGGCACAGGCGAGAGCAAGTTCAGCCCCAACTCTACCTGCACCCGTGCGCAGGCGGTGACCTTCCTCTATCGTGCCTCCGGCAGCCCCGCAGTCAGCGGTAAAGCTGAGTTCAGCGATGTCTCCACCACGGCCTTCTATGCAGACGCAGTGGCGTGGGCAGCGAAGAAGGGCATCACCACCGGCATCGGCGGCGGACTGTTCGGCTCCGACAACGATTGTACCCGCGGTCAGATCGTGACCTTCCTCTGGAGGGCCATGGCTGAGTAAATCAAGCAACTGCCAGATCATCCATTCGCTGGCATAATTCCACAACAGGCAAAGGACAGCGCGGCGGACGGTCAACAACAC
>ERZ772820.3447-NODE-3447-length-10146-cov-15.433753_pt1 | contig 10146 bp, 4 predicted proteins | sample MGYA00511377_ERZ772820 | MGnify/ENA primary metagenome ERZ772820 (study PRJEB29015, sample SAMEA2737684) | human gut metagenome | biome: human gut; feature: human-associated habitat; material: faeces | place: China | collected 2012 ...
GGCCGCGGCGGCGCTCTCCGCGGATGAAACGGGGAAGCAGGCGCTGCTCGGCGTGACGCGCGGGCTGGGCGATCCTCCGGCAAAGCGGATGACGGGCACGCTGGCGCGCGCGCTGTACGGGCGGCCGGTCAGCAGCGTCTCCCGGCTGGAGACGTTTGCCCAGTGCCCGTATCAGCATTTCGTCCGATACGGCCTTGCGCCGCAGCGGGAGCAGCAGCCGGGCGTGGACGCGGCTGAGCTGGGCACGCTGTACCACGAGGCCGCCGAGCGCTTCACTGAGGCTGTGACGGCGCTGCCGGAATTTCCCGAGGTGCCGCAGGCGGTCTGCGACAGGCTGATGGACGAAGCCGTTTCGCCGCTGATCGACGCCTGGCGGGAATCCCCGATGGGGGAGAGCAAGCGCGGCGAGGCGGTCGCGCGGCGGATTCGCCGAACGGCCAAAAGGACGGCGCGCAACATCCTCTCGCAATACGCGGACAGCAGCTTCCGCCCGCTGCGGATGGAGTTTGTCTTCGGGCAGAACGGCCTGTCGCCGATTGTGCTTGAATTGAGCGACGGCACGTTTGTCTATTTGCAGGGGCGGATTGACCGCGTGGATGTGATGACGGGCGGCGGCCTGCGCGTGATTGATTACAAGAGCGGCGCTCGGAAGTTTGATCCGACGCTGGTTTACTGGGGCTTGCAGCTCCAGCTCCTGCTCTATCTGGCGGCGGCGCTGTCGCGCGTTCCCGGCTCGCACGCGGCGGGATTCTTCTATTGCCGAATCGCCGATCCGACGGTCAAGACCGAATCGCGCATCCGCGAGGAGGTGGAAAAGCAGATCGCCAAGAAGCTGTCGCTTCAGGGCATCTCGCTCAGCGACGTGGCCATCCTCCGCGCGCAGGGCGGCAATATCGCGTCGATGGTTACCAAGGACGGAAAGCCGAACGGCCGTTATGCTGCGTCGATGGTGGACGAGGCGGGGATGGAAAAGCTGCTGGATTTTGGAAAGCGCAAGGCGGCGGAGCTGGCGGGGGAAATCTATCGCGGCGAAATGGACGATTCGCCCGTTGAACGCGGCGCGTTTAACGCCTGCCAAAACTGCGAGTATTCGGCCATCTGTGCCTTTGACCCGATGCGAAAGCCGCGCAGGCGGTTGGCGACGAAGAAACTGGACGATCTTTTGTAATACTAATTCTTGTTAAAATGGCTTAATCCGCGCACCATCTTTTTCGCTCTGACTTTGCCTCGTTCCGTTCAACGTACCTCCAGTACGCCTCACTTCACTTGGCTTCGTCAGAACAAAAAATCTGATGCGCTCTGTTAAGCATTTTAACTGCGAATTAGTATAAGCGCAGAAAACGTACAAAAATGATATAGAAATACAGCCTCTCTGGATTGGAGAAGCTGTATTTTTTATATGTGCTGCTTTGATAAATAACTTTAGAAATTAGTTGTTGCGGTAATAGTTGATTAAGCAGCCGTCCGCGATGATCTGGCGCTCGTCCTCGGTCAGCGCGCCGGTGGAAACGCTCGTCTTTTTAACGCTGCCGTCGGCCTTGACCACGTATGCGTCAAATGCCTGCCTGCCGGAGAGAATCGCCTCGCGGATGCCGGGCACGAACACCCAGTCGCCCAGCGCGTAATCCTCCGGCGTGGCGGTGAGCAGCGGCGCCATACCCCAGTTGATGCAGTTGCTGCGATAGCGCTTGGTGGCGTATTCCATCGCGATGTTCGCGCATGCGCCGAGCACGCGCTGGCAGCTTGCGGCCTGCTCGCGGGCGGAACCGTCGCCCGGCTTGTTGGCGTAAATCGTCGAGCCGATGACCGTGCCGGCGGGGCTGTTGGCGACGCCCGCGCGGGTCAGCGCGGCATAAACGGCCTGCACATCCTCGGGCAGGGCCTCGCCCCGTTCGCGCGCCGCTTCAACGGCATGCACGGCTTTTGCGCGGCCGACATACGCCGGATCCTTGCGGGAGAGCGCAAATTCGGCCAGACGCAGCGGGTTGGAGCGATAGGAGGAGGTTTCGCCGGAGGGGATCAGCTCGTCGGTGGTCGTCACCGGGTCGGTGATGTAGGAAACCACCTTCACCAGCAGATCGTCGGAGAGCGCGGGCTGCTCGGGCCAATCCTTGATGTTCGGCCCCATGCGAAGCTCGTGTTCCGGCTCGGCCTTGCCGTAGCCGTTGTAAACGCGCTTTTCGTACACGCTGCCGTCGAAGAAATACTGCGGATGGGCGTAGGCGACGTCCAGATCCGTCGCGGCGGTCAGGCGGCCGCCGTTGATCGCCGTCGCGGCGATGGAGCGCGCATCCATGAGCGCCACGCCCGCCATCTGCCCCTCGCCGGGTTTGCTGCCCTCGCGGTTCGGGAAGTTTCGGGTCGTGTGGCGGATGGAAAACTCGCCGTTGGCCGGGGTGTCGCCCGCGCCGAAGCACGGGCCGCAGAAGCACTCGCGGATGATCGCGCCCGCGGAGGCGATATCCGTCAGCGCGCCGTTCTTCATCAACTGGATGTACGCCGGCATGCTGCCCGGATAGACGCTCATCTTAAATTCGCCGTTTCCGCAGCTATGGCCGCGCAGGATATCCGCAACTGCGCACACGTTGTCGAACGTGCCGCCGGAGCAGCCCGCGACCAATCCCTGATCGACCCAGATTTCGCCGCCGCGGATTTTGCTCATCAGGTCGAGCTTCGCGCCGGTGATCTGCGCGTTGGCCTTCTCCTGACACTCGTGCAGGATGTCCGCCGCGTTCGCCTTCAATTCGGAAATGGCGTAGGTGTAGCTGGGGTGCATCGGCAGGGCGATGGTACATTCCACCGTGGAGAGATCGACGTACACGCAGCCGTCGTAATACGCGACCTCGGCGGGCTTCAGCGTCTTGAACGCCTCCGGCCGGCCGTGGATGGTCAGGTAATCCTTCGTATTCTGGTCGGTCTCCCAGATGGAGGACCAGCAGGTCGTTTCCGTCGTCATCACGTCGATGCCGTTGCGGTATTCAATCGGCAGATTCGCCACGCCCGGCCCGACGAACTCCATGACCTTGTTCTTCACATAGCCCTTGGCGTAGACCGCGCCGATGATGGAGAGCGCTACGTCCTGCGGGCCGACGCCGTCCCTCGGCTTGCCGGTCAGGTAGATGGCGACCACGCCCGGGCGCGCCACGTCGTAGGTGCGGCCGACAAGCTGCTTGGCCAGCTCGCCGCCGCCCTCGCCGACCGCCAGCGTGCCCAGCGCGCCGTAACGGGTGTGGCTGTCCGACCCGAGGATCATGCGGCCGCAGCCGGACATCATCTCGCGGTTGTAGCTGTGGATGACGGCCATGTTCGTCGGCACATAGATGCCGCCGTACTTGTGCGCGGCGGAGAGCGCGAACATGTGGTCGTCCTCGTTGATGGTGCCGCCGACGGCGCACAGGCTGTTGTGGCAGTTGGTCAGCACGTAGGGCATCGGGAATTTCTTCATGCCGGATGCGCGCGCCGTCTGGATGATGCCGACGTAGGTGATGTCGTGGCTGGTCAGGCTGTCAAAGCGCATGCGCAGATTCTGCATGTCGCCGCTCTCGTTGTGCGCCTTGAGGATGCCGTAGGCGATGGTGCCCTGCTCGGCCTCTTCCTTTGTGACATTCCTGCCGCATTTGCCCGGCAGAGCGGCCGGATCGGTCACGATTTCGCGGCCGTTGACGAGGTATACGCCGCCGTCGTAAAGCTTTACCATGGAAAAATCCCCTTTCGTGTTTTGTCCCGTTTTCAAATGAGAGATGTGGCAAAAGACGCCATCTCTCCGATGACTTTATTATACACGATGCACAGCGTATAGACAAATACTAAAAAACCATGACACATATAGAAGAAGTTTATAATCGCCCTTCCGACCGCCGCCAGACGACAAAAAAGCCCGAGGATCGAATGCCTCGGGCAGGTTTGGGGAGCATCGGAAGGCTCAAAGATCGTCTTCCGTCAGGTGCGCTTTGAAGCTCGCCAAAAACGCTTCCGCCGCGCGGGATAGATACGCCTCGCGCAGGCGGACGACGCTCAGCGCCCACCACGCGCGGTATTTGGGCGGGATCATGTAATACGCGGGCTGATAGCCTTCTCCGCCCAGCAGGCCGACATAACGGCTGGGCAGCAGCATGCAGCCCATGCCCTCGCTCGTCAGGCGGCGCAGCAGCTCGTAGTTCCGGCTGGTGAGCAGAACCCGCGGCTTCACGCCCGCTTCGGCCAGCACGCGGTCGGTGATCTGCCGGATGCGCTGACCGGGCGAAACCATCAGAAACGGCTCACCGCCCAGCAGCGCGGGGTCAAGCTCGGGATGGGGCGCGTCCGGCCGCTGCACGGCCAGCGCGGCGAGGCGCTCGTCGTGCGGCGCGGCGATGAGAAACGGGTCGCGCCCCAGCGCTTCAAAATCCAGCGAAGGGTTGCCGGTCAGCCCGTCGTCCGGCCCGGTGTGCAGGATGGCGAAATCCAGCCTGCCGCTCAGCAGACTGCGCTCCACCTGGTCGGTCGTCTCCTCGCAGATGCGCACCTCGATGCCGGGGTGCTCCCGGTGAAACGCGGGCAGCATGCGCGGCAGGTGTGCCGTCGCCAGATAATTGGTGATGCCCACGGTCACGCGCCCCTGCGACAGCGCGCGCTCCTCGTTGATTTCCGATTCAAATGCCGCGTAGACGCGCAGCACCTCGCAGGCCATGCGATAGTATTTCTCGCCCGCATAGGTCAGCACCAGCCCGCCGGCGGTGCGCGTGAACAGCCGCGTGCCGAGCTGCTGCTCGAGGGTCATCACACAGTGACTCAGCGACGGCTGGGTGACAAACAGCTTCTGCGCGGCGCGGGTCATGCTCTTTTCGTCCGCGATGGTCTTGATGTAAAGCAGTTCTCTGGTGGTCATGGCGTTTCCTCGTGCGGGGTTCAGGGGGGAGGGGTTCGGTCGGGCGCGAGCAGCGCGGGGAGCGCGAGAAGCGCGAAAAAAGCGCCGCACAGGTTTCGGTAGGTGAAATAGGTGTGGTCGGATGCGTGGTTGGAGAGCGCCAGCGTCCACAGCACGGGCGCGAGCAGGGGGAGCAGCAGGAGCAGCGCGCGGCTGTCGAGGCGGCGCGGCCTGCGGCGGATGAACAGGGCGAGCAGCAGCGCCAGCACGGCCAGCAGAATCACGCGATAGGCCGTCTTATCCGTTACGATGCGGATGTTGCGCAGCAGGATATCCAACCGGGAGTGGGATTCGCCGCCCGCGGACAGCCGGAGGGAGATTTGGTCGCCGACGGCGGCGATTCCGTCCTGCCCCAGCACCAGAAAGTTGAGCCCCCATTTCAGCATCCACATGCAGGCATAGCCGAGCGCCCAGCCGACGCAGCACAGGAGCGCTTCCCGCATCAGGCCGCCGAAGGAAATCGTCGTTCTCGTTTCCAGCGCAATCAGGAGAATCAGCGGGAAGCTGAGCGAAACGACGGGGAACGTCAGCAAATCGAAGTAGTTGACGAACAGGCCGGTCAGCGCGAAAAAAACGGGCAGGCCGGCGCTTCGGGATAACGCCGGTTTCAGCGCGAGGAGCAGCGAACACGCCAGCAGCGCGATCAGCGAAACCGGCGCATATTGCAGGCAGAGCCCCAGCGCGGGCGGCGACATGAAAAACCACGAAACCGCAAAGGCCGGGATGAGCTGCTGCAAGCCGCGCCGAACCATCAGCAGCACCGTCAAAAGGAGCAGCGCCGTCTGCGCAAAGAGAAGGAGCATTTGCAGGTTGGTGAAGGTGAACAGGCAGAGCAGCAGCCGGAGCGCGAACGTGTAGCCGTGCCAATAGCGGCTGTATGGAACGTTGTTCGGGGAGGGAACCGCGTCCGAATAGGTGGCGTAAGCCTCCCAGTCGGTTTGATCCTCCTGCGGGGGCAGATCCGTGCGCAGGCCGCTGAACGCCATGCGCGGGAGCGGGTCGTCGCCGATGTAGGCGGCGGTTTTGAGAATCAGCACGGCGGTGTAGTTGTCCAGCCGGGAGGAAGCGAAGCCGCCGACGATCTCCGGGCTGGCCGACTCATAGCCGAGCAGATCGACGGCCTGTTCGGCGTGCTCCCGCATGGCGGGCGTGTCGATGAGAAACGCGGTCAGGTTCATCGCCAGGCAGAGCGATACGGCCAAAAGCAGCGCCAGCGCGCCGCGAATGGGTTTTGTTTTCAGCATCTTCCGCTCCCTTCCGTCAGCGCTTCCGCTGGCCGGGGGCGCGCTTGGCGGCGGGCTTCGGCGCGCCGAGCCTGCGGCGCAGCACGTCCTCCCGCGCGACGGAATAGCCGAAGAAGCCCTCGGGGCGCGGTTTCAGCGGGAAATATTCGCCGTGCGCATAGCTGACCAGATTCGCGCGGCCAAGGTGCAGGCTGCCGTCCGGGTCAAACAGCGCGTCCTTCACATAGACGTCCTCGACCGCGCAGAGGAACAGCTCGTGCGAGCCGAGCGGAAGGCGCTGCTGAACGCGGCAGCAGAGAAACGCGGGCGCTTCGTCCAGCGCGGGCGCGGGGAAGCCGTCAACCTCGCGCGCGTGCAGGCGCATCTCCTTGAATTTATCGACGTCCCGCCCGCTTTTCACGCCGCAGAAATCCGCCGCGCGGCAAAGCGATTGGTCGATCAGGTTCAGGCAGAACACGCCGGATTGCACGATCTGCGCATACGAGTGGCGCGACGGGCGCAGGGAGACGCTGATCATCGGCGGCGCACTGTTGATTACGCCCGCCCACGCGACGGTAATCAGGTTGTCTTTGTCAAAACCCGGCTCGGTGCCCCGGCAGGAAAGCATCACCGCCGGAATCGGAGAAAGGAAGGTGGTCGCGCCGATGGCGCGGAATTGGTTTGGCATATTTTTCCTCCATGGAAAGAATTGGAATTGGCGCGGCGAAACGCAAACCGCGTTTTCTTCATCATACATGGGAAGAAGCGTAAAATCAATAAAAAATTTCCGCCAAATGGGAAGAAATGGCGGCGCTTGTTCGTTCTGTATGCAAAGGCCGCATCGCGGCTCCGTCGGTTGCATAAAGAGATGAAACGTGATAAGATGGAGCCGAAACTCGAAGGGATTTTTCATCATGGAGGGAATCAGGATGGATCGAAATAAAATGAAACGCAAAATTGCGATGATGCTGTGCGTATGCGTGCTCTTTGCGTCGTCCGCGCCGCTCGCGATGGCGGAGGCCGAGGACACACCGAGCGAACCGCAGGTTGCGACGCTGGAGGAAAACCAGCCTGAGCAGCCTGTGAGCCGCGAAAAAATCGGAATGAAGCTCACGCCTGGTAATGGCGTGGTTTCCGTCGCGCTGACCGGCACGGCAGGCGAAGGCGTTGTGGTGGAGCTGTTTGCTTCCGAAAATGACAATAACCCGGCGAAACAGACGGCGACGTTTGATGCAAACGGCAGGGCCTCCGTACAGCTGACCGCAAAGGAAAGCGGGAACTACGTTGTTCTCGCGCAGTATGCGAATACGCCAAGCAATGAATATGCCCAGCAGACCGTCGCGCTGACGGCGGCGGATTCTGTTGCAGACGGCAAAACCAATGACGAAGGCAGCAGCTCGACGGACGTTGAACTGATTAAGCCGGGTGAAGGCGGCGGCACGACCGGCGGCGAAGGCGGCGGCACGACCGGCGGCGGAACGACCGGCGGCACTAGTACGGTGACTCCGATAACCCCGGAAACCCCGACCACCCCGACCGGGGAGGATAAGCAGTTTAACGTCAAGCTGTATGACGGCAACCTCAAGCTGGATGTTGAAATCACCGGCGGCAGCGATAAGGAAGTCACCGTCACCCTGACCCATGCAGACGGAACGGTGACCGAAAAGAAAGAGACGCTGGTCGGCGGCGCGGCCAACGTGTCCTTCAGCGGGCTGAAGGCGGGCGTTTATGCTGTGAAGGTCGCTTATACCGGCACATCGAATACCACGCCGTTCAGCGGTTCGGTGACGATTTTCGACGAAAACGCGCAGCCAAAGCCGACCGAAAACACCTATCGCAAGATCGTGGCCAATGCGTCTGTGAACGGCCAGAAGATCGGCGTGCAGGTGACGGATTCGGGCTATAACACCTATGACGCGGCATCGGGCGAAATGAAGGTTCAGCCCAAGACGCTGGTGGTGACGCTCATCGGCGGGCCGAGCACCAAGACCATCAAGACCGATACGGCCTTCGCAGAATTTACCGACCTTCCGGCAGGGCAGTATACCGTCACCGTGGCGTATGACGGTCACGCGGACGCCGCGCTGGAAAGCACGATCAACGGCCTGACGGTTGCGCAGAATACGCAAGCCATCACCGCGACGGCGGCGGCGGGCGTGAAGCGCATCGACGTGGATGTGACGGCGGCCAGCCCGATGAGCGTGGTGGCCACGCTGATGCAGAACGGCCAGCCGAAGGATACCCGCTCGATTGCGGCGGGCGTGGGCAAGGTCAGCTTTGAAAACCTCGCGGCGGGCACGTACAGCGTTTCCGTCAACTACGCGCCCGCGCAGCCCGGCGTTGCGGCGACGGTGATCGACAACCTGAACGTCACCGAGGAAAATGTGAAGATCGCCATCGGCGGCGTAACGCCGGGTGAAAATAAGCTCACCGTCAGCGGCACGGCGAAGCCGAACGAGCCTGTTATGATTTCCACCGTGCCGGACGGCGGCAGCACCATCGTCAACGCGGATGTAAACGGCAAATTCTCCGCTGAGCTGGCGCGCACGGCGGGCACCTATACCGAGGTCAGCGCGCAGTATGTCAGCGACGCGGCCAGCCGCGTCACCCTGAAAGGCACGTTCGTCGTCACCGGCACGGTCACAAAGCCTGGGCTGGAGGTGGACGATCTCTACAACAACAGCCTGACCGTCGTGGCCAAGACGACCGCGGGCGTGACCGTCTATCTCAAGACGGGCGATTACGAGCAGACCCTCGTTGCGGATAACCGCGGCATCGTCCGCTTCACCCTGCCGCATACCTATGCGCAGGGGACGCGCTTCACCCTGACCGTCTATTACGGCGCGGGCAACAGCATGTCCTTTAGCGTGGAAGTGACCGTGGGCGGCACGCCGTATTACAAGCTCTTCAAGCGCGGCAGCCGCGGCGACGGCGTGTATGCGCTGACCAGCCGCCTCTCCGAAATGGGCTACCCGGTTTCCCCGACGGATTATTACAGCGACAGCGTGGCGGCGGCCGTGCGCCTGTTCCAGTCCGCCAACGGCCTGAGCGCGGACGGCATGGCGGGCAAGCTCACGCAGGAGAAGCTCTATTCCGTCAGCGCCATCGGTTATAGCGAGAGCGGCCAGACCTATCCGACGCTGGTGCGCGGCGATCGCGGCATGGCGCTGCTCTACACGCTCCAACAGCGCCTCAAGGATCTGGGCTATTACACCATCCGCGTGGACGGCATCTTCGGCAGCGGCACGCAGCGCGCCGTGCGCTGGTTCCAGTCGGTCAACGGCCTTTCCGTCACCGGCAAGGCGGATAACGCGACCCAGCAGCTCCTCTATTCGGCGCAGGCCAAGGCCGCTTCGGGCTATTCCCCGGACAGCTACGATACGCTTTCGCGCTCCAACCGCTATAAAGCGGCGGTCATTCCGCTCCAGCGCCGCCTGAAGGCGCTGGGCTACCTGAGCGGCTCGGCGGATGGCTACTTCGGCAGCAACACCTATCGCGCCGTGCGCAATTTCCAGAGCCGCAACGGCCTGAGCGTGACCGGCGTTGCCGATTCGGGCACGCAGCAGCTTCTGTATTCCTCCTCCGCGAGACCGGCCTCCGGCTCCTCCTCCTCCGGTTCGGGCTCAAGCACGGGCTACCGCCTGCTGTATTGGGGCTGCCGGGGCGACGCGGTGAAGAGATTGCAGCAGGCGCTGATCGACGCGGGCTACAAGAGCTATGTCCGCTCTGCGGACGGCATCTACGGCCAGTGGACGTATGACGCTGTGCGCGCCTATCAGAAGGACGTCGGCCTCTCCGTGGACGGCATCGCGGGCAGGAACACCCAGAACAAGCTCTACGGAACGAAGTATTGACGGACGGATCATCCATCCGGCTCGCCTCAAGGCCGCCGGGGGTTGAAAGAGAATCATAAAAAAGATGTGAGTCGGCTTGCGCCTTCCCACATCTTTTTTGATTTGGTCATTGATACTAATTCTTGTTAAAATGGCTTAATCCGCGCACCATCTTTTTCGCTCT
>ERZ772820.3454-NODE-3454-length-10133-cov-3.339948_pt1 | contig 10133 bp, 9 predicted proteins | sample MGYA00511377_ERZ772820 | MGnify/ENA primary metagenome ERZ772820 (study PRJEB29015, sample SAMEA2737684) | human gut metagenome | biome: human gut; feature: human-associated habitat; material: faeces | place: China | collected 2012 ...
ATGTTTACAGCCAGGATGCGTCAGTACTTGGCGGTTCTGTAGGCGAAATGCACGCTAAAAAAATTGCAAGTCTTTACGATATGGCAATGAAAACAGGTTCACCTGTTATCGGTCTTATCGACAGCACAGGACTTAGACTTCAGGAATCTGTAGACGGCTTAAATGCTTTCGGACAGATTTATATGAAGCAGTCACTTGCATCAGGAGTAATCCCAACAATTACAGCTATTTTCGGTAATTGTGGTGGCGGATTAAGTATTGTTGCAGGACTTTCAGATTTTACTTTCATGGAAGTTGAAAATGCACAGTTATTCGTTAACTCACCTAATGCAATTACAGAAAACAGAAAAGAAATCTGTGACAATGCATCAGCTAAGTTCCAGAGCGAAGTAGCAGGAAATGTTGATTTCGTAGGAACAGAAGCTGAAGTAATCGAAGGAATCAGAAACCTAGTTTCTGTATTACCATCAAATAATGAAGATGAAGCTTCAGATTTAGAATGCTATGATGATTTAAACAGAGCAGCAGAAGGAATTGAAAACTGTGGTGAAGATACATTATTGGCATTAGAAAATATTTCTGATGATGGATTTATTATTGAAGCAAAGAGAAATTATGCACCTGAAATGGTTACAGCTTTCATTAAGCTTAATGGAGCTACAGTAGGTGCGGTTGCAAATAGAACAAAGGTTTATGATGATGACATGAATGTTGCAGCAGAATTTGATGCTAAGCTTACAGCTAAGGGATGCAACAAAGCTGCTGAATTTGTAAATTTCTGTGATGCATTTAATATTCCTGTTCTTACACTTACAAACGTAAACGGATTTGCAGCAACAATGTGTCAGGAAAAAAATGGTGCTAAGGCTTCATCAAAACTTGTTTATGCATTTGCTAATGCAACAGTACCAAAGGTTAACTTAATCATTGGTGATGCAATCGGAAGTGCTTATGTAACAATGAACAGCAAAGCTACAGGAGCTGACATCGTTTATGCATGGCCAACAGCTAAGGTTGGTATGATGGAAGCAAAGAGTGCTGTTGAAATTATGTATGCAGATGAAATTGCAAGTGGAGACGCAAATCAGGTTATTAATGAAAAGGTTGCTGAATATCAGAACTTACAGGGTAGTGTAATGGCTGCTGCTGCAAGAGGATATGTTGACAGCATTGTTGAACCGGTTGACACAAGAAAGTATTTAATCGGTGCATTTGAAATGTTATATACAAAGTTTGAAGAAAGACCTGGTAAAAAACACGGAACAGTGTAAGTGAGGTGCAAATATGAAATTAACAAAAAAATTACGTTTTTTATTTAGCCTGACTGCTTTACTTGTTTGCATGTGTATGAGTACAGTGGCAGTAAATGCTGACACATTAAGTGATTATGCAGCTGAAACTACAACATCAGCAGATTCACTTGAAACATATGCAGGCGGAAAGATTTCTTTGGCAGATGCAAAGACACTTGTTCAGAACTATGTATCATTAGTTCAGCAGTTATCAACAATGACTGAAAGTGAAAGAGAATATGTTGAAGAAAACTATTCAAGCCAGCCACAGACAGTTGCAATTATTCAAGCATATAACAAAAGTGTTGATACAGAAAAATATGGAGCTTTCGTTTCATCAAAGGACGATGTAAAAGTTGTTGAAAACAAAGATGAGGACGGTACAGATGCAGTAGATGTTACAGTAACATTGGCATTTGAAAAGAAAGATTATATTTTAACATTACATGTTGATTGCTTTGATACAATTGGAGCATCAGTAGATACAGTTACAATTAAGGCTAAAGGTGAAGGTGAGGAGTCATTAGGCGAAAAGATGGCTAATGCTGCCGGAAATACTTTAATGGGTATGGGAACAGTATTCTTGGTTCTTATATTTATCTCATTACTTATTTCATGCTTTAAGTTTATCCCACAGATTATGGATAAATTTACAAAGAAGCCTTCAGTAGAAGAAAAGCCTGAAGTAGTTGAAGAAGCAAGCGAAACAGTTACAGCTAATGAAGAAGATGATTCAGAATTAATAGCAGTAATCGCAGCAGCCATAGCTGCAAGCGAACAGACATCAACTGATAGCTTTGTAGTTAGATCTATCAGAAGACGTTAGTACACTTATGTATATTTAGGAGGAATTAATAATGAAAAGTTATACAATTACAGTAAACGGAAATGTATATGATGTTACTGTTGAAGAAACAGGAAGCACAGCAAGCGCACCTGTAAGACCTGCTGCAAAGGCAGCTCCTGCAGCTAAGGCTGCTCCAGCTTCTGCACCTGCTGCATCAGGAGCAGAAGGAAGCATTAAGGTTACAGCTCCAATGCCGGGTAAAGTTTTATCAATTAGTGCTAACCCTGGACAGGCAGTAAAGAAGGGCGAAACAATTTTAGTATTTGAAGCAATGAAAATGGAAAATTCAGTAGTTGCTCCTGAAGATGGAACAGTTGCAAACATTGCAGTTGCAATTGGTGATTCTTTTGAAGCAGGCGCTACATTAGCCTCATTGAACTAATCAATATTTTTATTGAACTTAGGAGGTAACTTATGAACTTTTTAGATACACTGGAAAACTTGGTTAATCAGACAGCATTTATGAGCCTTACAGTAGGCAACTATATAATGATTGTCGTTGCTTGTGTTTTCCTATATTTAGCAATAAAGAAAGGATATGAACCTTTACTTTTGGTTCCTATCGCTTTTGGTATGCTTTTAGTAAATATGTATCCTGACATCATGAAAGCTCCTGCTGACGGCGAAGCAGGTGGGTTACTTCATTACTTCTATTTATTAGATGAATGGAGTATTTTACCATCTCTTATTTTCATGGGTGCAATGACAGACTTTGGACCACTTATTGCAAATCCAAAGAGCTTCCTTCTTGGAGCAGCAGCTCAGTTCGGTATTTACTCAGCATACTTCCTGGCTATATTTATGGGATTCAACGGTATGGCAGCTGCATCAATTTCAATTATTGGTGGAGCCGACGGACCTACATCAATCTTCCTTGCAGGTAAGCTTGGACAGACTGAGTTACTAGGACCTATTGCTGTTGCGGCATATTCATATATGTCATTGGTTCCAATTATTCAGCCACCTATTATGAAGTTGTTTACAACTGAAAAAGAAAGAAAGATTAAGATGGAACAGCTTAGACCTGTTTCACAGCTTGAAAAAATCTTATTCCCTATCATAGTTACAATCGTTGTAGTTATGATTTTACCAACAACAGCACCATTGGTTGGTATGCTTATGTTAGGTAACTTATTCAGAGAATCAGGTGTTGTAAAACAGTTACAGGAAACAGCATCAAACGCACTTATGTACATCGTAGTTATTCTGCTTGGTACAAGTGTAGGTGCAACAACTAGTGCTGAAGCATTCTTAAATGTTGCAACATTAAAGATTGTAGTATTAGGTTTAGTTGCATTTGCAGTTGGTACAGCGGCAGGTGTATTATTCGGAAAACTTATGTGTGTTGCCACACATGGAAAAGTAAATCCATTAATTGGTTCAGCAGGTGTTTCTGCCGTACCAATGGCAGCCAGAGTTTCACAGAAGGTTGGGGCAGAAGCTGACCCTACTAACTTCCTTTTAATGCACGCTATGGGACCTAACGTTGCCGGAGTTATTGGTACTGCGGTAGCTGCAGGTACATTTATGGCTATATTTGGCGTTTAATATTGATAACGGAGGAAAATAAAATGGCAGAAAAAAGACCAGTAAAAATTACTGAAACAATATTACGTGATGCTCATCAGTCATTGATTGCCACAAGAATGCCTACTGAAGAAATGCTTCCAATTATCGACAAGATGGATAAAGTTGGATATCATGCAGTAGAATGCTGGGGCGGTGCAACATTTGATGCTTCACTTAGATTTTTAAAAGAAGATCCATGGGAAAGACTTAGAAAGTTAAGAGATGGATTTAAGAACACAAAATTACAGATGCTTTTCAGAGGACAGAACATTTTAGGATATAGCCATTATTCAGATGATGTTGTTGAATACTTTGTTCAGAAGTCATTAGCAAACGGAATTGATATTATCAGAATTTTCGACTGCTTAAATGATTTAAGAAACCTTGAAACAGCAGTTAAAGCAGCTAATAAAGAAGGCGGACATGCACAGATAGCTCTTTCATACACATTAGGTGATGCTTACACACTTGATTATTGGAAAGAAACAGCTAAGAGAATCGAAGATATGGGTGCTAACTCACTTTGTATCAAAGATATGGCAGGTCTTCTTACACCTTACAAGGCTACAGAATTAGTACAGGCTTTAAGAGAAGGTACAGACATTCCAATTGACCTTCATACACATTACACATCAGGTGTAGCAGCTATGACATACTTAAAGGCTGTAGAAGCAGGATGTGATATTATTGATACAGCTATTTCACCATTCTCAATGGGTACATCTCAGCCTGCAACAGAAGTTATGGTTGAAACATTTAAGGGTACACCATATGATACAGGCTTAGATCAGAAATTATTAAAGGAAATCGCTGATTACTTCAAACCTTACAGAGAAGAATGCTTATCTAACGGATTATTAAATCCAAAGGTTATGGGTGTTAATATTAATACACTTCTTTATCAGGTACCAGGTGGAATGCTTTCAAACCTTGTTTCACAGTTAGATGAAATGGGAGCATCAGATAAGTTCGAACAGGTATTAGAAGAAGTTCCTAGAGTTCGTAAGGACTTTGGTGAACCACCTCTTGTAACACCTTCAAGCCAGATTGTAGGAACACAGGCAGTTCTTAACGTAGTTATGGGCGAAAGATATAAGATGATTAACCAGCAGGCTAAGGATTTACTTGCAGGTAAATATGGTCAGACTGTTAAGCCTTTCAATCCTGAAGTACAGAAGAAGGCTATTGGTGATGCAGAACCTATTACATGCAGACCTGCAGATTTGTTAGAGCCATCACTTGAAAAATATGAAAAAGAATGTGCACAATGGAAACAGCAGGATGAAGATGTATTATCATATGCGTTATTCCCACAGGTTGCAAAAGAATTCTTTGAATACAGAGAAGCTCAGCAGACTAAGGTTGATCAGTCTATAGCAGACAAAGAAAACGGAGCTTATCCGGTTTAATATTTAGAATAAATTTTGTAATATTGAATTAGATTATTCATTAAGAAAAGGGGCAGTTAATGCCCCTTTTACTTTAATGAAAAAGATTGTGGAGAATAATGAGTAAAGTAATAGTAATTGGTGGCGGAGCTGCAGGTATGATGGCTGCAATTGGTGCTGCCTATAATGGAAATACAGTAGAATTATTAGAAAAAAATGACAGATTAGGCAAAAAAATATTTATTACAGGAAAGGGCAGATGTAATATTACAAATGCTTCAGATATTCAGAACCATTTTGCTAACATTATGAGAAATTCTAAGTTTTTATACAGTGCATACAATAATTTTTCTTACGAAGATATTTGCAATATGATTGAAAGTGCTGGTGTAAAAACAAAAATTGAAAGAGGAAACAGAGTTTTTCCTGAAAGTGATAAGTCATCAGATGTAATTTGGGCATTAAGCAAAATGATGAAAGATATTGGTGTAAATGTTCATTTGAATAAAAATGTAACAGACGTGTTGTCTGATGAGTCAGGAGTGATAGTTAAGTGCTTTGATGGAAAAGACTTTATGGGAGACAAATGTATAATTGCCACAGGTGGTTTGTCTTATCCGTCTACAGGTTCAACCGGTGACGGTTACAAGTTTGCAAAAAATATGGGGCACACAATAGAGGAAACATATCCTTCATTAGTTCCATTTAACATAAAAGAAGAATATTGTAAAAGATTGCAGGGATTATCTCTTAAAAATGTGACTTTAACAATTAAGGATGAAAATGGAAAGGTACCTTATAGCGAAATGGGCGAAATGTTATTTACACATTTTGGCATAAGTGGTCCTTTAGTTTTATCAGCCAGTGCATATTTAAGTGATACATTAAAAAAGCATCAATATGTAGGATATATTGACTTAAAACCGGCATTGGATGAAGAAATGCTTGACAAGCGAATTTTGAAAGATTTTCAGGATGGAATTAATAAGAACTTTAATAATGCCATTGAAAAACTTTTGCCTAAGAAAATGATACCTGTAATTATAGAGCTTGCAAAAATTAATCCTTATAAGAAAGTTCACGAGATAACAAAGGAAGAACGAGAAAATCTTGTGAAAATCATCAAGAATCTTCCGGTTCACATTTCAGGAACAAGAGGATATAATGAGGCAATAATTACAAAGGGAGGAATTTCAATCAAAGAAATTAATCCTAAAACAATGGAATCAAAAATTATGCCTAATATATACTTTGTAGGCGAAGTTCTTGACCTTGATGCAATGACAGGAGGATATAATCTTCAGATTGCATGGAGTACAGGATATCTTGCAGGAAACAGTATTTATTAATTAGTAAAAAAATGGTATAGTAATAAAGTAATTGTCAGACTGCAAAAGCAGCCGGTGAAAAAGGAGTAGTTATGTATAATATAGCAATTGATGGACCTGCAGGAGCAGGAAAAAGCACAATAGCAAAAATAGTTGCAAAAGAATTAGGTTATATTTATGTTGATACAGGTGCAATGTACAGAACAATGGCACTTGCATGTTACAGAGCAGGAATTAAAGCTGACCAGAAGGAAGAAGTTATTGAAAAATGCAAGAGTGTGGATGTATCTTTAGGATATGAAAACGGCACACAGAAGGTTTATCTTAATGGAGAAGATGTAAGCATTGAAATCAGACAGGAAGTTATAGGAAATATGACTAGTGCAATAGCTGTTTATGGACCTGTAAGAGAGATTGTATTTAAAATGCAACAGGAACTTGCAGCAAAGAATAACGTTGTAATGGATGGACGTGATATTGGAACGGCAGTACTTCCAAATGCTGATTTAAAGATATATTTAACAGCAAGTTCAAGAACAAGAGCTGAAAGAAGATATAAGGAACTTGTTGAAAAGGGACAGAGATGTAATATTGATGATATTGAAAAGGATATCATCGACAGAGATTACAGAGATATGCACAGAGAGGTTTCTCCTTTGGTACAGGCAGAAGATGCTGTTCTTGTGGAGTCATCAGATATGACTATTGAACAGGTAGTTGAAGCAATTACAAAATTAGTAAAATAATTTTGTACATTCAAATGAATGTAGAGTAATGGAGAGGAATATGGAAATTACGGTGGCAAAAAGTGCCGGATTCTGCTTTGGAGTTCAAAGAGCAGTTGACAGTGTTTATAAAGAATTGGAGGAGAATTCAGGAAAAATATACACCTTTGGTCCAATAATTCATAATGAACAGGTAGTTGAAGACCTTAATAAAAAAGGCATCGAAGTTATAGATACTGTGGAACAGCTTAAGGAAATTAAAGAAGGAACAGTTGTTATACGTTCCCACGGCGTTGCAAAAGAAATATATGATGTTTTGGAACAACAGAAATTAAAAGTGGTTGATGCAACATGTCCTTTTGTAAAGAAAATTCACAATATTGTTTTGGATGAAAGTAATAACGGTAAGACCATAATTATTATTGGAAATGACAATCATCCTGAAGTTGAAGGTATAAAAGGATGGGTAAATGGAGAAGTTATTGTTATAAATAAAGAAGAACAGATTGAAAAACTGAGTTTACCGGAACAAACTAAAGCGTGTATTGTGTCCCAGACGACATTTAACCACAATAAATTTAAATATTTAGTTGAAATTATAAGAAAAAAGGGGTATGATATTACTGTTGTAAATACGATTTGCAATGCTACACATGTAAGACAGGTTGAGGCCCAGAAAATTTCATCCAAAGTTGATGGGATGATTGTAATTGGTGGAAAGAACAGTTCCAATACTCAGAAGCTTTATGACATATGTCGAAATGAGTGTGAGAATACTTTCTATGTACAGACGGTGAAAGACTTAAATTTACATGAATTGAAATCATTGAAGTCTATAGGTATTACAGCAGGGGCATCCACCCCAAAGAATATTATTGAGGAGGTTCGTACTGAATGTCAGAAATGAGTTTTGAACAAATGCTTGATGAAACATTTAAGACTATCCATAATGGAGAAGTTCTTGAAGGAAAGGTGATTAGTGTAAGACCTGATGAGGCAGTCCTTAACATTGGTTATAAGGCTGATGGTATTCTTACTAGCAATGAATACTCTAACACACCGGTAGATCTGACAACTGTAATTTCAGTAGGCGATGAACTGACAGTTAAGGTTCTTAAAGTTAACGATGGTGAAGGACAGGTTGCATTATCATACAAGAAGCTTGCTGCAGAGAAGGCAAATAAAAGAATTGAAGAAGCTTTTGAAAATAAAGAAGTTCTCAAAGCACCAGTTGTACAGATTTTAAAAGGTGGTTTGAGTGTTGATGTTGAAGGTGGCAGAGTATTTATTCCAGCCAGCTTAGTATCAGATGCATTTGAAAGAGATTTAGATAAGTATCTTAATCAGGAAATTGAATTTGTAGTTACAGAATTTAATCCTAAGAAGAGAAGAATTATCGGTGACAGAAAGCAGTTAATCGTAGCTGAAAAAGAAGCAGCTAAGAAAGCTTTATTCGAAAAAATCGAAGTTGGTCAGACAGTAACAGGTGTTGTTAAGAGTGTAGTTGATTTTGGCGCATTTATCGATATCGGTGGTGCAGATGGTCTGTTACATATTTCAGAAATGTCATGGGGAAGAGTTGGAAATCCTAGAAAACTCTTTAAACCAGGCGATGAAGTAACAGCATTCATTAAAGAAATCAATGGCGATAAGATTGCTTTAAGTCTTAAGTTTGAAGATACAAACCCATGGGCTAATGCAAGTGAAAAATTTGCAGTTGGCGTTGTTGTAACTGGTAAAGTAGCAAGAATGACAGATTTTGGTGCTTTTGTTGAAATTGAACCAGGCGTTGATGCATTATTACATGTATCACAGATTGCAAATCATCACGTTGATAAGCCATCTGATGAATTAACAATCGGTCAGGAAATCGAAGCTAAGATTGTTGATTTTAACGAAGAAGAAAAGAAGATTAGCTTAAGCATGAAAGCTTTACTTCCACAGGAAGATGAAACTGATGCAGAAGAAGTTGAAGAAACAACTGAGGAATAATATTATTGAGTTAGATTGACTCGTCATAATAACAAAAAGCAGGCACTTAGTTGCTTGCTTTTTGTCTTAAAAGATTATTTTGTTAATTAGGGAGTTTAAATGAGAGTTATAGCAGGCAAGGCGAGAAGATTAAAACTGAAAACAATTGACGGTATGGGAACACGCCCAACAACAGACAGAATTAAGGAAACATTATTTAACATGATAAATAACGATATGCCGCAGGCAGTTTTTCTTGATTTGTTTAGTGGAAGCGGAGCCATTGGCATTGAAGCGTTAAGTCGTGGAGCTTCCAAAGCTTATTTTGTTGAGAGTAATAAGAAGGCTGTACAATGCATTAAGGATAATTTGAATTTTACAAAATTACAGGATGATGCAGTTGTTATGGCAATGCCTGTGGAAAGAGCATTGAAAGACTTAGAACATAAAGTTAAGTTTGATTTTATATTTATGGATCCACCTTATGATAAACTTTATGAAAAAGATGTATTGATTTTTCTTCGCAAATCTGATTTAATAAATAAAAGTTCAAGGATAATCGTTGAAGCATCTTTGGATACAGATTTTTCATATGCCAGTGAATTAGGATATGAAATAATAAAAGAAAAGGAATATAAGACTAACAAACATGTATTTCTTAAACTTATAGGAGAGTGATATGAGAAGAGCAATTTATCCGGGAAGTTTTGACCCGGTAACCTTTGGTCATCTTGATATTATTAGGAGAGCTTCTAAGATTGTAGATGAGCTGGTAGTTGGTGTTTTGAATAATAATTCTAAAACGCCGTTGTTTTCAGTAGAAAATCGTGTTAAAATGTTGGAGGAAGTGGTCAGGGATATCCCTAATGTGAAGGTTATGTCATTTGAGGGGCTGTTGGTTGACTTTGCTAAGAAGATTGATGCACAGATTATCGTCAGAGGTCTTAGAGCTGTAACGGATTTTGAATATGAGTTACAGATGTCTCAGACTAATTCTATATTGGATGATAATA
>ERZ772820.3455-NODE-3455-length-10132-cov-5.602163_pt1 | contig 10132 bp, 9 predicted proteins | sample MGYA00511377_ERZ772820 | MGnify/ENA primary metagenome ERZ772820 (study PRJEB29015, sample SAMEA2737684) | human gut metagenome | biome: human gut; feature: human-associated habitat; material: faeces | place: China | collected 2012 ...
GGGAGAGCTTGCCGAGCTGGACGCGCTGAATAAGGAACTCGCGGAGAAGGGCGGCTCCCTCATCGGCGTCAACACCTTCACGCTGGACGGCGACGAAGCGGCAATCTCGGAGGCGAAGGATGTGCTGGCCAAGAAGGGCGCGACCTATCAGAACGTGTATTTCGCTTCCGACGGCGAGGCCGGAAAATTCACAACCAACATCTTCGCCTATCCCACCACCTATGTGGTGGACCGCAGCGGCAACATCGTGGGTGATCCCATCGTAGGCGCCATCACGGAAAAAAAGCAGGCGGAGACGCTGCAGAAACTCATTGACCAGACCCTTGCCGCCGACAAGGGCTGACAAACAGTTCCGTCAGCGGTTACGCAAAAGATGTTTCCTGATCATGTAAACAGCGCACCCGGACACGAAGGCCGGGTGCGCTGCCCGTCTGAAGGATCATTGGAAGGTGGAAAGACCATAGCTGTTCGCCAGTGCGTCAATTCGCTGCCCGGCTTTGCACATCCGGCACTCGCCGGTTGGATAGGTTTCATAGCCCGGGATATCGGCAGGCGTGAACAGACTTAATACCGGGATGCCGTCCAGCTCTGGGATCGCGCTGAAAACCGCCGCAATGCCCTGCGTTTTGCCGCCATAATATTGGATACAATCAAGGGCGCGCCGCGCAGTTTTTCCGGAATTGACTGTCGAGATCAATAGAAGCATGTTTCTGCCATGGATCATGGAAACCAGATTTTCACGGAAAAGAAGCTGGCCGTTGGAGTCATATTCCGGTGTGACGACACAGATGCTCTTGTTATTGTTGACAGAGAACAAAATTTTCTGCGTCAGCTGTCGGGCCAGGAACGCGCCGATGACCTCGCTGCCATCCATGCAGATGATGGTGTCGATCGACTTTTCGTAGATGTAATGGTTTGCGAGCGCAAGCGCAGTGTCGTGCGCCAGACTGTATTCGTGCTTCAGCCGTGTGATGTCAAGGTAATAACTGTTATGGGAATGCCGGGTCGCAAAATGGCCATGGAATGCAATGAGTTCAAGATTAGGATTCTCTCTGGAACGGATGGCTTGTGTACGCATAGACAATACCTCCTTGCATATTCACGTCGGAATGGCGGCGGGTGCAGGCGGGGCAAAGCTGCTTTCATATGGTTTTCCTGTGGTGGTTATATTATAATAGATACCGAGTCCTGATAGCAAGCGATTTATAAAAAACAGTAGTATTGCTCCGCCTGATCATGGTTCCTGCTCCTTTGCAGCAGCCTCGGCGGCAGCCTTTTTTGCTTTGCGCTTTTTTACCCGGATCCGGATGCAGATGATGACGGCTGCCGCGAGAACAAGCAGCAGTATCAGCGTAGGCAGAGAAGCAGCAAGACCGAGGAGCAGGTCCTGTGTGCCGCGCATGAATTGCGTCCACCCGTCGGAAAGGGCAATTTCAAGCTTTTCTCCAAAGCTGCGCCGGATGGGAACCGTCGGTGTATAAAGTTCTACCTCCTGGATGGACAGATCGATGGTGGAATATCGGATCTGCGCGTCATAATTGCGAAGATTTCTCTCGATGGCTTCAATTTCATAGCGCACATCCGACAGACGCTGCTCCAGCGCGATGAGCGTTTCCACATCTGTACTTTTGGAGAGCATATCGAGCAGCCGCTCCTCCTGTGTGTTGAGAGAGGACAGCCGCGCCTCAAAATCCGTATAGGAGGATGTGACGTTCTGGGCGCTGCGGCTGGTCGACAGGACGTTTCCATATGTGTGCGTCAACTGGAGAAAATACTCAAATTTCTCTGCGGGGATCCGGAATGTGTAATAGGCCCAGCGGTTGACAACGGAGGTCGTTCCATCATTGTTCCAGCGCGTATCGCCGGAAACGTTGGAGTTTTCCACGAAGCCTCCGAGCGAGCGGATCTTCTGCTCAAGTCCGGAAACAGATGCGTCAAAGTCGGTCGTCTCGATGGAAACGTTCGCGGAGTAGATGATTTTTTCCGTGATGTCCGCAGCACCCCCCTGCGATTCAGGGCTTCCGGCCGGCGCTTCTTCTGCTTCTGCGGTGTCGTCAAAGCTCATTTCGCCCATTGCACCGCCGATTTCTGCTTTGTATTCGTTTGCCATTGGCGCTTCTGCCTGCGGCTCTTCGGCAGGGGCATCGCGCGTGTAGGAATAGTCCTCGGCGTAGGCAAAATCAGTGGCCGCAGGGGTCATGGACGCGTTTTTGCCAGCGGCACAGCTGGATAAAAAAATCAGAACCAGCAGGGCGGCAAGCAGAATTACAAGTTGGCGATCCTTTTTCATAGTGTAATCTCCTTTCGTTTGTCGCTCTGTTTATATAGACGGGAAAACAGAGGCTCCGTTGCAGGATTTGTTCCGGAACTTCGGCTTCTCTCCTCTATTTTAAGTATATCTGATTCAGTTTCGTTTGACAAGAGGGGAAAACGATAGGAAATCTGCTGCCAAAAACCGCAATTACTGGAATGTTGACAGCCGATATATTTTGCGGTACAATTCATATATCTGCTCATGGATAAGGGCGGAAAGTCCGGATTTTTCATGGCAGACGATGAAATTGAATGATATGAGGGCAGGCGGAAGCAAGATGCAGTACCGAAACACACGGCAGCGTAAAATTGTTCTGGAAGCGGTACAGGAACACCATGACCATCCGAGCGCAGACCAGATCTATCTGGAGATCCGTGCAAAAGACCCGAGAATCAGCCGCGGAACGGTTTATCGGAATCTGAATATCCTCTCTGAGGAGGGGCAGATCACACATGTAAAGGTTCCGGGAGCGGATCGGTATGACTGCAGGACGGATTTTCACTATCACCTGATCTGCACGGGCTGCGGCGCAGTCTGTGATGCCCCGTTTTCATACGACCCAACGCCGGACAAAACGATCGCAGCGGAATCCGGGTATCGGATCACGCGGCACAGATTGATCTTTGAAGGCGTCTGCCCGGCGTGTCAGAAGGCTGAGCGTGAGAAATAAGCGCTGCACAGAAACTTGGAACGTGCAGGATTTGAGCGGGATCCGCTCAAATCCTGCACGTTTTTGTTGAGGTATGCGGAGCAGCACTAAATTAAACTGAGACTTCATATTATTAGCATTGCGGATCTGCCAATTTTCCTGTATAATATAAAAACAGAAAACACAGCATGACAAGAAAAATATTTGTTGAAAGGAGGCGCGGCATATGATTTTGGGGATTTTGCGTGAGACGAAGAAGGGTGAAAACCGAGTGATCTGTACGCCAAAAGAGGTGGAGACCATCACGACCGCAGGACACACTGTTTATGCACAGCGCGGCTGCGGAGAACGAGCCGGTTTTTCGGATGAAGCGTATGAATCTGCGGGGGCGCTTCTGACAGACTCTGTGCAGGAGCTGTTCAAAGTCTGCGATATGGTTGCCAAGGTCAAGGAGTTTACGCCGGAGGAATGGCCGCTGATCCGGACAGGCCAGCTGCTTCTCGGTTGCCTGCATCCGGCGGCAAATCCGGAGGAGGTCGACGCGCTGATGAAAAGCGGCTGCATTGCATTTACGGCGGAGGATTCCCATCGATATGGCTCCCCGAACTGTGAGGCAGCAGGGAAGCAGGGGGCGCTTTTTGGGCTGGAATCATTGCTGACCATTCACGGCGGAAAGGGAAAATATGTCGGCGGCTTTGCGGGGGAGCCGGGCATCCATGCGCTGATTCTCGGAAGCGGAAAAGTCGGCAGAGGCGCTCTGCAGGTCTTACAGGCGCTCGGCGCCAACTGTACGGTCATGGCCAGAAATATGCACAGGCTCCGTGCGCTCTCAGCACAGTATAATGGCCGAGTCCGCGTTAGGCGCTGCTCACGGGCGCATATTGCGGAAGAATTGCCGAAAATGGATATCGTCCTCAACTGTGTCAAATGGCAGAAGGAGAACAAAGAGTTCCTCATCACCCGAAACATGCTTTCCCTCATGGAAAAGGGCTCAGTGATCGTGGATATTTCCAACGACGAGCCGGGCGCGATCGAGACCAGCCGCGCGACCACGCATGAAGATCCGCGGTACATTGTAGACGGCATTGTGCATTACTGTGTTGCAAATATTCCGGGCGCGGTTGCACGATCTGCGTCTGTTGCCTACGCAGCACAGATGCTGCCGCTGATCCTGCACCTGCTGAATGACGGTGAGGAGGAGACCTGCATCCGCGACGGCTATTACCGGCGGGCACTGACGATCTACCGGGGGCTTCTGACGCATGAGGAAACGAGCGCCGTACAGGGAAAACCCTGGGTTCGCCCGGAAGAGGCGCTCGGGATCTCCGGCTTCCGCCTCGACCCTGCACCGCTGGCGTCGGATACGCACTCGACCCATTTTTATTCCTGGGCAGAAGACGGCGGAGCCCAAACTGAACACAGTTCATAAGGATGACACAAAGATCTATACCGAGCAAAACGTACAGGCTGAATAAACAAAACGAGCAGCGGCGCAAAACAACGCCGCTGCTCCGGCGCGTATTAGGGCTGCCTCCGGCTTTTGAAATGGGACATATCAAATTACGAATAGACGGTCCGCAAAAGAAGAATGAACGGTTTGATAAGATTTTATCGATAAGTATTGACCGGTATCCGGCGGATATGCTATGATTTTTTTGGATTAAAAAATAGAATAAAAAGATCAGAAAAGCAGAAGGAGTGAGCCAGCCTTGAGCAGATTGGATATCAAAACCGCAAGCAAGGCCCAGACGGTCGTTGACCGCCTCTACAAGGACATGGAACGCAGGATCGCGTCCAGCCCCCCCGGCCTGTGTCCGATCGATATGTCGCTGACATTTTTGCAGCTGTGCCACGCGCAGTCGTGCGGCAAATGCGTGCCCTGCCGCATTGGACTTGGCCAGCTGAGCATATTGATGGGGCAGGTGCTCGACGGTACTGGTACGATGCTGACCATCGACACCATCGAAAAAACGGCGCGCGCCATCGTCGCCTCTGCCGACTGCGCCATCGGCCGCGACGCGGCGCAGCTGGTCCTGAGCGGCTTTGAGGGCTTCCGGGACGATTACGTGAACCACGTTCAGCACCACCGGTGCCTCGCGTCGCTGCAGAACCCCGTGCCCTGCGTTTCGCTCTGTCCTGCGGGCGTGGACGTGCCGGGCTATGTTGCGCTGGTGCGCGAGGGGCGGTACGCAGACGCCGTGCGCCTGATTCGCAAGGATAACCCCATGCCGACCGCCTGTGCGTATATCTGCGAGCATCCATGTGAAGCGCGCTGCCGCCGCAATATGGTCGACGCGCCCGTCAATATCCGGGGCCTCAAGCGCTATGCAGTCGACCACGCAGGGGATGTTCCGAATCCTGCCTGTGGGAAGTCGACCGGCAAGCGCGTCGCCATCATCGGCGGCGGCCCGAGCGGCCTTTCCTGCGCGTATTATCTGCGCCTCATGGGGCACAGCGTGACAATTTTTGAGGAAAAGAAGCAGCTCGGCGGTATGCTCCGCTACGGCATCCCGGCCTACCGCTTCCCGCGCGAAAAGCTGGACGCGGAAATTGCCTCCATTCTGTCCACCGGCGTGGAGGTACATACCGAAGTGACGGTCGGAAAAGGCATCTCCTTTGAACAGCTGCACAAGGATTACGACTGCCTGTATGTCGCCATCGGCGCGCATACGGACAAGAAAACCGGCATTCCCGGCGAGGACAGCAAAAACGTCATGTCTGCCGTCGAAATGCTGCGCGCCATCGGCGACGACATCATGCCGGACTTCGCCGGCAAGCGCGTCGTGGTCATCGGCGGCGGCAACGTGGCGATGGACGTGACAAGAAGCTCCGTGCGTCTGGGCGCTGCCAGCGTCACCTGCGTCTATCGCCGCAGAATTGCGGACATGACTGCGCTTCCCGACGAGGTGCAGGGCGCAATTGCCGAGGGTGCGGAGATCCGCGAGCTTTCTGCGCCGGTGCGCATCGAGGCAAACGAAGCGGGCGAGGCTGCCGCCCTCTGGGTGCAGCCGCAGATCATCGGCCTTGCCGACAAGTCCGGACGGCCTCGCCCGGACGCGGCAGACCAGCCAGAAGAACGCATTCCGGCGGACATCATCGTCGTCGCCATCGGGCAGGGCGTGGAGATCGCGGGCTTTGAGCAGGCCGGTATCCCCATCAAAAGGGGAACGTTTATGGCTGAAAGCTCCAGCCAGATCGACAACATGGAAAACGTCTTTGCCGGTGGCGACTGCGTGACCGGCCCTGCTACCGCCATCCGTGCAATTGCAGCGGGCAAGGTCGCGGCAGCCAACATCGATGAACAGCTCGGCTTCCACCATGAAATTCGCACCGATGTGGAAATTCCAGCGCCGCATCTGGACGTCTGTCCCGCGCGCGGGCGCGTCAACACCAAAGAGCGCGAGGCAGCCCAGCGTAAATGCGATTTTAAAGATATCGAATGCGGCATGACGCATGAGGAGGCCTGCGCGGAAAGCGGCCGCTGCCTGCGCTGCGACCACTTCGGCTACGGCATCTTCAAGGGAGGGAGGATCGAACGATGGTAAGCTTGATCATTAACGGCAAACCCGTCTGCGTGCCGGAGGGAACCAGCATTCTGGACGCCGCGCGCGCGGCCAATATCGACATCCCGACGCTCTGCTATCTCAAGGATCTCAACGAGATCGGTGCCTGCCGCATCTGCATGGTCGAGGTCGAGGGACAGGATACGCTTGTTGCCGCGTGCGACAATGAGGTTCACGAGGGTATGGTCGTCCACACGAATTCTCAGAAGGTGCGCATGACGCGGCGCGTCAATCTGCAGCTTCTTCTCAGCCAGCACGAGGTAAACTGCGTCAAGTGTACGCGCAGCGGCAACTGCAAGCTGCAGAAGCTCGCCAACGACTATAATCTGCTCGGCGCGCCCTATCAGAAAAAGCTGCGTCCGGCGCCGGTCGACTACTCCGCGCCCATTTTGCGCTTTGAAAACCGCTGCGTCAAGTGCATGCGCTGCGTGCAGGTGTGCGATAAGGTGCAGGGCGTGCATATCTGGGATCTGGTTGGCACCGGCTCCCGGACGACCGTCGGTACGGCAAAGGCGGACAGCCTTTCCCAGTCCCTCTGCACCTATTGCGGCCAGTGTGTGACCCACTGTCCGGTCGGTGCATTGGAGGAGCGCGACGATACCGACCACGTCTACCGCATGCTCGCCGATCCCACCCTCACGACCGTCGTACAGGTTGCACCTGCCGTCCGCGCGGCGTGGACAGAGTATTTTGGCCTCTCACCCGAGCAGGCCGCGCCGGGCGTTCTGGCCTCCGCACTGCGGGAGCTGGGCTTTGATTATGTATTCGACACCAATTTCAGCGCCGACCTCACCATCATGGAAGAGGGCAGCGAGTTCATCGAGCGCTTTACGCATAAGGATGCATATTCCTGGCCGATGTTTACCTCCTGCTGTCCCGGCTGGGTGCGGTTCGTGAAGGGGCAGTTCCCGCAGTTTGCAAAGAACCTCTCTACCGCGAAATCGCCGCAGCAGATGTTCGGTGCGGTGGCCAAAAGCTATTTCGCAGAGAAGATCGGCGTCGACCCCAAGAACCTTCGCGTTATCTCCGTCATGCCGTGCACGTCCAAAAAGGCGGAGGCGGCGCTTCCCACGATGAAAGATGCCTGCGGCGACGCGGATGTCGACGTGGTCATCACCACGCGCGAGCTCGTGCGGATGCTCCGCTGCTCGATGATCGACCCGGCGTCCTTGGAGGAGAGCAGCTTCGATTCGCCGCTCGGCTCCGGTACGGGCGCGGCGGTGATCTTCGGCGCGACCGGCGGCGTCATGGACGCGGCGCTTCGCAGCGCGTACTATCTTGTGACCGGTGAAAATCCGGACCCCGATGCCTTTACTGCTGTGCGCGGCATGCAGGGCTGGAAGGAAGCGAGTTTCGACATTCCCGGTGCAGGCACGGTCCGCACGGCGGTGGTCAGTGGACTCGGCAACACCAGGAAGCTCATGGAGGCGATTGCCTCCGGCCACGTGCAGTATGACTTCGTTGAGGTCATGGCCTGCCCCGGTGGCTGCGCAGGCGGCGGCGGCCAGCCGATTCACGACGGCGAGGAGTGCGCCGAGGCGCGCGGAAATGTCCTGTGGAGACTTGACCACAAGATGCCCCTTCGTTTCTCGCATGAAAACCCCGATGTGCAGGCGCTTTACAAAGAGTATCTCGGAAAGCCGCTGTCCGAACGTTCTCACCATCTGCTGCATACCGATATCGAAGCCTGGCAGATGCCGCAGGAGCTTTGATTGGCGCTGCTTTCAAGGGCACAGCACAAATACGAATATGCGGGACAAGCTTGCCTTGTCCCGTATGTTTTATGTTGGTATTACCGCTTCAGCCACTGCACAAATTTCCTCTGTGAGATCTTGGCCGCTCTCGCACTTCTCTTTTTCCTTCTGCGCTTCCTTACTCCACGCGGAACATACTTCCTGCTAAATTTTTCCTACGCGAATCCACGCGAAGCGGCGCATGTACTCACGACGATAGATTTTGAGCAACTCGTCCTGTGCGTGACTTTGCACATACTGCCGCATCGCGCCGACCTCCTTGCAGGTGCGGCCACGGCTATCGAACACGCGGCTACAATATTCCGTGCTGCCGTGAACCGTGAGCGCAAAATATCTGCCGCAGCTTTGCAGATGCGCATGGAAATTCTTTGTCAGACGCACCCGCGCAGGGAAAAGTCGACATCAGTCATGCTTGCGTCCAGCGCCGTCTGGAGCAGGCGTTTGGATTTGCTGATGCATAGTCGCCAAATTGCCTGGAACGTGCGCCAATTCCCTGTGTGGCAGAAGCTTCGTTGGATTTTTTGCAATCCGGTGTCGCCAGTTTTAATCTATCGCTCCATTCCAGCCACAGATAGAAGAAATACGGATGCATGTCCTTCGAAATCATCCAGAAGTTTCTGCACTGGGGTGTATCTGAAAACAGCGCTTAGATGTGCAAAATGCCGAAAGCGACGCAGATCGCGGCGACCATAACAAAAGCGAGGAAGGAGTCGTCACGCTTGTCATAGCGTGTCTCAGCACGGCGAAATTCCTTGAGGCGATTGAAGAAACGCTCTATTACATTCCGCCGTTTATACGTCTCTTTATCAAATGGCCATGGCTGCTTTGTGTTCACTTTCGGCGGGATCGTATAGCGGGCGGACTGGTCGTGCAGATAAGTTCGAATCTCTTTTGTGCCATAGGCTTTATCGGCAAGAATATCACAGTCCTTCAGATCCGGAAGCAGCTTCAGCAGAGAAACTGCCTCCGTGCAATCATCAACATTTCCGGCAGACAGCAAAAAAGCCACAGGCCGCAGGTCTGTTCCGACGATGGCATGAATTTTCGTGTTCAGACCTCCGCGTGTTTTGCCGATGCTGCTTGATGTCTGATTTTTGCTCGCTTTCTTATTCCACAGCCTGCCTGCACGGATGCTTTGATCGACGTTGAATCCATGCTCAGATCCGCACCTGTGCTCGAGGCTGCGCAGAGCTCGAAAACCTTCTTCAGGGTTCCATCGTCCTGCCAGCGGCAGAAGCAGCTGTACACCGTCTGATGTGGGCCGAATCTCGCCGGAAGATCGCTTCAGCGCGCGCCGCTGCGTGCAAGCCACAGGATGCCATTGAGATGCGCGCGGATATCCTTGCTCTCGGGTGCATACGTCCAGCCGGTCACGTCACCGCCGTAATTGACCTTATCATGGTCTGGGACGCCAGCCAGTACAACAGCGTCACGAGCTGTGCGCGGGTGCAGGATGCATCCGGCAGCGGACGGCTTCTGCGCAATAGGCGCCCTCCTTGACATCGGAAAAGTTCATTGCGAAATTCACAACTGGTTTCCCGGCTGCCCGCCAGAGGAACGTCACAAACTCCGCGCAAGTGAACTGTTGTCCGGACTGAGCGTGTACTAGCCTGTGCCGGAGGTGATGCTTCGTTCCACAGCCCAGTTTACCGCGTCGTAGCAATACGCATTGGACGCAACATCCTCAAATCTCTGCTGATTCGCTGCGGCAAGGATCGCAGTGAGGACCGGGTCGATGCTACCCGGCAGCTGTCAACCCAACGTCGGACAAGCCACTGGTGTTTTTCCCGATATTCGCTGGGTGTGCTGCCGACATAGGTTTTGAATACCCTTGAAAAATGGCTGGCGGGGG
>ERZ772820.3458-NODE-3458-length-10125-cov-77.562066_pt1 | contig 10125 bp, 16 predicted proteins | sample MGYA00511377_ERZ772820 | MGnify/ENA primary metagenome ERZ772820 (study PRJEB29015, sample SAMEA2737684) | human gut metagenome | biome: human gut; feature: human-associated habitat; material: faeces | place: China | collected 2012 ...
AGCGAGCAGAAAGCTTGCGGCTGCGCTAGCAGCCGCAAGCGTTACCATTCAAGCGGGTTGGGTGCGAGCGTAGCGAGCAGAAAGCTTGCGGCTGCGCTAGCAGCCGCAAGCGTTACCATTCTAGTCTCTGTTGTCATTTTTCTTCATTTTCTTATTATTTGCTCTTGTGGGTCATGTGTTGGTCTGTAGCATGGTGTTTGGAAGGGGGTTAGGGGTCTGTTTTTGGGGTCTCAGTTTTGGGTGTACCCCAAAACTGGGCTTTACGTCTTGACTACCAATTATTTACAAAGAATTACTTTGGCACCCTAACGGCGGTGCTACTGCACCGCCGGAAGCGCATTCTGATTACAACTTTCTTCCTCAGTTTTCTTTCAATCTCTGTACTCTAAGACTTAGGTTTACTTCGGTGGCAACGAAGCAGAAGCCGTGTCAAAATATATGAACCCAAAAAGGCTGACACATCACGTGCCAGCCTAACTGTTGTTTTCGCTAAAACTTAGAAACTTAAAAACTTATGACTTTAACTCATATCTGAGAATTTGCATTTATCTTTTACTCATTATCTTGTCTAGAATGGGTCTCCAAAAATGTTGTGAAGTTCATTCACATCTTTTTCGGTCTGTATCTCATTCTTTCTGATTCTCTCATACAATTTTCTTATTTCATCTTTATATTTTTCTATCTGTTTCTCTATTTGATTATTTACTTTTGTTCGGGCATCTACGTATCTATTTATTTTAGTTTCACTCATATTAGCAGTAATCTCAGATTGTCTTTCTGCCCATTTGCGGAATTGTTCTACTGTTCGTGGGGTCGATTTTTCTTGTATCTCCTTTTGCTCTTTTAAACTTTGAAGATTAATCAATCGACCTGTATTTATTTCGTCCGGAACCCACCAATCTCCATGCTCTTTTGAGATTTCACATGCTACTTGCCAACAAGCTTTCCGATATTCCTCAGATAGATTCTTATCTTTGCTCTTTGCTATAAGTCGGTGCATCATTATTTTCTCTGTTCTGCTAGGGTCTTCTGTCTCGGTTTGTCTCTGTGGCTTGTAGTGGGAGTGAAGGAATTTGGTATTGAACAGTTGAAGTTTCTTGCATCGATTTGTTCTTTCCTTCATTCTCGTTGGTCCCTTGGTTATCCACTTTGCGTAGATGAAGCAGAAAAGCCACTCTGAACAAGTGAAGAAGGTAGCTGCCAAGCTATCTAAGTTGTCAAAGGCATTGAGGGACAAATCGACTACATGGTTATCGCCAAGGTCTATCCATTTTCTACCCTCTGAGTTCATCGAAAATTCTACTCTCCATACGTCTATTTTCTTGGCTCCCTCGATTGGTATCTCTTGATCAACTGCGGTACCTGGAACCACACATATTTGTTTCGAGCGGATTTCAGTTTCTTTCGTTTTCGGGTTTCTGTACTCGTATCTTACTTTCTGAAGGTCGCATAAGCCAGCCTTCACCCAAGCATCCTTGATGTAAAACTTTCCGGTGTTTGTTTCAAGTTCGTATGTCTTGTTATAGAGTTTAGTGCTGAGGGCAGATTTCGGGCTACCCCATTTGAGAGAGTTCCATGTTCTTCCGGTCTTCGTTTCTTTTCCATGGGCGCCCAAATGTACTTTGATTCGCCAAGTATCATCGCCATCGTCTGTATTAGGAGCCATGTGGCTCTGATGCACTTTCCAAATCTTATCCTTCATATACTTGTTGGCTAAGTCTTGGGGTTTCATTCCGTTGTCGAAGATGGTGAGGTCGCAACATACGTCAACTCGGGATATGCCTTTATATTCATATCCATATTTCACTATAAAGTTGGTAAGTTGTTGCACTGGTTGTGGCTGATAGAGTGTTCTGTTGGCCAATCTGATGTGGCATGATTCGGGTTCGAAGATTCCACCATTCTGTTTTAGGGAGTAGGGATTTCGTTCTATCTCCAAGAAGGGGTGTCTGCCATTCATGAGGGTGAATTTCTCTCTGTACTGAGGTGTTCCATATTCTCTTTCTTCAACCGTCCACCCTAGTGCTTTGAAGTATGCTGCATTCATAGCAACACCTTTCGGCTCCAGGCAATAAACCGAAAGCCAATCCAAGTTGATGCATTTGACCTTGTTGGGTGTCGTTATGAGTTGCTGCATAAGTTATATTTTTAATTTATAAATTTATTGTCTTATTCAATTTTTTGTTGAGGAAGATATTAATCTTTTTTGTGATTAAATCTCCTATTATTCTGAGTTCGTTGCCGTTATCATGTCTCATTTGGTAGACTGCTAGTTGCGAGTTTTCGTTAAACTCGTAATCTAGCAGCCTATATCCATCGAGAGCATAATTTTTGGCGGTGGCATTCGCCACTCGTTCAATTTTGTTCTCGCCCATATTCTTTATTTAGAAAGGTAAATCTTTATTTTCTTCTTTTTTTTCTGTCTTCTTTTCAGAAGTATCTTGCGATTTTTCCTGGTGTCCTCCACACAGTTCAATCTCTTTTACAAAGAGGTTTACTCCGGTCTCAATCTTGTGGGTTGTCGGTGAGGAGTAGGTGACAAAATTAGGTGTACCTCGAAGGAAGACTTTAGTTCCCTTTTTCAGATATTCTGTCAATCCTTTGCCATCGCCATTTAATGAGCATGATACCCAAGTTGTTTGTGTGGTTATAGTTCCGGTCTGACGGTCTACCCATTTTTCTGAGTGAGCAACCCGGAAGGAAACGAATTTGTTTCCATTGTAATCCTTAATTTCAGCATCGGCTCCAAGGTTGCCGACAATTTCAAGTCTAATCATAATTCTATAAATTTAATTGTTCAATATTTGCTTTATATTCATTATATATAAAGTCACTTACTTCATTATATTCTTCTATTGTTTTATTCTCTTTCATCCAATCTTGCATTCCCATAGTTAAATTAAGATATGCCCTAACAGAAGCTATATATAGGTGGCAAGATTTGTTTATTATAAGGTTGAATAAAAACTCGTAATCTGCTGTAAGATAGTCTACATATATGACACCTTCATCAGTTACTTCAACTATTGTTTTATCATTTTCGTGCATGGAGATTTTCTTTTTTGTTAACATCATATTTTCTAAAAATGACTTCATCGGGTCTAAAAGGAGGAGAGCACGCACCGACTATCGAAGCATGGCACAATTTCTGATGCTTGAAATAGCATCCTCGGCAACCATCAATGGCTTTAACGACTTGCAAGCGTATGCCATGAAATTTGACTATTGTTCCAATGTCTAATACTTTCATTATCATGCAGTTTAAGAATTAATGTTTGTTGTCTATTACTTAGGTTTACTTCGTTAGCAACGAAGCAGATGCCGTATCAAAATCGAGAGTAGAGATATTCATAAGCGTTTCCCGAATAGAGTTTGAGTTCCTTCTTAAGAATATGCTCTTTAACCATGGCATTAAGCAATCTTCGGGTTGTTGGCTTACTAACCATTAGCTTGGATGATACGAAAGATACCCTCAAGTAGGTATCTTGTTCAAACAAGTGCATCACTTGATTTGTGAAAATTTGTCTATTTATCATATTTCTATATTTAGCAGTATGAGGAGAATACCGAACAACACGAAAACCATAAGGGTGATTAAGGTAAGTAGACTTTCTTAAAATCTGACATTATATTCAGAAAAGAAAGAAGCCGTGAAACGAGGATTTATTCTCGTTCCACGGCTATCTGCTATCGTGCATCTACTGCCGTTCAAAGTCGCTCCTCAGCGTTGCTTCTATCCTCAGTAGACGGTGCAAAGATACGATTTTATTCAGTTTCGTGCCAAATTTTATCGGGCTTTTTTTAAAGCCAACACCGTTTTTTAACAAATATCACTACAATTAGTATCACTATTGTAATTATCGCCCATTTCAAGAGGGTGTAATTGTTAACGTGTTTATCTACTTTTTTCGGTGATTTTTGGTTTTTTCTCATTGCAGTACTATCTTTTTTCTCAGATATTGTACTTTTGGCGGTCTTTGAAATCACTATTTTTCCTTTTCGATGTTGTCGTATGTTAGGCGGTTTTGGAGAGTTGGCCGTAGCATTTGTTCCTGGACTTGCGTTATACCTGGTAGTGTCAAACCCATCTAGCATATCATATACGATTGTGATAATACTGCTATCATCAGTAACAGTCATTTTTTGAATAGATGATGTCGTTTGAACTTTTTCTTGCTCGATAGACTGTTTAGTTTTGCATCCTATCAGAGCAATCAGAAATATTATAAATAGGAGTTTCTTCATTTTGCTTGATAATTAAAGTTATAATGATGTCGCGGTGTTTTCTCCATGTCCCATTGGACGTGGATCCAAATTGCAGTTGCAGAGTGTTCAAATAGAACCGTATCTACAGATGGCAGTGTTTTCAAGATTCGGAATATTGCTTTTGCTTCTTCCTCATCCTTGATTCTGAGGTCTGCTGCATTTCCCTTCGTGTGCCAACTGTTGGCCATACCTCCTACGGCTTTGTTTAATGCTGCACACCGATAGCCACTAGTGATAATAATAGGTGTTTGGAGTAATCTCCGCAAAGGGTCTAGAACCATCTGCACACCATATTGAATATTGCGGATAACCACATCATCGGGAGTGTTATCTATCTTCAACCTTTTTGCGGTTGAGGAGCGTGTGAATTCTTCGAGTGTAAAGAAGTCACTTTTTATCATCTTTTGATTTACTTTCACCATATTGATAAATTTTATAGTTGATTTGATAAACTGACGCAGCAAAGATTAGAAGCTGAGCGATAAAGATTAATACACCTGCTTCTATATCGTGCGTTTGACTAACAACAATACTTGTAATACCGATAGCGATTGCAGCAGCGATACACATCACTGCTGAGGAAAATTCTATCTTGTCTTTTGTGTCTTGATTCATGTTACATAGGTTTTTGTATGAAAAAGGCTGATACCTAATAAGAAGGAATCAGCCTAATTTATATGATAAGAAAGTCTAGCGACTATTCAAGACCGTCGCCATCTCCACCCTGGGATGTTCTGCCAAGGAGTGTTACATTTACTGTAAACTTAGCGGAACCGATGGCAACCTCAATAGTTGCATGTTCATTAGCTTGGCCAGTGTTTGTAGATGTAATCTTTCCGGCATTAGTTACCGTGCAGAATGACTGTCCGGTCTTTACAGTGCAAGTAACTGCTTCGCTATTTGGGTTATTGATACCAATCTGAGCGGTTAAACCGGAATCGATGGTGTAACTCAAAGGGCTTACACCTGGCTGAGGTTCTGCAGCACTTGCATTTCCCTGATTAGCCATCGGACCATTATTAAGAATGAGTTCAGTGCCGACCGGATAAGTAGCAAGCTGATTTGCAGTCTTAACACCGCTGATTACATCTTCTGCGACAATCATCACTGCATCAGAGCGGAGCCAACCGCTATCGTTCTTACGGCTCTGAATAACGGCTCCGAAATCAGCAGCACCTGTCTTGATAGTGAGAGCATTTGCAGCAGTGCTCATCGAAATAGAAGCTTGGTCGTTGTTGGTGCTGATTGTGAAGGCATCAGCTGGCTTTGAAACTGCGCCACTCTTATCACAATACAAACGAACGATATTGAAACGCTCAGCTTTGTAAGTGTATACACCATTTGAGTTTGAACCCTCACCGATGACGGTACAGAAAGTAATGAGGTCGTTGCGCTGAACACCAAGAGCAGCGTAGATACCCTCAGCAGTTGCAAAGTCTGCGTTCTCTTTTTCGCCAACGATTTGGAGATTAGATTCACCATCGAAACTGAAAATGAAGCCTGGCAGTGAACCGCTAGCAAGGATGAAAGGAAGCGGATTAATATCGCCATCCTTATACTCGTTGAAAGCTACTGAACCCTTAGCAGCAGCAGCTTGTTTGAAGCGGTTGAGGTTGCGAGAGTTGAACTGACGCATACACTGCATACCGCTAGAATACCCTTCAAATGAGTGGTCTGCGATAGATTTCAGCATCTTGTATGCTGCGCCTACGGTTGTCATCAGCATACGCTGACGCATCTGGCTTTCGGTGCGTGGGTTCTTAACATCGTACACTCTGTCTTTAGTGATTTGCTTACCATCAAGAGTACTGAACGTTAAACTTTTGGTTGAGCCTTTACGAAGGCCAAAAAATCCTTTAGATTGTGCCATAACGAAATACTTTTAGTTATACATAAATTGAATTACATGCGGTGCGGAACCCCAGGGGGTGTGCGTGCCATGGCTGTAACATGCTGCCCGTATATGGGGTGTTCCTCACCGTGCGCAAAGGTACAAAAAGTTTTTGAACGCAAGTTACTCCCGAGTTATCTGCAAGGTTTAGGCGGATTTTCTGCTTTTCTTTAGTTTTATTTTACATTTTAACAATTTGTTTTTAACTCTATTTAATGGCGGTTAACTTTGCTTACGGATTTCAACACCCCGATAGGGGTGGTGGTCGGGGGCGTGGTGGCTCGAAAAAAGGCTGGCGAAAGCCAGCCTTTTAGAGAGACATCACGGCTATATTTTGCCGTGTTCGATGTAATATTCAATAGCTAGATTGATTACTGCGTTTTTCTTTAGGTTATGCTTGGCGCAATAATCCTCTAATTTCTCTAGTACTTTTATTTCGAGTTTGCACCCGATAGCTTTTTGATTCACTGCCATAACTGTATGATTTTTGAGATTAATATATATATGATGATGATGATAAGGCAGTACCAAAGGTGCTGCCTTGAAAATGGATTATCCTTCATGGCTTACAATTTCGTGATAACTTGTATACCTCTTTTCTCTGTTCATCCGTAAAAGGTATTTCGTAATTATTACTCGCTTCTGCAAGTCCGTATTGTTTATCTGTACAAATAAGGCATGTATAGTCCTTATCTAGCGGTTTTCTAAAAGATGTAAGATATTTAACTGCTTCATCTTTATTTGTAAACCATCTGTAATGCTTATTAATTTTGGGGATAGTTAACATTGCCCCGAATTGTTTTTGGTCATGTCTTGTAACATATCCTTTTTTTGGTTTAAACTCTACCCATACAATTTTGTATGGTGATAAATTTATATTGTTCATATATATGTACCTTATCCGTGTTGGTGAGGGCTGAAAAGTTGTTTCCTTATATAAAGTAGATGCTCCTCTCTGAGGATCAAGAAGTATTCGGTATGCGCTATTGACAACTTCAAGATGTTGAGGTCTTCTGCGAAGTTGTTGCGGAACCAATTATGAGGGGATGAGAGATAACCCCATGAGGGGTTACCTGGTAATGTCACATGCTCTTGGAGCCAGGCTGCAAAGGCTTTCTCAGCTGCGAGATAATGCCCGATACCTCGTATCTCAATACTCGTACAACTGAGTAGCCTTTTCGCTGCCTTACGAAGGTCGATGAGTTTGCAAAAGGATGTCTGCTCGATGGTATTGATACCATACATGAGGATTCCTTTGCTACACTTGTTTGTAAGCATATCGAGCGTTGCTTTCAGCGCCCGATAATACTTGAATGTCATTCTGTTCATAGGCTATTTGCTGCATAGTACATAAACGAGAGTGATAATTGCCCAATAAGCGAAATGTACGCACATCTTATCAAGAAATGTAATGAAGACCAAATCAGCGTGGTCTAGGTTGTTCTTTTTCATATCACGATAGCTTTAGTGAGGGATGGTTAGTCCCTCGTTACCTTATTTATTGTTTTCTTCTTTCATCAAGCACTTTCTGAATTTCATCTACTTGGTGTTGTTCAACTTCACCTAGTCCTTTAATTAATTTTGCAGAAACATTCAAAAAGGCTAGAGCCTCCTTGTTCGTGGCTCCATAGATTAGAGCGTTGAAGTCTCCACAAAAACAATAAGTAAAATTGATGTCCTCTAAGCTAGCAAAATAAGCATGATGAGTACTTCCTTCGCACCTTTTAATTCCCAGGAAACTTCTATCAAATCCACTGTTGCTTTTTACAGTTATTACTTTGACAACTACACCATCAACACCAATTTCACCGTTATCGAAATCGGTATTGTTTTCGATTTCGAGTTCATCCATTTTTTTATGGATAGCCCTTGCGATTTCTTCAGTAATTGACTTTAAATTTTCTGTCATTCGCTTGTAATCGTCTCTAGCTAAAATCTCATTTAAATTGATTATCATAAATATGCGCTTATCCGTGATGCGCTAGGGCTTAGATGATTAAATTATTGTATTGTATTATTATATTCTTGCTGCATGATAGCAGAGTTTGTATGCAAATATATCTGAGTTGTTGAGATTGATGTATGCCCCATCAACTCGCGCAACACATCTAATCTCATGCCATTATTGATTGCTCGGCTGGCAAAGGTATGACGAAGAAGATGAGGGCTAACCCTTACCCCGATGCGCTCGAAAGCGAGATAGATTGCATAACGAAATCCTCTATCCTCCCATTTCTCGAAGATGGCTCCCTCTTTCTTACCTCTACACTCGATTGCCGAAATAAGGATAGAAGGGAGATAGATATTTCTTTCTTTCTTGCCTTTGCCAATGATGATTGCAGTAGCTGCCTTCATATCAATATCTTCATATCTGAGATTTCGGCATTCGGAAACTCTTAATCCACATGAGCACATCAGCATTATAGCTAGCTTAACATCCTCATTCTTTTCATGCTCGATTGCTCTAGCTATATCGAGCGAGTTAATAACATGAGGTATTGTCTTCTCTTTCTTAGGGCTTTCGATGTACTTTGCCGGATTGATTTCGAGATTAAAGTTTCGCTGCATCCAATTATATAAACCCCTTATTGCTGAGATATTAGCAATAATGGTATTATTGCTTGCACCTGCTGCCTTTCTCTGAGCGAGATAGAGAGTTATATCATCTTGACTTATTTCGCTCCATCTGCGCCCATTATTAGCCCGAGCAAAGGTACGGAGACTGGTTTCGTATTGTCTAGCGGTATTCTCAGAATACCCTTTTGTTAAAACTAGATATTGAATATATTGACTAATCATGATAGCAGAGATTTTATATGAGGGGTGGTTAGCCCCTCGTTACCTTTATTCTTTAGTTTCGTCAACACCGATGATAATTTTGTCAATACCATCTTTATCAACCCCCATAAACATCGAGCAGTAAAACTCAATATTAGGGCAATACTCTAAGATGCCCTTATAGATGGATTCTCTATCCTTTTCATCCTCGGGGAAGATTACTACATATAAGCCCTTTACCATTGTATCGTTAACCATGGCAAGAGGAAAATCCCCAAAGGCATCTTTGAAACTTGTTTCATCTTCGATTTCTGTATAAATAGAAATAGCATCGTTTATGCTTAAGAAATCCGATAATTTGAACAACTGATAGTACGTCATAACACGATAGTTTAAGAGTTAAGGGATGACCGCCATCCCCCTTCCTCTGATGCAAAGGTACGACTTTTTCGGGATATATGCAAGTATTTTAAGTTAAAAGTATATACTTTTCTTTAACACTAAAGTTAAAAAGTATATACTTATTACAGAAGCTTCTGCTTTAGCATGAGGTCTGCATCTAGGGCGAGAGGGGCGAGTAGGGTTCTAGCCCTGTCGGGGCTAGGTTCATGCTCGCACCTATCGCCCAACCTTCATGGCTCCAGGTACCCATCTTCTTTGCAGCCCGGACACATTCATAAATAACTTTTTGTTACTATGGTTTTTCAGATTTTTCTCTCCCATATATCATGAAAAGAAAAAATTAAAAACGGTCCTTACCTATTTAATTAAATTTTTTCTTTTCATATCCTCTTTCTCATTGGCGCAAACGACCCTTAGTAATCTTCAAGAATTTAAAGAAAAATCCCCCTTTAGGGGGTGGGGGGTGGGCTTGCGAGTGCGCAGTGGTTTATCCGCTGCGCTCTCGCTATGGTTAGCCCCAGTCGGACGCAAGTATGGGCGCAAGAGGGGCGCATGCTGTAGAAGGTTTGGCATTTATCAGAGGAAGCCCCCTTTAGGGGGTGGGGGGTGGGCTTGCGAGTGCGCAGTGGTTCATCCGCTGCGCTCTCGCAAAGGGACATCCGGAACGCAAGGGGGCGGTGGGTGATTCAGAGGAAGCCCCCTTTAGGGGGTGGGGGGTGGGCTTGCGAGTGCGCAGTGGTTCATCCGCTGCGCTCTCGCAAAGGGACATCCGGAACGCAAGGGGGCGG
>ERZ772820.3460-NODE-3460-length-10124-cov-3.696296_pt1 | contig 10124 bp, 7 predicted proteins | sample MGYA00511377_ERZ772820 | MGnify/ENA primary metagenome ERZ772820 (study PRJEB29015, sample SAMEA2737684) | human gut metagenome | biome: human gut; feature: human-associated habitat; material: faeces | place: China | collected 2012 ...
GAGTGTTTGTAAAAACACTCCCTTTTTACTTTCTGAAAAAGATAGGCATTTGCAAAACAGATTCTGTTTTGTGGATGCCTATTCATAGAAAAGGAGAAGGTATGAGCAATATTTTTAATTATAATAATAAGTTCTTTAGCGCATTTGATAAAGTGATTAACATATTTTGCTTGAGTTTAATCTGGTTCATGGCATGTATTCCGGTTTTTACTATTGGCGCGTCCTGCACGGCATTATATTATGCAGTAAATAAAGTAATCCGCCATGGCAGAGGATATATCTGGAAAGAGTTCTGGTCATCTTTCCGTTCCAATTTCAAACAGGCAACCGTAATCTGGCTGATTTTTCTATTAATTGGTCTTATTATGGGAGCAGACTGGTTTATTATGTTTCAGTTTATGAAAGCCGGAGCAGCATGGGGCAAGGCTTTTGTGATTTTTGTTGTTATGCTGGTATTTGAGATTGCAATCTGGTTATATGTATATCCGAACATTGCCCGTTTTGAAAATACCAATAAAGCAATTGTAAAGAATGCAGCACTGATGTCATTTGCACATCTGCCAAAGACCATTCTTATGCTGGTGATTTTGCTGGTAATTGCATTTTTAGTATATCTGATTCCATTTTTATTAATCTTTGCACCGGCGGCATTTATTGCAATTCAGAATGGAATTATGGAGAAGATTTTCTTGCGTTATATGTCAGAGGAGGACATTGCCAAAGAAGAGGAACGGAACCGGGAATATTTCAATTAGTTTTCTGTTGATTTCTATGGAAAGTTATAGTATATTTCAATATAGGCTTAATGTGATGGCAGATTTACAGGAGGAATGTATATGCAGGAAGTCATTAGAGTGGCAGTTGATGCAATGGGAGGCGACAACGCGCCGGGCGAAATTGTAAAAGGTGCCATCGAGGCAGTAAATACACGCAGAGATATACAGGTTGTACTGGTTGGACAGCAGGAGGTTATTGCTGAAGAATTGAAAAAGTATACCTATGAGAAAGACCAGATTGAAATTAAGAATGCAACAGAAGTAATTGAGACTGCGGAACATCCGGTAAATGCAATTCGTAAGAAAAAGGATTCATCAATTGTTGTGGGAATGAATATGGTAAAACAGAAGGAAGCAGATGCATTTGTATCGGCAGGAAGTTCCGGAGCCGTATTAGTTGGTGGACAGGTGATTGTAGGAAGAATCCGTGGTATCGAGCGTCCGCCTTTGGCACCGCTGATTCCGACCGAGACAGGAGTATCCCTGCTCATTGATTGTGGAGCAAATGTAGATGCCCGTTCTTCACATCTGGTACAGTTTGCCAGGATGGGTTCCATTTATATGGAAAATGTTGTGGGAATCAAGAACCCGAGAGTTGCAATCGTAAATATCGGAGCAGAAGAAGAAAAAGGAAATGCACTGGTAAAGGAAACATATCCTTTATTAAAAGAATGCAAGGATATCAATTTTGTGGGAAGTATTGAAGCAAGAGAGATACCACATGGCGGAGCAGATGTCATTGTCTGTGAAGCGTTTGTAGGAAATGTAATCCTTAAACTTTATGAAGGACTTTCCAGTACGCTGATTGGTGTAGTAAAGCAGGGAATGCTCAGCAGCCTAAAGAGTAAGATTGGTGCAGCATTGGCATTGCCGGCACTGAAGAAGACATTAAAATCTTTCGATGCATCCCAGTATGGCGGGGCACCATTGCTTGGACTGAATGGACTGGTGGTTAAAACACATGGAAGCTCCAAGGCGAAGGAAGTAAAGAATTCCATCATTCAGTGTGTTACATTTAAAGAACAGGATATCAATAATAAAATCAAAAAAAATATAGTAATTTCTGAAACAGAAGAATAGAAAGGAAAAGATTATGGAATTTGAAAAACTGAAAAAAATTATTGCAGAAGTCCTGAATGTGGACGAAGAAGAGATTAGTATGGAAACTACTTTTGTAGATGACCTTGGCGCAGATTCATTGGATGTTTTCCAGATTATCATGGGTCTGGAGGAAGAATTTGATATTGAGATTCCAAATGAAGAAGCAGAGAAAATTGTTACTGTAGGCGATGCGGTAGAGCAGATAAAGAGTGCGCTGAACTAAAAGCAGAATAGATAGTATTCTTCAAAGGAAGCATATTGTGCGAAAGAGTCCGGCATGCCGGATTCTTTTTTGCTTTACAGGAAATTTCTTTCCTGTAAAGTAAAAAACGCTCCGCGGGGATGCACACTGCGGCGTATAAGGTAGATGTCGCAAGCAACCGCCGCAGGCGGCTTGCAAAGCGTGTTTCCCGTAGTTTGCGGGCAGCATCGACAGTTAGAAGGAGAAAACAGTGAGCAGATTACATGAATTTGAAGAAGTGATAGGATATCATTTCAACAATCAGGGATTATTAAGACAGGCATTAACCCATAGTTCCTATGCCAATGAAAGACATATGAAGAAGCACTCAGATAATGAGCGGCTGGAATTCTTAGGCGATGCAGTGCTTGAGGTTACGTCCAGTGAATTCTTATACCAGAAGTATCCGGATTATTCGGAAGGTGAACTGACCAAGCTCCGGGCAAGCCTTGTGTGTGAGCCGACACTGGCATTTTGTACCAGAGCAATTGATTTGGGAAAATATCTGTATCTGGGAAAAGGAGAGGATTTAACAGGAGGAAGAAATCGGAAATCCATTCTTTCGGATGCATTGGAAGCAGTAATAGGAGCAATTTTTCTGGATGGTGGTTTTGCTAATGCAAAAGAGTTTGTGTTAAAATACATTCTGACAGACATTGAGCACAAACAGCTCTTTTATGATAGCAAGACTATCCTACAGGAGATAGTACAGGCAGGATATAATGAAGAACTGAATTATCAGTTGATCCGGGAAGAAGGACCGGATCATGATAAGCGGTTTGTGGTAGAAGCCAGAATCGGAGAAAAGTCCATTGGAGAGGGAATGGGACATACAAAGAAAGCAGCAGAACAGGAAGCTGCATATCAGGCGCTGCTTAAGCTGAAACAGCAGGAGAATAAGCGCTCTTAAACGGAGGAAGTTATGTATCTCAAAAGTATTGAAATTCACGGTTTTAAATCATTTGCAAATAAAATTGTATTTGATTTTCACAACGGAATCACAGGCATTGTGGGGCCAAACGGTAGTGGAAAAAGTAATGTTGCGGACGCAGTGCGCTGGGTATTGGGAGAACAGAGTGCCAAGCAGCTACGTGGCGCAAGCATGCAGGATGTTATTTTTGCGGGAACAGAGAATCGTAAGCCATTAAGTTATGCATATGTTGCGATTACATTAGACAATGCAGACCATCAGCTTGCGGTAGATTATTCAGAAGTAACGGTAGCCCGAAGAGTATACCGTTCCGGAGAAAGTGAATATCTTATCAATGGCAATCCATGCCGTCTGAAGGATGTAAGCGAGCTTTTTTATGATACCGGTATCGGTAAAGAAGGTTATTCTATTATCGGACAGGGTCAGATTGAGCGAATCTTAAGCGGTAAGCCGGAGGAAAGAAGAGAACTTTTCGATGAAGCGGCAGGAATTGTAAAATATAAGAGAAGAAAAGTAACCGCCCAGAAGAAATTAGAAAGTGAGCGGGAGAACCTGGTACGTGTCAATGACATTTTGACAGAGTTGGAGCGTCAGGTAGGACCGTTGGAGAAACAGTCAGAGACCGCAAGAATCTATCTTAAGAAAAAGGAAGAGTTAAAGACCTTGGATGTTAACATGTTCCTTTTAGAGATGGAGCGGATTGAGACCCAGACCAAAGAAGTAGAAGAAAAGTTTAAAATTGCAGATACCCAGTTAAAAGAAGACAACGAGGCATACGAGAATATCAAAGCGGAGTATGAGAAAAAAGAGCAGGACATGGAAGAAATGGATGCGAAAATCACAGAAATCCGCGAAGAACTCAGCAATACCAATGTCATGAAGGGAAAACTGGAAGGTCAGATTAATGTATTAAATGAGCAGATTAAGGCTGCACAGATGACAGATGACAGCTTAAAAGCACGTTTGGAACAGTTAGAAAGTGACCGGAAAGAAAGGAAAGAACAGCAGGAGCATTATCTTGCACAGAAGCAGGAAATTGACAGCCAGGTAGCAGAGATTGAAGCACGCAAGAAGGCAGCTTCTGATGAGTTAGAAAAGATTCAGAAGGAAATTGCCCGCTGTACACAGGGCATCGAAGAAGGCAAGAATGAGATTATCGAGATTCTGAATAATAAAGCTTCCACAAAAGCAAAATTACAGAAATTCGATACCATGGCAGAGCAGGTAAATATCCGCAAAGCCCAGTTGAATCAGCGGCTTTTAAAGCGTAAAAGCGAAGAAGCAGATTTGCAGAGTGTATTGTCAGAATATCAGGACAAATTAGCAGAAGTAAGTCGTGAGATTGAAGCATTAAAGGCAAAAGAAAAAGAGACCGCAGACTTAATTCAAAGCTGGCGTAAGAAAACAGCAGAGAACCGGAGTGCCTTAGAAAAAGCAACTATTGATTATAATAAGGGAGAATCCCGTCTTGAGACCTTAAAAAATATTGCAGAGCGTTATGAAGGCTATGGAAACAGTATCCGTAAGGTAATGGAGCAGAAGGATAAGGAAGGCGGAATCCTCGGCGTTGTGGCAGACCTTATTCAGGTGGACAAGAAGTATGAGACAGCCATTGAAGTTGCACTCAGTGGAAACATCCAGAACATTGTTACGAAAGACGAGCAGACAGCAAAGAAAATGATTGCTTATCTGAAACAGAATCGTCTGGGACGTGCCACATTCCTGCCGTTGACCAGTGTTACCGGTAAGGATAACAGCAAGCAGGATGTATTCTTAAAAGAAGAAGGCGTAATCGGAAAGGCAGATACGTTGGTAAAACATGATGCAAAATTTGACGGTGTAATGTCCTATCTTCTTGGAAGAGTCTTTGTTATGGACTCCATTGACCATGCGTTGGCACTGGCGAAGAAGAGCCATTATTCTTTACATATGGTAACCTTGGAGGGTGAGTATTTAAGCCCGGGTGGTTCCATTGCCGGTGGTGCCTTTAAGAATACCGGTAATCTTCTGGGAAGAAAACGCGAAATTGACGATTTGACGAAGAGACTGGAAGAACTGAAGAAAACCATTGCATCCTGCAAGGAGCGGAGCGAAGAAATCCGCACTGCACAGGAACTTGCCATGCAGGATATGGAAAAGGTACGGACTGATTTACAGGAACAGTATTTACAGCAGAATACAGCCAGGATGAATGTAGACCGTACCTTGCAGCAGAAGAATGAAAGCGAGAGCGTATTTGAAGGCTTAAAGAATGAGAGCCAGGATATTGAAGAACAGTTGACGGATATTAAGAAGGGCAAGGAACGTACGGAAGAGGAAATCAAAGAAGCAGAAGTACGGGAAGAAGAAATCAAAGCCCAGGCAGAGCAGTTCCAGGTAATTTTAGAAGAACAGATGAAACTGGAAGAGGCTGCAACTGAAGCTGTTTCCAAGGTGCAGTTAGAGGAAGCCGGATTCACACAGAAACAGGAATTCATACAGGAAAACTTAGAACGTGTGGAAGAAGAATTAGAGCGTGTATACAAGAATCAGGAGTCTTTGAAGAATCAGTCAGCAGAATCCAAAGAAGATGCAAAACGTCATGAGGCAGACATTGAAGTCATCCGAAAGACCATTCTTGCATCCGATGAGAATTATGCGGCATTGAATCAGAAGCTTTCTGAGAGCATTGCTGCAAAAGAACAGATGTCAGCAGAGTATAAGGGATTCTTTGAACGAAGAGAAGAGATTTCCAAGCGGATTGCAAATCTTGACAAAGAGATTTTCCGACTGAACAGCCAGAGAGAGAAGTTAGAAGAGGCAGGTGAATACCAGACCAATTATATGTGGGAGGAATATGAGCTGACTCCGCATAACGCATTGCTGCTTCGCAATGAAGAATATCAGGATTTGCCGGAACTTAAGAAACAGATTTACGGTATCAAGGATGATATCCGAAAATTGGGTGATGTCAATGTCAATGCCATTGAAGAATATAAAGAAATCAGTGAACGTTATACGTTTTTAAAGACGCAGCATGATGATTTAGTAGAAGCAGAGCAGACGCTGGTGGGTATCATTGAAGATCTTGATACCGGAATGCGCAAGCAGTTTACCGAGAAGTTTGCGGAAATCCAGCATGAATTTGACAAGGCATTTAAGGATCTCTTTGGTGGTGGTAAAGGAACCTTAGAGTTAGTCGAGGATGAGGACATCTTAGAGTGCGGCATCCGTATTATTGCGCAGCCACCTGGAAAGAAGCTGCAGAACATGATGCAGTTGTCCGGTGGAGAGAAATCGTTGACAGCCATAGCACTGTTATTTGCAATTCAGAACTTAAAGCCATCCCCATTCTGTCTTTTAGACGAGATTGAGGCAGCGTTAGATGATTCTAACGTAGGACGTTTTGCAAAATATCTGCATAAATTAACGAAGAATACGCAGTTTATTATCATTACGCACCGAAGAGGAACCATGGCAGCAGCCGACCGCCTGTACGGAATTACCATGCAGGAGAAGGGTGTATCCACACTGGTAAGTGTAAATCTGATTGAAGAAGATTTAGATAAATAAGAGAAATGAACAGAGAAAGAAGTGACAAGATGGAAGAAGAAAAGAAAGAGAAAAAAGGCTTTTTTGCCCGCCTTGTATCAGGATTAACCAAGACAAGAGATAACATTGTATCCGGTATTGATTCTGTATTTCATGGATTTTCACATATTGATGATGATTTCTATGAAGAAATCGAAGAGATTCTGATTATGGGAGACCTTGGTGTACATGCTACAGAGGCAATTTTGGACAAGTTAAAGGAACGTGTCAAAGAAGAAAAAATCAAAGAGCCGGCAGACTGTAAAGAGCTTCTGATTCAGAGTATCAAAGAGCAGATGGATGTAGGCGAGACTGCATACCGCTTCGAGGAAGAAAAATCTGTCGTTTTAGTCATTGGTGTAAACGGAGTCGGAAAGACAACCTTTGTTGGCAAGTTGGCAGGTAAATTAAAGAGTCAGGGTAAACGCGTGGTTTTAGCTGCGGCAGATACCTTCCGTGCAGCGGCAGGAGACCAGTTAAAGGAATGGGCGAACCGTGCCGGAGTAGACATGATTGGCGGCCAGGAGGGTGCTGACCCGGGCTCTGTGGTATACGATGCAGTAGCAGCTGCGAAAGCAAGAAAGGCAGATGTTCTTTTGTGCGATACTGCCGGACGGCTTCATAACAAGAAAAATCTGATGGAAGAGCTTCGCAAAATCAACCGTATTCTGGAAAAAGAGTATTCTGATGCATACCGCGAGACCTTGGTAGTATTGGATGCTACAACCGGACAGAATGCACTGGCACAGGCAAGACAGTTTGCAGAGGTGGCAGACATTACCGGAATTATTTTAACGAAAATGGACGGAACCGCAAAAGGTGGTATCGCAGTTGCCATTCAGTCAGAGCTTGGCATCCCTGTAAAATATATCGGTGTCGGTGAAACCATAGATGATTTACAGAAATTTGATTCCGGGCAGTTTGTAAATGCATTGTTTGATGTAAAGGAAGATTCGGGAGAAGAAGGAGAGACAGAATGTTAACATTAGATAAATTTGAAGAAGCAAGTGAAAAAGTAAAAGAAGTAACTTTGGAGACCAAATTAATTTACAGCAATTATTTGAGTGAGCAGACCGGTAACAAAGTATATCTGAAACCAGAAAATATGCAGTTTACCGGAGCATATAAGGTACGTGGAGCCTATTATAAAATCAGCACTTTATCCGAAGAAGAAAGAGAGAGGGGACTGATTACCGCTTCCGCAGGAAACCATGCGCAGGGTGTTGCCTATGCAGCAAAATGCTATGGCTGTAAAGCAACCATCGTTATGCCAACCACAACACCACTGATTAAAGTAAACCGTACCAAGAGCTATGGTGCTGATGTAGTACTTTATGGAGATGTTTATGATGAAGCATGTGCACATGCTTATGAACTGGCTGAGAAGCATGGATATACCTTTATCCATCCTTTTGATGATTTGACGGTTGCAACCGGTCAGGGAACCATTGCCATGGAAATCTTTAAAGAACTTCCGCTGGTTGAGTATATTTTAGTTCCAATCGGAGGAGGCGGACTGGCAACCGGTGTTTCCACTCTTGCCAAATTACTGAATCCAAAGATTAAAGTGATTGGTGTAGAACCGGCTGGAGCAAATTGTATGCAGGCTTCCTTTAAGGAGGGTAAGGTTACAACACTTCCGGCAGTAAATACCATTGCAGATGGTACCGCAGTAAAGACTCCGGGAGAAAAAATCTTCCCATATATTCAGAAGAACTTAGACGATATCATCACCGTAAGTGATGATGAGCTGGTCGTATCTTTCCTTGATATGGTAGAAAACCATAAGATGGTGGTAGAGAACTCCGGTTTACTTACCGTTGCCGCATTAAAGCATCTGAATGTGAAAGACAAACGGGTCGTATCCATCCTGAGCGGTGGAAACATGGATGTCATTACCATGTCTTCCGTTGTTCAGCAGGGACTTATTTTCCGTGACAGAATCTTTACTGTATCTGTACTGCTTCCGGATAAGCCGGGTGAGCTTTGTAAAGTGTCCGGAATCATCGCAAGAGAGCAGGGAAATGTTATCAAGCTGGAGCATAACCAGTTTGTAACAACCAACCGTACCGCGGCAGTTGAACTTCGCATTACATTAGAGTGCTTTGGACCGGAGCATAAACAGCAGATTATCAATGCTTTGGAAAAAGAAGGCTATAAACCAAAACAGGTTCGTACCAGCCTGTAAGGGACGTTTATTGGAAAAGGATATTTTTCAATTTCTTTGCAGACAGAAGAAAAAAGTATAGTTTGTAATAAAATAGAAAAAGCCGCATTGGAGAGGAAGAAAAACTTCAGCTCTGATGCGGCTTTTGGAATGGTAGATTATAATTTCTCCGGCGTAAATACACCGATATCATTTCCGGTTCCGCTAAGTGGCATCTGATAACAGACAGAGTCATTGCCGTATTCATAGAAGTAAAGGTACTGTGAGGTGGTATGTAATGCGGTATAATTACCGGATATCAGTAATTCCTCATTGCTTCCGTCGGTGAGACAGCGGTAGATACCGGCACCCTCGCCATTTTTCTGATAATAGATATAATCCCCGGTGACGTTGTAGCAGTCAATTCTGGATGGGATGATAAGGTTGGCAGTACCGCTGCTTAAGGAATAAGTGCTTAGTCCATAATCGTTGTCTCCATCCATGTAATAAGCCGTGTCATTGATTACAGTCGGTTCATAACAGGTGCAGCTATAGAGTGTAGCAACAGAGTTGTCGGCAGTATCAAGCTGCAGGAGAGAGTGGGAATCGTTTTCGCCATTAAAGTACATATACTGTCCATTAGAGGAGCAGGTCTTATAAGGAAACTTAGAAACCTGTTCTTTTTTTGTGCCGTCGATTTTTATCCGATACAGGGTAGAAGCCGTTTCTTTGTCATAGTGGATATAGTAAATATAATTTCCGTACAGTCCAGCATAAAGACTTGGGTCGTCATCTAAAATGGTAACCCTGCCTCCATCACGGTTGATACGGCATAAGCTGTTAGTTCCAAAATTCAGAAAAGAGAAATTAGTATCATTACTCTTGTTGTTTCGGACATAGTAAACATAGTGATCATCTGCATTGATATAAGAGACGGTATCATCGGAAAGCTTCTTCATATCAGAACCATCAGGATTCATGGAATAGAGTCGGTGGTTGTCGGAAGGATTACTGAAGAAAACAGTGCCGTTACTTTCACAGAAAAGTCCACCGTTATAAAGATTACCGGCAGAATTTCCATTGACATAACCGGAATTCATTTTTGTGCGGTTAAGAAAATGAATCAGACAAAACACTGTAATCAGAATAAGAATAATTGCAATCGTGATAAAGAGCTGTTTTTTTCGTTTGTTTTTCATAAGAATCCTCCTTTGATGTTATATGTAATCAGACGATTGTGAAATTTGGAAATATGACAGGAAAGAACTTTCCTATAATATTTCCAAATTCCACAATTCTTACGATAAAAATTATAACTTTCTTTCGGGAAACTTGCAACCGAAATGGGAATGGTATATG
>ERZ772820.3464-NODE-3464-length-10114-cov-2.431454_pt1 | contig 10114 bp, 9 predicted proteins | sample MGYA00511377_ERZ772820 | MGnify/ENA primary metagenome ERZ772820 (study PRJEB29015, sample SAMEA2737684) | human gut metagenome | biome: human gut; feature: human-associated habitat; material: faeces | place: China | collected 2012 ...
GTTCTTTATCTAAAACTTCTTTAGCTTTTTTGATATCTAATTTATCTTTAGTTTCTTTATTCCATGGTAATGAGAATATAGTATCTAAATAATTTCTGCTTACAGATATATCTGGTGTAGCAGGTGATATTCTAGAGAATTTATCTATTTCTTTTTGAATTTTCGCCTTTGTTTCTTTAGGCGCTTTTATCTTTTTAAGTTTTTCTCTATATTCTTGTGATTCAGAACTTATATCTTCTTCTTCACCTAATTCTTTTTGTATAGCTTTAAGTTGTTCTCTTAAATAATATTCTTTTTGAACTTTATTCATTTGTTTTTTAACTCTTAAAGTTATTTTCTTTTCGATTTTTAATATATCTATCTCTTCTAAAAGTATTGAATATAAACAAGTATTTTTATAACTGCTACCTTTATCAACTTCTTTCAAATAGATTTCTATATTATTCTGAAAGCAGCACCGTTGCAGCAGTCGCCCATGCAATCTGCAAATTAAATCCGCCAGTCAGTGCATCAACATCCAGCACCTCGCCGATAAAATAAAGTCCCGGAATCTGTTTTGCTTCCATCGTCTTCGGATTGATCTCCTTCACGCTCACGCCACCTCTGGTGATGATTGCTTCCTCATAGCCGCGCGTGCCTACCACATGCAGCGTAAGCTTCTTCATACAAGCAATGAGTCGTTCCCGTTCTTCCTTCGTTACAGCGTTCACCTGCTTAAACGGATCAATCTCCGCAAGCTCTATCATAACTGGAATCAGCTTCTTTGGCAACAGTTCATCAAGTGCATTGCGCACCTGTTTGTTCTTCGCCGCGTCGAAATCCCGCAGGATACGTGCGTCAAGCTGTTCTATTGTAAGTGCCGGTTTCAGGTCGATTTCTACCCAGATTGGTTCCCCTTTCGCTTTGCCTGTATACGCCGATGCGGAAAGCACAAGTGGTCCGCTGATACCGAAATGCGTAAACAGCATCTCGCCTTGCTCCTGATACAAAAGCTTGTCTTTATTTTTCTTTTTTGTATAGCACGACAATGTGACGTTCCGAAGCGAAAGTCCCATCAGATCCCGACAGAAATCCTCCTCGATTTCAAATGGCACAAGCGATGGCTGGCATTCTGTCACCTGCAGTCCAAGATCTCTGGCAAACTGTAAGCCATCTCCAGTCGAACCGGTACGCTCATAGGAAAGTCCCCCGGTTGCCACGATCACCGCATCAAAGCGTTCCTGTTTTTTCTGTCCTTTTTCATCCTTCACACAGACACCAGCTGCGTGTGTCACATCCTGCACCTGTTCCGTCAGAATCTGTGTCACAGTGTGGTTAAGGCAGACTGTTACGTTCTGCTTTTTTAACGCCTGCTCCAGCGTCTTGATCACATCGGATGAATGATCGGATGCCGGGAATACACGGTTTCCGCGTTCGGTCTTCAGTTCCAGTCCGTTTTGCTCAAAAAACTGCATCACATCCTGTGCATTACAATTATAAAATGCACTATACAAAAACTTTGGATTTGTCACCACATGTTTCATCAGCTCTTCCACTTCACAATTGTTTGTCAGATTGCATCTGCCTTTTCCTGTGATGAAAAGTTTTTTGCCAAGTTTTTCATTTTTTTCATATATTGTCACGGAGTGCCCTGCCTGTGCAAGCATAATTGCTGCATACATACCGGCAGCGCCTCCACCTATGATAGCTGCTCGCATTATCTCTCAAACCTCTTCAAATCCGACTTCTTCATGATAATCAGCAATGGCTCGTCCGCCTTTAATGGCGTATCCGGATCCATAGCGATATTGAATTCATCATTCTGGATCACAGCAACAACATTGATTTTATATTCTTTTCTAAGATTCAGCTCCCGCAGATTCTTACCAACCCACTCCGCACGTGGAAGAATCTCCACAAGGCTCGTGCTGTCCGACAGGTCAAAATAATCGACAAGATGTTCTGAGATCAGTTTGTGCGACAGACGGATTCCGGATTCTTTCTCCGGAAAAACAACCTGGTCTGCGCCAACCCGCTTCAGGATTTTCTCCATCATCTCATCCTTTGCCTTTGCAATTACCTTTGGCACGCCAAGTTCCTTTGCAGACATCACGCACATAATGCTGGAATCTAAGCTGTCAGCCATCGCCACAACTACCGCATCCATGTTCGAGATACCTGCCTCTCTTAGTGCATCCATATCACAGACATCCAGACTCATGGCACAAGTCACACTGTCCGCAATCTCATTTATAATTTCTGGATTTCCATCGATTGCAAGCACATCCGCGCCGTTTTTATACAATTCTGTTGCAATGCTTTTCCCATACCGTCCAAGACCGATAACCGCGATCGATTTATTCATATATTTCATTCCTCCTACCCTACAATAATTTCCGCATCCGCATATTTTACAGAGTTGTGGTTTGTCGCACGCTGTCCGAAGAACATGAACATCGTGATTGGTCCCACTCTGCCAAGATACATACATACTATGATAATCACTTTTCCAATCACATTCAGCCCCGGAGTCACGTCCCGTGACAACCCGACTGTTGCGATTGCACTTGTCACTTCGAAGACACCATCCGACAGGGAAAGTGGATTTGTCGCCAGAAGCAGAACAGAAAACAAAATCAATGTGCCAAAACCGATAACTGTCACAGCCAGCGACCGACGGACGATAGATGTCGGGATTGTTTTTTTAAATGCGACCGTCTCTTTGCGTCCCTGTACTACAGCCAAAACTGCAAACACAAGTGTCGCAGCCGTCATCGTCTTGATGCCACCGGCAGTTCCGACCGGCGAACCACCAACAAACATGATTACACAACTCACAAGTACCGTCGGCTCTGTCAATCCTTTCTGGCTGATTGATGCAAATCCAGCTGTTCGGAGTGTCACAGACTGAAAAAATGCATTGAGCATTTTCTTTCCAAGTGACATATTTCCGAGCGTGAGCGGGTTGTTACATTCAAATAGAAATGTGACAACCATGCCGGATAAAATCAATGTCATCATCAATATGATTTTTGTATGTGTATTGAATCGACGCCAGATATCACGGGCCGGTATCTTTTTTGCACGCACGTTTGAAAGCACATCTACCACATCCCACCAGACAACGAATCCAAGTCCACCACAGATGATCAGAAACGACGACGTGAGCAGTACAAGCGGGGAATCCGCATACGTCATCAGACTGTCCGGTCCAATGATATCGATTCCTGCATTGCAAAACGCTGAAATCGCATTGAATACAGAATACCAGATTCCATGAGCCACACCAAACTGTGGGATAAACGCAAACAAATATAAGACCGCGCCTAACATCTCCACAATCACAGTTCCTTTGATCACTCGTTTTATAAATACAACCATGCCCTGCATCGTACTTAATCCAAAAGCATCCTGAATCATCATACGATTGCGCAAGGAGAATTTTCGATTCATAAGCAGCATAACAAATGACGTCAATGCCACAATTCCAAGTCCCCCGAGCTGTATCAGCGCGAGAATTACAATCTTACCAAATAATGTCCAATACGAAAAGGTCGGAACAACTACAAGCCCCGTCACGCAGACGGAGGTTGTCGCAGTAAATAACGCCGTCAGGAAATCGGATTTCCCCGACACCGTCGCAACCGGAAGCGTCAGCAAAACCGCGCCGGTCAGAATCGCAAGCAGAAAGCCAAGCAATATCTTTGATGTCGTCCGCATCTGCCGCCTTAATTTCTTTTCATTTTTTTCCGCTACATCCATATTTTTTCTCCACACTTATATCTTTTATTGCAGGTAATTGCGAAACACGTAATTGTATATCGCAATTACCTGCTCTATATTATGAAAGAATAAGGCGGAGAAAAAGCTCTCCGCCTTTTGATATCTTTTATCCTGGCTTATTATACCGGATATGTCTTATTCTCTGTATTTGCTGCTGTTACATCCACACCTGTCTGCTGCGCTTCTCTGTACTTGAAGAATTCTGTTGCAACCTGTGGAAACAATGCATAAGAAAGAACATCCTCATCCTGCTGCTTGTACTGCGCCATTTCCTTCTCGAACTTAGCGAGAGATGGCTCTAAGTCATCTGCCGGACGATATGTGATAGGCTCCTTCATTCCAAGGCTGTCAAGTGCCTTCTTCTGGATCTCTGCATTTACAGGCACAGTTGTTCTACCGTACTTACCAACGAGCATATCCTTTGCCTCTTTTGTAAGCGTCTTGTAACGCTCACCCATAACGACGTTCAATACAGCCTGTGTACCAACGATCTGTGAAGATGGTGTAACAAGTGGAATCTCACCAAAGTCCTTACGAACACGTGGAATCTCTTCCAATACTTCGTCGTACTTATCCTCTGCATGCATTTCCTTCAACTGGGATACCATGTTGGAAAGCATACCACCTGGTACCTGGTAAAGCAGAGTCTTGATGTTAACGCCCATTACCTTTGGACTAAGCAGTCCGGACTCCAGCCACTGCTCACGGAGTGGACGGAAGTAATCAGCGATCTCAGCAAGAAGGTTCTGATCGAATCCAGGATCGAACTCTGTACCCTCGAATGCCTTTGCCATAACCTCTGTTGCAGGCTGTGATGTACCCATAGCAAGTGGCGACATTGCTGTATCAATAATGTCACATCCAGCTTCGACTGCCTTCATGTATGTCATGGAAGCGACACCAGATGTGTAATGTGTATGAAGCTGAATTGGAAGCTTTGTACCTTCCTTCAAAGCCTTTACAAGCTTTGTAGCCTCGTTTGGTACAAGAAGTCCGGCCATATCCTTGATACAGATAGAATCTGCACCCATCTCCTCGATCTGTCTTGCCATGTTCTTCCAGTAATCCATTGTATAAGCATCACCAAGTGTGTATGAAAGTGCAACCTGTGCATGTCCATTTTCCTTGTTTGCTGCCTTTACAGCTGTCTCAAGGTTACGGATATCATTCAGACAGTCAAAGATACGAATGATATCAATACCGTTTGCGATACTCTTCTGTACGAAGTACTCTACAACATCATCCGAATATGGGCTGTATCCAAGGATATTCTGTCCACGGAACAGCATCTGAAGCTTTGTATTCTTGAATCCGTCACGGAGCTTACGAAGTCTGTCCCATGGATCCTCTTTCAGGAAACGGAGACAAGCGTCGAATGTGGCACCACCCCAGCACTCTACGGAATGGTAACCAACTTTATCCATTTTATCAATAATTGGCAACATCTGCTCTGTTGTCATACGAGTTGCAATCAAAGACTGGTGTGCATCTCTCAGCACAGTTTCGGTAATCTTTACCGGTTTCTTTTCTTCTGCCATTAGTCTGACCTCCTAAATTCTCTATACTATACACCAAAGATTGCAAGGAATGTTCCGGCTGCAACTGCAGTACCGATAACACCTGCAACGTTTGGTCCCATGGCGTTCATCAAAAGGAAGTTTGTAGGATCTGCCTCTGCACCGACCTTCTGTGATACACGTGCTGCCATAGGAACGGCGGATACACCCGCAGAACCAATCAGCGGATTTACCTTGCCGTGCGTTACCTTACACATGAGCTTACCGAACAATACACCTGCCGCTGTACCAAATGCGAACGCAATCAAACCGAGGGCAACAATCTTCAATGTACTCATCTTCAAGAATGCCTCTGCACTTGTTGATGCACCTACGGATGTACCAAGCAGGATAACTACGATGTACATCATTGCGTTGCTTGCTGTCTCTGTCAGCTGCTTAACAACACCACTCTCACGGAACAGGTTACCGAGCATCAGCATACCAACCAGCGGAGCTGTTGTAGGAAGAATCAATACAACAACTAATGTAACGATGATTGGGAACAGGATCTTCTCCATCTTGGATACCGGACGGAGCTGAGCCATCTTGACCTTTCTCTCCTTCTCTGTTGTGAGAAGCTTCATGATTGGCGGCTGGATAACCGGTACCAGTGACATATAAGAATATGCGGCAACTGCAATCGGTCCCATCAGAGTTCCACCCATTCCAAGCTTACCAGCCAGGAAGATAGATGTAGGGCCATCGGCACCACCGATGATAGAGATTGCTGCTGCTTCCTTTCCGTTGAATCCCATCAGGAATGCAAGGAAGTATGCAGCATAAATACCAAACTGAGCGGCTGCACCAAGCAGGAAGCTCTTCGGGTTCGCAATCAGCGGACCGAAGTCTGTCATGGCACCAACACCCATGAAGATGAGGGAAGGCAAAATACTCCACTCATCCAACAAATAGAAATAATGTAACAATCCACCATCAGCAATGATATCCGGGAACATGTTAACCAGGAACATACCGAAGGAGATTGGAACCAAAAGCAACGGCTCGAAGCCTTTCACGATTGCAAGATACATGAACACACATGCAATGAGAATCATTACATAGTGCTTCCATGTCAGGGTTGCAAATCCTGTCTGGAGAGCCAGATTTTTAAATACATCTGCAAAACTACTCACTTATGTTTACCTCCTGTTATTGTAGGAACCAGTTACTTACGAACTCTGATTAGTTCAAAGTAGCCAATACGTCGCCTGCCTCTACTGCATCACCTGCAGAAACGTTGATGCTTGCAACTGTTCCGTCTTCTGGAGCTACCACATCATTTTCCATCTTCATAGCCTCAAGGATCAGGATCACATCACCCTTCTTTACGGCTGTACCAACGCCTGCCTTTACGTTCAGGATCTTACCTGGCATTGGAGCTGCAACCTCGATAGAGCCTGCTGCGGCTGGAGCTGCTGGAGCTGCCGGAGCTGGTGCTGCGGCTGCAACTGGTGCTGGAGCTGCTACGGCTGCCGGAGCTGCACCTGCGCCTAATTCTTCTACTGCTACATCATAAGCTGTACCATTTACAGTGATTCTATAATTCTTCATGTTAATTTCCTCCTAATATATCAATTATTTTCTTGCACGACGAATCGAACGTACAACGAGTTTATCTTTACTTACTGCACCATTGCCTGCCTGTCCCTCAGCAGCATAAATAGCGGCTGTGATAACGGCTACAAGCTCTGCATCGTTCATCAAATTGCCTGCGGCTGGTGCCGGTGTAGCAGCCTTTACTGGTGCTGCCGGCTTGCTCTCTTCCTTCTTGAGATCTTCGATCTTCGGCTTCTTTGCGAAAAGTGCTGGAAGGAATTTGAACAGTGAAATAATAAATGAGATGAAAATCAAAACTACAAATACAGTACCCATACCGAGCAATGTATTCATACCTGCCTGCTTCATCAGCTCTGCCTTAGAGTATACGGCTGAAACAACCATTTCCTCTGGAAGATACTGATATACGCCCTGCATCTCATTGTCGATGCCCTGCTGTACAACATCGTCTACACTTGAATAGTAACTGCCATACTGGGAGAAGAACTCCTCTTCTGAGCCATAGTACATCGCAATTTCCTGACGGACTGCATCTGCATTGTATGTCTGCTTTGCCTGATCCAGCTTGATGTAGTAATCTGGATTCTCAACAAACTTTACAGTTACTTCCACATCTCTGTTTGCTGCCTTGTTTGTAACAGTTACCGATACAGAGTCTGCGGCATTCTCAATCTTGTAATTGACATCATTTAAATCCATGCCAACACCGTTGATATAAGGAGAGAAATCCTGGAATTCTCCAACCTTATCGGTCTCCTGTGCCTGCTTGATACCCTTTACTGCGGACTGCTCGAATTCGGTTCCATCCTGAATATAATAATCAGCATATTCATCGCTCACGTTCTGATACTGGTTGAACAGATACATCGTGTCGATGACGATCTGGCTGTCATCATAGTCAAACGGCTTTTCAACCTCATTGCTGCAGGCAGTCAAGGAAAACATCATAGCTAACATGGAAATCAGAATTAATAATTTTTTCTTCATTTCATTGTCACCTTTCCTTATACTGCTCCGTGCTTCTTATATGGTCTTTCCTCGTTCTTTGTGCTAAGCATATCAAACGCAGCGATCACACGCTTTCTTGTTGCATCCGGCTCGATAATATCATCGATATATCCACGCTTTGCTGCTGCAAGTGCGCTTGACTGAAGCTCTGTATAAGCTTTCTTCTTCTCTGCAATGAATGCAACCTTATCAGCTGCCTCTGCAATTTCCTTCTCGTACATGATCTTGACAGCCATCTCTGGATCCATCGTACCAATCTTTGCACATGGCCATGCGTATACCATATCTGCGCCGATTGCCTTGGAGTTCATGATCGTGTAAGCAGTTCCAAACGCATCGCCCATCACAACGGTTACCTTAGGTACTGTTGCATCTGCAAATGCGTATGTGAGCTTGGCTGCTGCATCTGCGATTGTTCTCTCGTTTGATACAGTTGCTACAAATCCCTTTGCATTTACAAGTGTCAGTACAGGGATGTTGAATGCGTCACAGAACTTCACGAAGTCTGCTGCGATATAAGCACCGCTTGTAGAGAGAAGTTCTCCACCGTCAGCTGCCTGGTTGGCTACACAACCAACTGTCGCACCGTTCAACTTGATCAGTCCAAGAACCATGTCCTTTGCATAATCTTTCTTCACTTCTACGAATACATTGTTATCTGCGATGTTCTGAAGGACAGCTCTTGCATCCTTTGCAAATCCATCGAGATTTGGAATGATACGGTTCAGATCGTCTGTACAATCGGACTCTGCATCTTCCATGTTGTTGTCAGGGAGCATATCCACAAGGCTTCTGATGTTTGCAAGTGTTGTTGCATCATCCTCGAATACACCATCTACGAGAGAAGAATTCTCGCTAAGGTAAGCAGCAGATGCTGTATCAAGCTTTGCCTGATAGTTTCCATCCAGTGCATTTGGGCTGTTTACAAATAACTTTCCGCCCTCTGCTGTCATAAATGTAAAGTCTGTAAGTGTTGGAATAAGCGCTGCTCCACCACCGCATGTTCCAAAAATTGCAGTAATCTGTGGGATTACTCCTGACGCAAGTGTCTGCTTCAGATAAACCTCGCCGAATGCATTAAGTGCATCGGTTGCCTCCTGCAAACGAAGTCCCGCACAATCGATCAAACCGACTACCGGTGCGCCTACCTTCATAGCCATGTCATAAATCTTCGCAATCTTCTTTGCGTGCATCTCACCGATTGCACCACCAAGAACGGTTGCATCCTGGCTGTATACATACACCAGTTTTCCATTGATGACACCATATCCAGTAATAACACCGTCTTTTGGAGTATCATTTTCCTGCATGTTGAAGTCCGTATTTCTAGCTGTTACATATGCACCAACTTCAACAAAGCTCGCTTCGTCAAGCAAAGAAGAAATTCTGTCACTTGCTGACAATGTAAGTTTGTTACTCATTTTAAGCCCTCCACTTTTATTTATTATGGGTTTTCTGATTAGAAACCCAATTTCTTCCGATTGTAATTGTAAATCTTTTTCCGCCTGAAATCAAGTCAAAATCACATTCTTTGTCACAGTTTTGCAATAAAAAAGAAAAATCTGCAAAAAGCCTTAAACATTTATGTTCCATCCGCTTTTTACAGATTTTTAAAGCCACTCTTATTTTGTTTCAGAAAACACGTTTTTATTCTTTACCAGATAGTCGATCAGGGAAATGATCGTCAGTGCCAGCGCCAGATAGATCAGTACATTCTCAATGATATGTACCGTGCTTCCACCGAAGTCGCAAATCAGTAAGATTACCATGAACATCTGGCAGACCGTCTTGATCTTGCCCCACCATCCGGCAGCGATCACAATGCCGTTATCCGATGCAACCAGACGAAAACCGCTGATGATAAACTCTCTTGCAATAATCACAATTACAACCCACGCCGGAATCCGGTCCAGATCGATCAGCGCGATCATGGCTGAACAGACAAGCAGCTTGTCCGCAAGTGGATCCATGAACTTGCCAAAGTCCGTAATCAGGTTATACTTTCGTGCGATTTTTCCATCCAGCATATCCGTGAGACTTGCCAGACAGAATAACGCAAGTGCAATCCATTTTCCTCCCGGAATGCCAGGCACCATCAGGGCTACTAAGAAAAATGGTATCATGATCATTCTAAGTATCGTTAATTTATTCGGCAGATTCATCGTTTGTAACCGTTCCTTTCTATGCAAATCCCGTACTCAGGAATTGGTTTCGCGCGCCGTCAGTTC
>ERZ772820.3467-NODE-3467-length-10109-cov-13.571315_pt1 | contig 10109 bp, 10 predicted proteins | sample MGYA00511377_ERZ772820 | MGnify/ENA primary metagenome ERZ772820 (study PRJEB29015, sample SAMEA2737684) | human gut metagenome | biome: human gut; feature: human-associated habitat; material: faeces | place: China | collected 2012 ...
GCGAAGCGGCCTGAGGGGCGGTTTCCCGCTGCCAGGCTAAAAATTTGCAGGGAACAACACCTGCATCGTCCCGCATGACGGGCTTTGCCGGGTATTTCACTTCATCACCCGGCGCACACTATGCGCCCTTACGGTCTCTACAGGGGAAAACGGCATTTGCTGAACGGTGCCCCTGCTCATTTTCTCAAAACGCCTTCAATTCCACCCCGGCTGCCTGCAGGGCTGCGCCGATCTTTTCTACAAAGGCCAGAGCCTTGGGGCCGTCGCCGTGTACGCAGACGGAATCCGCCTGGATGGCAATGTCCGTACCGTCGTTGGCGGTCACTTTGCCCTCGGTTACCATGCGGATCACGCGGGCAATGGCTTCGTCCTCATCCTCAATCATGGCGCCGGGGGTTCCGCGGGGCACAAGGCTGCCATCCGGGCGGTAGCCGCGGTCGGCAAACACCTCGTTGGCAACCGGCAGGCCGATGGCCTGGGCCGCCTTGACCATCTCACTGCCGGAAAGCGCCAGCAGCACTGCGCCGGGGGCGCTCTCCTTCACCGCGGCGCAGATGGCATCCGCCAGCGCGCGGTCCTTGCCCGCCATGTTGTACAAAGCGCCGTGGGGCTTTACATGGTGCAGCGGCACACCGGCGGCATCGCAGAACGCTTTCAGCGCACCGATCTGATACTGCACACAGGCCTTGGCTTCCGCCGGGGTCAGCTTCATCTGGCGGCGGCCAAAGCCCTGCAGATCAGGGAAACCGGGGTGCGCCCCCACCGCCGCTCCGCTCTGTTTGCACAGCGCCACGGTGCGCTGCATCACCAGCGGATCGCCTGCATGGAAGCCACAGGCCACATTGGCCGATGTGATAAACGGGATCACCTTTTCATCCATTCCGATGGTATACGCGCCAAAGCTTTCGCCCAGGTCACAGTTCAAATCAATATGCGGCATGGCTCAATCCTCCACTTTCAGGCATAAGGCAATGCTTCTGCCCCGCAGGGGCGCACAGTGTGCGCCCCTGCGGTTTTTACTATCTGCTCTTAATATTTCAGCTCCACATTTTTTACGTCGGTCACAAACATGTGCCCCGGCGCATGGGTGATGCAGAACTCCGGCTTGGAGTGCATCACAACGTTCTGCGGGGTCACGCCGCAGGGCCAGAACACCGGTGTTTCGCCAGGGTTGATGGTCACGGCATCGCCGTAATCCGGGTGAGCCAAATCATGGATGCCGATGGCTTCCGGCTCACCGATTTGCACCGGCATACCGTGCACGCGGGGCATGCCCGCTGTAATGGCAACTGCCGCCGGGACCTGCCGGTACGGGATGGGCCGCATGCTGACCACCATGTTTCCGCTGAACACCCCCGCCGGGGTACAGGGAATGTTGGTGTTGTACATCGGCACATTCACGCCCTCTTCGATCTGGCGCACCGGGATGCCCGCTTCCAGCAGTTCAGATTCAAAGGAGAAGCTGCACCCGATCAAAAAGCTGACCAGGTCGTTCCTCTCCTCAAAGAATTTGCTCACATCGGTGTATTCCCCGGTCAGCTCGCCGTGTTCGTACACCCGGTAGCGCGGGATATCGGTAGCAATATCGCTGCCTTTGCCAAATTGGGCAAAGGTTCGCTCGCCTGCGTCCGCCACTTCCAGCAGCGGGCAGGCTTTGGGGTTGCGCTGGCAGAACAGCAAAAAGTCCCACGCCAGCGCCTTGGGCAGCACCACAAGGTTGCCCTGGGCATAACCGTTGCACATGCCGGTGGTCGGGCCGGTCAGTTCTCCCTTGCGGATCAGCCCGCGCAGATCGGCCGGTTTCATGGCTGCAAAGTCCATTATTTCATCCGCTCCCTGATTTTGTCAAGCACGGCCGCCTGCGCCCTGGCTCCTGCAACAGCCTGCGCCGCGGTCACATATTGGAACGCCAGCTTTTCGCCGGGGCGCAGCTGCGCCATGGCCGAAAGGTCAGCGCTGATGACGGTTGCAATTTTGGCATACCCGCCGGTGGTCTGGTGGTCAGCCAGCATCACAATGGGCTGCCCGTTGGCCGATACCTGCACCGAACCTGCCACAATGCCGTCCGATACAATGTCCGACCCATCCACAGTCTCGATCTGCGGCCCCTGCAATTTGCAGGCCATGCGGTCACAGTCTGCTGTCAAAGCATATACCCCGTGTACAAATGCGGCCTGCCCCACTGCGGTAAAGGCATCGGTCTGGGGGCCGGGCACCGCACGGAACAGCGGCAGCTTCCGCCCGCCTAAAAAGCGCCACGGCCTTGCGGGGGTGCGCGCCGTGCCCAGCGGGCGGTTTGTCCCTTTGGCGCAGATCTGCTGCCAGCGCTGTTCCACCATGGCGGGTGCCGCCCCAATGGGCAGCACATCCCCAGCTTTCAGTGCGCGGCCATCCAGCCCGCCCATCCGGCATTTTAAGTCGGTGGAGCGGCTGCCCAGCACGGGTGGGGTATCCACGCCGCCAAACACGGCCAGGTAGCCGCGCAGCCCGCTGCGGGCCGCGCCGATTGCCAGCACCTGCCCCGCGCGGGCCAAAAGCGGCGTATAGGCGGGCACCGGGCGGCCATCCAGCGCGGCAGGCATATCGGCCCCCGCCAGGGCAAAAACAGCGTCCCCGTCAAACTGATACTTGCCGCCCTGCAGGGTCATTTCCAGCACGGCGGCACCGGCTGCCTGGGGGTTGCCCGCCAGCAGGTTGGCGGTCCGCATAGCGTAACCATCCGCCGCTCCACAGGTGCGGAACCCCCGCGCGGCATAGCCGGTGCGGCCTGCATCCTGCACGGTGGTCAGCGGGCCGGGGCTTATCACATGCAAGTTCACAGTGCCGCCCCCTGTTCTTTCTGGATGGTTTCAAACTTTTCCGGGCTGATGGGCACAAACCGGATGCGGTCCCCCGCCGCGTAAGGCAGTTTGCCGCCGCCAGCCGGGTCAAACAGGCGCAGCGGCGTGCGGCCGATCAGCTGCCACCCGCCGGGGGAAGCCAGCGGGTAGATGCCCGTCTGCTTGCCGCCAATGCCCACCGCCCCCGCGGGGATCTTGGTGCGCGGGGTCTGCAACCGGGGGCAGACAATGCGTTCATCCATGCCGCCCAGGTATGGGAACCCCGGCAGGAACCCCAGCATAAAAATGCGGTAGTCCCGCCCGCAGTGAATGTCGATGACCTGCTGTTCGGTCAGCCCGGCGTGCTGTGCCACAAAGGCCAGGTCGGGGCCGTAATCTCCGCCGTAACACACCGGCACCTCCACCAGCCGCCCGGCTGCGGTGCTTCTGACCGGGGGCAAAGCGTCCCACAGGCGGCGCAGCGCGGGGATCATGGTATCGGCATCGGTCTGCAAAGGGTCCAACGTGACCAGCAGCGCCGCATAGGTGGGCACTGTTTCCACCACGCCGGGCAGCTGCGCCGCCTGCACAGCGGCATCCAGCGCCATAACCTGCGCGTTCACCTGTTCACTGATCTCACTGCCGCAGACGGCCAGTACGCCGCTGTCCCCCACGGGGGTAAACTGGATCATAACAAAAATCCCCTTTGCGTCCGGTATTTTGGGGCTGGTCAGGAAGTGTGCTGTACCTTTAGGGCAATACCGCATAATTCTAAGTGCCGATACGGCGAGCGAGGTGCGGCAGATGCTAAGCCAAAAGCGCAGATAATACTGGATGTCTTATCGAGCATTTTGGCAACGCAGATGCCGTGCCGCAGCCGCCGGAGCGGTGCTTAAGCCGTCAGGCGGGAATTGTGCGGTGTTGCCTTAGGTTCGCGGGCGCACATTGTGCGCCCCTACGGTTCCTAAACGTGCCGTTTTGGGTTCACTGCTTCCTGACCAAGGCCAATGTGCCTATTATAGCACAACCTGCTTTATGCCTGCTCAAAAAATTTCTTTGCCAGCACCGGGCCGAACCAGTGGTCCGAATTGTGGGAATACCGCACCGCATACGCCGTGCACTGCCGCATCATGCTGACAATGCCGACGTTCATGCGGGTATCAAACCCATCCACACCCGGCAGCAGCGAGCCTGTCATATCGATCATGCCATTGCGGGAAAGCACCCGCATGACCTCGCTTTCCATCTCCTCCCGGTGCAGGATGTCCATATCCTTTTTCAGGTAGGCCAGCGCGGCCATCAGCGCATAGCAGCCCCAGTCAGAGCAGGTTGCCGTGATGATGTTATCGGTGCTGCTTGCGGCCAGAATGCCGCCGCAGCAGCCGTCCTGGCATTCGCCGGGGGCGGTGAAGGGCACATATTTTTTAATGTGCTCCCCAATGGTGCCCATGCCGATCTCATTGCCCAGATCGCCGATGGCCACATTGGGCACGCTGCGGGCGCGCAGTTCGTTCCACAGCACATCGCTTTTGGCTTCCAGTGCGGTCACATCCTTGCCCACCGCATTGTGGTAAACACCCTTGGCGTTGCTGCCGCAGGCTTCCACCGAGATCACCGCTGCGGGTAAAATCTTATCCGCCAGCGCTTTGGCCTGGGCGGGGGCTTTGGCCTTATCTTTGGTAAAGGCCACAACGCCAAGGCTCAGCGGCAGCTCCATGGCGGTATCCAGGTCCTCATACACATGCAGACCCACCACATTGCCGCATTTCTTAAAGGCTTCCACGCTGTCCTGCGGGCAGACGATGATCGGCTTTGCCCCAAAGGCCAATACCAGAGACCGCGCCAGCAGGATCGCGCTGACAGAACCGTCCATTTCCGGCACCTTGTGGGGCAGCAATACAAATCCGACTAGGATATACACCGGGTCGCCGGGGTGAATGGCTTTGCACAACGCTTCGGCCGCGTGCATGGCGGTCGGCTCCCCGGTATATGCCCGGCTGCCCGCGTACAAAATGCGGCACACCCCGTAACCGCGGGGGTCCAGACACATGATGGCATCCAGGTTTTCGCCTACATTGCGTTTTTCCAGTTCGTCACGGGTCATGGTGTTTTCCCCCTTTTCAGCCCCACAGACTTTCGCAGCCGGTATAGTCATAGAACTCTTTCAGCACTTCGTCCTGGATGGCTTTCAGGGTAGCGGGATCCTTGCCGCCGGCGGGCTTTCCCTCAAACTCGCAGGCATGCAGACAGAAGTTGGAGGAGGAGGTCACGATGATCTCATCCGCATCGCGCAGGAAATCCACCGTGAACGGTTTTTCCATCACGGTAATGCCCAGGCGGTAGCAGGCCTGCAGCATATGGGTCTTGGCAATGCCGCGCAAAATCAGTTCATCGTTCGGGTGGGAATAGAAAATCCCGTCTTTCAGCACTGAAACGTTGGAGTGCGCACATTCCGTTACAATATCCCCGCGGTGGAACACGGTCTCGCTCATGCCGGCCAGCTTGGCGCGCTGGGCGGTCATAACGCTGGGCAGCAGGTTCAGCGTTTTGATGTTGCAGTGGTAAAAGCGAGTGTCCTCCTCAGAGTTCAGGCGGATGGGCTTGTCGGGGTCGTTCAGGGTGTTGGGCCGGATGGAAACCCACAGCTTGCCGGGCACGCCTTCCTCATACACATGGTTGCGGGGCTCCACACCGCGGGTGACCTGCCAGTATACAAAGTTGACCTTGCTGTCCACCTTGGCCAGCAGGTCGGTCAGCAGCCTGCCCAGCTCGGCCTTGCTCATCGGGATGTTGATATCCAGTGCCTTGGCGCTGGTAAAAAAGCGGTCCAGGTGGTCCTGCAGCAGGTATACCTTGCCGTTCGCGCCAACGGTGGCATCGTAGCAGCCATCGCCAAAAAAGTGAACGCGATCATTGAACGGCACCATCAATTCTTCCGGTGCGCCGATTTTGCCATCATAATATGCAATGGATTCCATTTTTCCTTACTCCTCTCATCTTGGTTGCCTTTATGTTCAGCCGTTATTTGGCTTTCCCATCAAATTTCAGTTCAATCACTTTTTTAATCAGTTCCACGCAGTTATCCAGCCCAATGGCGGCGGAATCCAGGCAGAGGTCATAATTTTCCACCCGCTTCCACTGGCGGCCGGTGTGGTATTTGTAATAGTTTTCACGGTAGCGGTCCAGCTTGTCAATATAGTGCTTGGCCTGGCTGCTGCCAATGCCCTGGCGCTTCATCTCGCGCTCCACACGCCAGTCATAGGGGGCATCCACATACACGGTCAGCACGTTGGGCTTATCCCGCAGAACAAAGTCCGCCGCGCGGCCCACGCAGATATAGCTTCCCTCGTTCAGCAGCTCCCGCAGCACCTTGGCCTGGTAGTTGAACAGGTTTTCATCGCTGATAAAGTTGCCGCTTTCCGGCGGGATGATGCTGCCGTCATACACCCGTTCCGAAACCCGGTACAGCATGGTTTTGCGGGTGTTCTCATCGGCGCGGGCAAACAGTTCCTCGCTGATGCCGCTGTCCTCTGAGGCAAGGCGCAGCAGCTTGCGGTCATACAGGTCAATGTCAAATGCCTTTGCCAGCTGCTTGCCAATGTAGCTGCCGCCGCCCGAACCACAGGTGCGGGTAATGGCGACTGCAAAATACGGATAATTGGGATACATTTTCCACCCCTCCTTACTGGCCCAGATAGGCTTTCTTCACGCGCGGGTCGTTCAGCAGATCCGCGGCGTTGCCCTCAATGCTGATGCTGCCGGTTTCCAGCACATAGGCGCGGTCCGAGATGGCCAGAGCCATCTTTGCGTTCTGTTCCACCAGCAGGATCGTGATGCCCTGCTTGTTTACTTCCTGAATGATGGCAAAGATCTCTTTGACCAGCAGGGGCGAAAGGCCCATCGAAGGTTCATCCATCAAAATCATTTTGGGCTTTGCCATCAGGGCGCGGCCTACGGCCAGCATCTGCTGCTCGCCGCCGGAAAGGGTGCCCGCCAGCTGGCGGCGGCGCTCTTCCAGACGGGGGAAGCGCTTATACACATCCTTCATCGTCTCTTCCATCCCGGCCGGGTCGGCATAAGCGCCCATTTCCAGGTTTTCTTCCACCGTCATCTGGGGGAAGATATGCCGCCCTTCCGGCACATGGGCCAGCTTGTAGGTAATGATCTTGCTGGGTTCCGCCTTGCGCAGGTCGTGCCCGTCAAACATCACGCTGCCGGACGCAGCTTTTTCCAGCCCGGTAATGGTGCGCAGGGTGGTGGTTTTGCCCGCGCCGTTTGCCCCGATCAGGGATACGATCTCGCCGTCATCCACATGCAGCGATATGCCGTTCAGCGCGTGTACCGCGCCGTAATTGACATGAAGGTCTTTTACTTCAAGCATCCGCTTCGACCTCCTTCTCTTTGTCTTTGCCCAGGTATGCTTCAATCACATGGGGGTCATTGGCGATCTCTGCCGGTGTGCCGGAAGCGATCGTGGTACCAAAGTCCAGCACCTGGATTCGCTCGCAGATTTTCATGACCAAACTCATGTCATGCTCGATCAGCAGCACCGATACCTTGAATTCGCTCCGGATATAATCAATAATCTCCAGCAGTTCCTCCGTTTCAGTCGGGTTCATACCGGCGGCCGGTTCGTCCAGCAACAGCAGCTTCATGTTGGTGGCCAGCGCGCGGGCAATCTCCAGGCGGCGCTGCTCACCATAGGGCAGGTTGTCGGCCTCCAGGTCCTCCTTGCCGGAAAGGTGCACCACCTGCAGCAGCTCTTTGGCGCGTGCGGTGGCGGCGGCTTCCTGCTGCCAGTACGCCTTGGTGCGGAAGATGGCCTGCGGCATGTTGTAGGTCAGTTCTTCCAGCATGGCAGCTTTGACGTTTTCGATCACCGTCATTTTTTTGAACAGGCGGATATTCTGGAAGGTTCTAGCAATGCCTGCATGAACGATCTGGTGGGTCTTTTTGCCGTTCATCCGCTCACCATTCAGGTAAAGGGAGCCTTCGGTCGGCTTATACACACCAGTGATCAGGTTGAACACGGTGGTTTTGCCTGCGCCGTTGGGGCCGATCAGCCCCACCAGCTCGGATTCGCCGATTTCCATATTAAAATCATCCACGGCTTTCAGGCCGCCAAACTGGATGCCAAGGTGCTGGCATTTCAAAACGGGTTGTGCCATGGTTCAGGCCCCCTTTTCTGCTTTTGCTTTTACCGTGCCGCGGCCGGTCAGTTTTTCCAGCGCGCGGGTCAGGCTGAACTCCCACCGGCCAAAGATGCCACCGGGACGGAACAGCATGACCAGCACCAGAACCACCGAGTAGGCCAGCATGCGGTAGGTAGAAAATTCACGCATCAGTTCCGGTAAAGCGCTCAGGAACGCTGCGCCGATGATGGAACCGGTCAGCGAACCGGTGCCGCCGATGATCACTTCGCTCAACAGCTCTGCGGAATAGTTAAAGTTGAAGTTGGTGGGGATCATTGCCGTCATGTAATGGGCATAAATACCGCCGCCGATGCCGGCAAAGAATGCGCTGATGGCAAAGGTCATGACCTTGTAATAGGTCACGTTGATGCCGGAAGCCGAAGCCGCGATGTAGTCCTCACGGATGGCCTGCACGGTGCGGCCATATTTGCTGCGGACGAACAGGTACATGATGGTAACGCAGACCACCATGATCCAGAATACCCGCGGGAAGGTGGACAGCTTGAGGATGCCGCTCATTGTTTTACCGCCGCCGGTGATGGAAAAGTTGCAGAAGCAGACGCGGATGATCTCGGCAAACGCCATGGTGACAATGGCGAGATAGTCGCCGCGCAGGCGCAGCGCCGGGATGCCGACCAGTACGCCCATGATGCCCGCAGCCAGGCCGCCGACCAGCAGCGCGATCAGGAACAGCCCCAGATCCGAAAGCCCTTTGCCTGCCAGCGCGCCGGATACAATGGCGGAGACATAAGCGCCGACCGAAACAAACCCCGCATGCCCCAAGGAGAACTCGCCCATAAAGCCAACTACCAGGTTCAGCGATGTGACCATGATGATGGTGTAGCAGGCGGTGGTGCAGATGCCCTGAATATAGGTGGTGGAGGTGCCGAACGCATTGGCGGCGAACAGCCCTGTCAACAGGGCAAACACCAGCGCTACGCCCACAGCGTTCAAAAGATAGGAGCCTTTTATTTTTTTACTCATTGCTCTGCTCCCTCCCTTACACTTTTTCGCCGGTGTTCTTGCCCAGGATACCGGCGGGCTTGACCAGCAGGATCACGATCAATGTGCCGTAAGTAACGGCTTCGTACCAGCCGGGGGCAAACAGCTTGACAAAAATTTCAATCAGGCCGACCAGAATGCCGCCGATCATGGCGCCGGGGATGATGCCAATGCCGCCCAGAACTGCGGCGATGAAGGCTTTCATGCCCATCATGGAGCCCATATCGGTGGTAACGCGGGGGTAGGTAGAGCAGTACATCAGCGCTGCCACCGCCGCCAGACCGGAGCCGATGGCAAAGGTCAGGGTGATGATCTTGTTCACGTTGATGCCCACCAGGGTGGAAGCATCCTTATCCTGCGGGACGGCGCGCATGGCCTTGCCCAGCTTGGTCTTTTTTACAAACAGCTGCATGCAAAGCATCATCGCAACGCCGATGCCAATGGTCAGCAGCACGTTCAGCGGCAGCGATACCCCGCCGACCGTAATGGTGGGCAGGCTGAAAATGGCCTGCACGTTGTGCGGCTTGGCGCCAAACAGCACCATGGCCAGGTTTTCCAAAAAGATGCTCATGGCCAGTGCGGTAATCAAGGCGGACATGGGCCCGGCCTTGCGCACCGGGCGGTAAGCCAGGATCTCAACCAGCACACCAACCAGCGCGCACACCGCAACGGCCACAATCACGGCCATCCAGGCGGGCATTCCCGCATCGACCATCAGCGGGATGGTGTAAAACAATGTGTAAGCACCGATCATGATAAAATCGCCGTGGGCAAAGTTGATCATGCGGATGATACCGTAAACCATGGTGTAGCCCAACGCGATCAGCGCATAAATAGCGCCCTGGTTCAGGCCGTTGATCAGGCCCTGAACAAATAATGATGCAGTCATGGTCCATTCACCTTTCCTATCATTTTTTGTGAATGTTTGATTCGGGGGAATCCAAAAAACAAAAAAGTGCGCACGGCTGCTTGCATTGCCGCGCGCACCATTGCGCCTTTGCTCTGGAGGGAGTGTTTAGGGGAATCTAAAAAACTTTAGGAAATACCGCATAATTCTAAGTGCCGATACGGCGAGCGAGGTGCGGCAGCTGCTAAG
>ERZ772820.3468-NODE-3468-length-10107-cov-3.469459_pt1 | contig 10107 bp, 7 predicted proteins | sample MGYA00511377_ERZ772820 | MGnify/ENA primary metagenome ERZ772820 (study PRJEB29015, sample SAMEA2737684) | human gut metagenome | biome: human gut; feature: human-associated habitat; material: faeces | place: China | collected 2012 ...
GATCGGTGTCATAACTCAAAGTTCCTTTGAAAACGGATATTATGAACAGGCATTAAAGATATCAAGGACTATTCTAACGCTTGTTACCGCATTGGGTACCGTTATGATACCGAGGATAGGCTACTATTTTGAACTTGGAGATACAGATGAGATAAGGCGATTAATGTATCGTGGATACCGCTTCGTTTGGTTTCTCGGAGTTCCATTGTGCTTGGGATTGATCAGCGTATCTTCTAATTTAGTGCCTTGGTTCTTCGGACCTAATTATGATAAGGTCGTTATTCTACTGAAGATACTTGCTCTTTTAATATTAGCAATAGGAATAAATAATGTGACAGGCATGCAGTATCTGATACCATCAAAGAGGCAAAATATTTTCACATTTACAGTTGTATTTGGCGCATGTGTTAATTTTGTTTTAAATAGTATTTTTATTTCATTGTGGCAATCAATAGGGGCAGCCATTGCTTCAGTGGTTGCAGAGATGAGCATCGCTGTAATTCAATTGATAATTGTGAGAAAGGAGCTTTCCCCCCTTAGGGTAATAAAAGAAGGCGTGCATTATTATATAGCAGGACTTATCATGTTTGGTGTTGCATATATGTTAGGAAATGCGTTGTCACCGTCCATTCTTCACACAAGTATTATAGTTATAGCTGGTGCATTGACTTACTTTGCTGTTCTATTTATTATAAAAGATCAGTTTTTTATATCTAATATTAAGAATATAGCTAGTAAAGTTATTAGTAGAGGTAGACATGAAGTATGATTATTTAGTAGTGAACTCTGGCCTTTATGGCGCAGTAGCCGATAAGGTAGTTTATACTGGCCCGATTGATGCCTGTTTCGATTATCGATTAGGGGAATATAAATATTATGACATGGATCAGGTGATTGCCGCTGCCTTTGATATGTGCGATAAAGAGATCAGATCATGATGGACAAGATATTAGTTACCGACATCCAGAGATTTTCTTTTCATGATGGCCCGGGAATAAGAACTACAGTTTTTCTCAAAGGGTGTTCCATCCGCTGCCCATGGTGCAGTAATCCAGAGAATCTTGAACCAGCCATACAGAGATATATAAAGGATGGAAATGAAGGTCTCTACGGCAGATGGTATAGCAGTGCAGAATTGTATCAGGAAGTGATCAGGGATAAAGAGTTTTATATCGGTGATATTACAGAATATAAAATTACAGATCCTATGATGTTAGACAAACTTCCAGGAGGAGTGACATTCTCTGGAGGAGAGTGTTTATTGCAGATGAGTGAGCTGGAGGATGTACTACGGAGGCTGCATTCTGAAAAAATACATATTACAATAGAAACCAGTTTATTTTCAAATATCGAGCAATTAGAGATAGCATTGAAATATGTTGATCTATTTTATGTAGATATCAAGATTCTGGATAAAATGCGTTGTAGAAATGTGCTCAAAGGCAATTTAGATAGTTATTATAATAACTTGAGCGTTCTAATGAAAAGAGGCGCACTGACTGTTGCTAGGATTCCGGTCATTGCAGGATTTACAGATGACATTGAGAATAGAGAAAGAGTGGCTGAACTGCTTGGAAGCTTTCAAGGTAATCTGCTTAAAGTTGAAATTATAAAGGAACATAATCTGGGGATTAGTAAGTATCAGTCACTGAGAAAAGCAGGAACATCCATTAAAGTTCCAGACTACAAAGGCGTGGAGGATAATATGCTTATTGATTATCGAGCACGGTTGAAGAAATATGTAAATGTGCCGGTAGAAGTGTGTAAAATATAGGTATGAATATTAGAAAATTTAAATCCGACAGCATCACTTTCAGTAACAGAGCTTCGATCTACTACGGTAATGAAATGGAGTTCCTGCATAATCCAATAAACCCCAACTGCTTGACTCACACTTCCAGCTGGGGGTATAATATAAGCGAGGATTTTTTTAATAACGCAATATCCGTAAAGAAACTGGAAAAAGCAATTCGGTTGGGAAACTTGGGAGCGTAGTTTGTTCTGATTTCTTCATTAACGTTTGAACGGCTTCAATTTGTTAGTGCTGAGAATGCAGTGTGGGATAAATACTGTGTGTTAAAATCAAAAGGGATAAAGTGGCACTTTCTGAGTATTTGAACAGTGACCGAAGACCTGGTTATAGTGCAGATGAACTGTATATGCTGGATATTATGCGTCAGGGGGAGAAACCAGATGATCCACGCTTATGATGAAATGTATGTTGAAGGAGCCATGATTCACATGGGTGATATGATAGAATATGCCTGCCCGGATTGCAGGTATGCTCCTGATGGATTCTGGAGAATGTTTCTCCAGAATGAAGTGGTACGCCGTTTTGAAATTGGAGATGAGTCTGTGGTAGCAGGAAAGTCGGGATCGGAGTTGGCCATACGTGGATTTGGCGGCGATAGAGAAGAGCGAAATGATCGATACTAGAGCGGCTGGCTGCTTGCATATTTTAAGTGGTACACAGCGCAGCCGTTTTCTGTTATCTGGAGCAGTATCAGCATTCGGAGGCTGCAAAAGATGTATTCTGTATTTCACGAAGCAGTTATTGCTAAAGTAGCGGACATGTTATTAGAGATTTAGAAACCGATAAAGAAGACTTGATCAGTAATCTGCGTCTTGTGCGTGGAATGATACAGCAGGAGTTAGCTGGTCGTGCTCACATGAGTATTTCGCAATTGCAGCGATTGGAATATGGGGAGCGAAAGTCTTGGAATTTGTCATTGAAATCAGTGTTAGCGCTTGCAAATGCGCTGGGTGTTAATGTAGAGGAATTGGATTAAATCAGAGAGAGTGCCCGGATGTCTGTCATAGATGTCCGGGCGTTTATTTTTGTTGTGATATAGTATAGTTGTAACGTAAGTGGCTTATAAGATACGTAAGCGCCAAGTATTAGGGAGGCTGGCGCTTTACTACCAAATACTCCATAATAGTAGATAGCTAGATGCAAGCATTTTACTCTGGAATACAATAAATCCCATTGTCAGATGCGAGCACTTCACTACATATTTGTGGAGGTGTTAAAAAATGTCCAATTACAATGCCAGAGTACCAGCTGACAAGCAATACCAGCTGATCATGGAATGCAGGAGCAGCGGTCTCACTGATTTTCAGTGATGCAAGGAACATGGGATTCATCCCGGGACCTTTTACAACTGGGTCAGCAGACTCAGAAAGAAAGCATGCCGTGAGATTCCTGAATCCATTTCCAAAGCAGCACCATCGCCTGCCCAGGATGTAGTCCGTTTAAATTTCAATCCAAAGGCAGAAAGGCCGGAATCCATGTTTCCAGTCCAGCCAGCGTTAGAGGATCCATACAGAATTCCAGAAATATCTGCAAGCATAGAGATATCGCTTGGCAGTGCGACGATCCGTATTGCCAATGGTGCGGATCCTGCCATACTGGATCGTGTCCTAAGCCTTGTAAGAGGCACGATATGCCAGGCGATATCTCCATGGCGGACAACATCTATATCGTGTGCGGCGCAACTGATATGCGCAAGTCCATCGATGGTCTCTGCAGCATTATCCGGGATAAACTTTCTATGGACCCAGACCAGTCCTCCCTGTTCCTGTTCTGTGGGAAACGATGTGACCGGATTAAGATCCTGCTCCACGAACCAGATGGATATGTTCTCCTTTATAAAAGGCTGAGCGTCACACAGGGCCGGTACCGCTGGCCACGGAAAAGTTCCGAAGCCCAGGAAATCACCTGGCGTCAGTTGGACTGGTTACTCAGCGGACTGGACATCGAGCAGCCCAAAGCAATCCGGACCAGTAAAAAAAACATCGTGAAACTGCCGAAATTTCCGGCGGCATTTCGACTGGACGTGTGGATAACCGCTTTGTTTTTTCGCCAGATCGGGATAACCTCTGCGTGATAACTGTTTCATCGGAACTCATGGTATTTCAAGGGATTCATGGCGGTAAATATCCTGGTTTATCCAGCTTTTATCTGATATCCGGATCGTTTATCCACCGTCATTATGACGAAAGCGCAGCCAGGACTGATTCGCTTTTTTCTTCGTTTTCTGGTAAAATACCAGTAATAAAACAAAGGAGCGGACACTCATGGCATCCGGTGCAAAGGATATCCAGTTCAGGGAGCTGAAGGATACAATCTTACAATTAAATATGACGATCCGTACCCAGAATGACCTGATCATATCTTTGCAGAAGATGCTCGAAGAGCGTAATGCAAAGGACGATGAAAAAGACCGGATCATTTCAAACCTGCAGGCGCAGCTTGAATACTTCAAGCAGAAGTTATTTGGCAGTTCCAGTGAACGGCGCAGTGATCTGCCCGGCCAGTTAAGCCTTTTCTCCGGATCCGGTTCCGGGGAGGAACCATTGCCGGAGCTCATTGAGCCGGAGTTCACCGAAGTTAAGACCAGCAAGCAGGAACGTAAGCCCAAAGCGGACTATGATGAGATGTTCGCAAATCTTCCAATCCACTATGAAGAAGTAAATACGTTGTCCGAAGAAGAGAAGCAGTGCCCTGAGTGCGGAGCCGGCATGATCCCGACCGGCCATGAAGAGATACGGACAGAACTCCGTTATACCAGGGCAAAACTGGAGCGTATCGTGTACATTGCCACCACTTGTGGGTGTCCAGCCTGTAAAGACACGGAGGATCCGCGGTTCATGAAAGACGAAGGGAGCCCGGCACTTATCCCAGGCGGATATGCTTCTGCATCCCTGGTATCACATATCATGTATGAAAAGTATGCAGATGCGCTTCCTCTGTACCGGCAGAAGAAGGGATTTGAACTTCTTGGAGTCAGTATCAGCAGAACGACCATGGCGAATTGGATCATCACCTGCTCCCAGAACTATCTGAAGCCCATATATGATTACTTTCACCGGGAACTGTTAAAGAGACACTTCCTGATGGCTGATGAAACACCGATCCAGGTCCTGAAAGAACCTGGCCGGCGGCCACAGAACAAGTCTTATATCTGGCTGATGCGTTCCGGAGAGGACCGGCTCCCTCCCATTATCCTGTATCATTATACAGAAACCAGAGCCGGGGGAAATGCAGCGGACTTTCTGGATGGGATCGATGAAGGTTCCTATGTTATGGTGGATGGTTACAGTGGTTATAACCGGTTGAAGAAGATACGCCGCTGCTGCTGTTACGCACACATACGGAGATACCTGATGGAAGCCATCCCGAGCGGCCAAGAGAAAGACTACAGTCATCCGGCAGTACAGGGAGTTCTTTACTGTAACAAGCTGTTTGAATACGAACGAAGCTATAAGGCAAAAGGACTGTCCTATGCACAGGTGTATAAACGCCGCCAGAAGGATGCAAAGCCGGTTGTGGAAGGTTTCATGCGCTGGCTCGATGGGCAGCATCCAGAAAAGGGGAGCCGCATGGATCGTGCAGTAACCTATATCCAAAATCGAAAAGACACTTTGATGACTTACCTCGAAGACGGACGCTGCAGCCTGAGTAACAACGCCAGTGAGAATCCCCACCGCCCGGTGACATTGGGCCGTAAGAACTGGCTGTTCAGTGACAGCCAGGATGGTGCAAATGCGAGTATGATAGTTTATACCATGGCAGAGATGGCAAAAGCCCACTGGCTTCACCCATACAACTATCTAAAATACCTGCTCGACAGCCGCCCTGGAACGGACACCAGCGATGCAGAGTTCAAAGATCTTGCACCGTGGAGTGAGAAGGCCAGGATAGAATGTAACAAAAAATCAGAGTAAAACGCTCACTACCCTGACATCAAGTATTGATGCCAGGGCGGTCGTGTTGGGATACCTTAACACTTGGCGCTTACTTTTTATCAAGGAAAGACTCTCGCAATACTAAACAGAATCGTAGAAACCGGGGCTGGTACAGTCAGCCCTTATTGACATGCCCGAATTCTGCATTATAATAAAGACAAAGGCAGAAGCCAAAAAGCTGCCTTCTGCCCATAGTTACTAATGACATATCTTACGATCAATTTACCTTGTTTATACAAAACTTGAAACTCTCTCTGGCAGCAAATATTCAATATATACGTGAGTTTTTAAATTATCCGTCTTTACGATTTCCGTGCCTCCACTAGTTCAGTTTGTCCAGAAAAATATCTGGACATCCGACTCTTGTTTGAAATACGCTAACAATTCAGACATCTTCTAACTATTTATAACAAATTTAAATAGTTCATAAAATTTTGCTTGTTTTCAAATGCTGTTGTTGTGGGCCTGCCTAAGTTATCCCTTGACGCAATTGAGCATTTTACTTCAATCATGCTCATTACATTGCGCTCTTTTGCCATATTTAATTCATCGTCTAGCTTTTCAAAATTATCAACGCATACCGCATAGGGATATCCACAGCTTTTTGCTATTCCTACTAAATCAATAGATCCCGCAACCGTCGGCATTCCGCCGACAGTTTCATGTGCCCCATTGTTTATAATTATATGAACCATATTTGCAGGCTTGTAGTTCCCTAGAACCGCCATAGAACCCATATGCATCAAAACAGCACCATCACCATCTATGCACCATATTTTTGTATCAGGTTTATTGACTGCAATTCCTAGTGCAATGGAGGAACTGTGCCCCATTGATCCTACTGTCAGGAAGTCATATTTGTGACTCTGATCATCCTGTTTTCGGATCTCAAATAGCTCACGACTTGCTTTTCCAGTTGTAGATATAACTGGATCTTCGCCTGTTATTTTGGTAATATGCCGTATAACTTCTTCGCGTGACATTTTATTATTATTACTGTATTTTGTTTTTCCATCATATGAGATTGAGTCTTTACAAACAACAAATGCTACACTTTTACCGGACTTCAAAATTTCTCCAAAATATTCCATAGTGGATTTCACTTCTTCATTGGTTGTATCTTTAAAAATAATGAAAGGTTTAATGCCCATATCTTCAAGTAGTTTAATTGTTACTTCACCCTGATAGATATGCTGTGGTTCATCGTAGGTTCCTGGCTCTCCACGCCATCCCACAATGAAGATAACAGGAATTGCGTATACTTTATCATTTAATAGAGATGCCACCGGATTTATTATATTGCCCTCACCGCTATTCTGCATATATACTACCGGTATTTTTCCGGTGGCTAAGTGATATCCTGCGGCTAAAGCGGTACAATTTCCCTCATTTGCTGCAATTATATGATGTTTTGGATCTATTCCATAAGTATCCATTAAATAATTGCATAAAGCTTTCAGCTGAGAATCCGGCACACCTGTATAAAAATCAGCCCCGAGTATTTCTGCTAATTTATTTGCTTTCATAATTTTATTTTTCCTTTCTAAGAATTTGCCAATACAATAATTCAATAGCATCCGCCGTTAGAGCAATAGGATTATTTTTTAACCGTACCGGATTTACAGAAGATATAAGTATATCGAAATCCGTGGCCCTGTGATCAGGAATTTTTAGGCCTAATTCATCATAAATATTATAAAACTTTTCTGCCGCCTCTCTAGCATCCATGCATCCCATAGCATCTGCAATCTCTGCAAATACATTTTCCAGATACTCTTTTCCACGTGGGTCCGTACACAGAGCAGTGTTATCAATCATATAACGCCAGAGGATTCTGACACATAAAGCCGCTGCATGACCATGTGCAATCCCATACATACTTGTCAGTTTATAGCACATCGCATGGCCGGCTGTCGTTTGCGTAATATTGATGGCTTTACCTGCCAGATTTGCAGCACAGAGCATAGCCGCATTCTGCTCCCATTTATTCTTCAAGTACCCATCCATATTAGAAAGAATCATAGTGATTGCTTCTTTTGAAAAGAGCTTGCTTTCTTCGGTTGAATTAACGGACCAGAAAGACTCTATTGCATGACAAAAGGCATCCAGCATAGTTGCTTTTCTCTGATATTCTGGCAGCGTCTTCAAAGCAGATGCATCAATAAATACGGCTGAAGGAATGCAGCTGTCGTTTGTTACAGATTGTTTTTCTCCATTATAATAGATAACTGCAAATCTGGTAGCCTCGCTTCCTGTTCCTGCCGTTGTAGGAGCTACAAGTAGTTTTACGTCATTTGGTATAATTTTCTGATGTAAATAATTTTTATTAGGATTCATATTGGAATAAAGCTTAATACATTTTGCCACATCCATGGCGCTGCCGCCACCGATTGCAAAAATACAATCACAGTGTTTTTGATGAAATAACTTGACCCCTTTTACTACTGATTCATAACTGGGATTAGGTTGAAAATCGGAAAAAAGTATGATATCAAATCCTATTTTTCCCGCATTACTGATTAAAAAATTTCCTATTTGTAATAAATTAATGATTTTTTCACAAACCAAAAGAATTTTTTTCAACTTGTATTGCTGTATATATTCTATTAATCCGGTATAACTTGAATCAGTCAATATAATCTTTTGTTCCATTTATCGTGTTCCTTTCCAGAATTTATACTTCATCCGGTATCAGTGTAATAATGTCTTTGATCGACATACACATATCATCACATTCCTTGGCACGATGATTTTCCAAAATTGTTCTGGCGGCATTTTGCATGGCTGGGAAACCGGTTCTGGTTAATTGGTTTGCATAAATAACTACATTTATACCCTTTGCCTTAAATTCTTCCTCTGTAACGGTGTTAAAGGAAGTTGGCACAACAACAATTGGGGTAATGCTATCCTCTTTGCGGAATTTATCAACAAACTCAAAAATTTCTGCAGGATCTTTCTTTCTGCTATGAATCATAATTGCGTCGGCTCCAGCTTTAGTAAATGCAATTGCTCTTGTCAAAGCATCTTCCATCCCTTTCTCTAAAATCAAACTCTCAATTCTGGCGCAAATCATGAAATCCTGTGTTTTCTGTGCTTTTTTCCCGGCGGTAATCTTAGCACAAAAATTTTCGATAGAATCCTGTGTTTGGGCTACAGCAGTACCAAACAGAGAGTTCTTTTTTAGTCCTGTTTTATCCTCAATAATAATCATTGATACACCCATACGCTCTAAGGTTTTAACCGTATATACAAAGTGTTCTGTTAATCCCCCCGTATCTCCATCAAATATAATTGGTTTCGTTGTAACCTCCATAATGTCGTCAATCGTTCGAAAACGAGAAGTCATATCAACAAGTTCAATGTCTGGTTTGCCCTTGGCAGTGGAATCACACAGAGAACTTACCCACATTGCATCGAATTGATGAGCTTCTCCGTTCTGATATACTACTGTTTTTTCCGCAATCAATCCTGTAATACCGCTGTGTGCCTCAATGGCAGATACAGTTCCTTTCATTGCGATTGCCTTTTTTAACCTCGCCCGGCGGATATCTGGCAAAGATAGATCTTCCCTTGCTCTATATTCCAATGACTGATATTTTTTGTCGTTTGAGTATGGATATTCTATCAAAATTCCTCCATATGAAGCGAGTACAGAGACCACTTCATCACGGACAAACTTCTGGAAACCATTACACCAGTCATCCCCATGTACTACATAAGTTGGTTGATATTTTTTTAGATTATCTTTATAACTAAGCGTTTTTTGTTCCACTACTTTGTAAACACCTGCAATATTTTCGAACATTGCTTTTCGCTCTGTAAAAGGGAGCAGCGGATATCGCTTATAGCTGACAACGGCCTCATCAGAAAGAACGCCAATCATCAATTTACCCAAGCGTTGTGCTTTTTTAATTATTGCAATATGTCCACTATGTAGCATATCAGCGGAAAAACACATATAAACTGTTCTGGATTCAATCTCTTTTAGCTTGTTAGATACAACCGCAAGGTCTTCCAGATCATCAATTTCACCACAGAGCATGTCCTTGATGTCCAAAGGATAAATCATACAAGTATTCGACACCTCGTTGAATGCGTTTTCTGCATAGCATTTTACATTATCACTTTCACAAAATTTAATAATATTATTAAGCCAAATTTTCCAATCATTTTTTCTCAAACGATATAACGGCTGTGCCGCCATTGCATGATGAAAATATTCTATTCCAATTTTTTCGACATGTCCGTTACGGATGACAGCCTTAAAATCCTTCTCGGGTAATTCCTTTGTAGAACTCACAACAATGCAGCTTTTTACACTGCTCAAACCCGTATCAAACACTGCATTTTCAAATCCCT
>ERZ772820.3473-NODE-3473-length-10097-cov-3.325931_pt1 | contig 10097 bp, 8 predicted proteins | sample MGYA00511377_ERZ772820 | MGnify/ENA primary metagenome ERZ772820 (study PRJEB29015, sample SAMEA2737684) | human gut metagenome | biome: human gut; feature: human-associated habitat; material: faeces | place: China | collected 2012 ...
GGGGGCGGCAGCCCCACCACCCGCGCCGGAGTCGGCGCGTCAGCCCCCGCTGGGGACTGCCTCCAGCAAAGTGGACGTACATCGGTACAAGCATGAGGCTTTCCTCAGAACAGCCATCACGCGATTCACACTACCGTGCCTGTTCGCCTGAACTCTGTGTCTTCCTTATCAGAACCTCCCCGTTCCCACATCAGAGAACATGTCGATCCTCCATGATGCAAAAAACGCTCCCGTAAAACGGTATGCGTCACTCATGCCGTTCACCCGCCATGGGTCTCCGTTGCCCCCAGCTACTTCCAAAATAAAGAAACGCCGCCTTTTCACGGAAGGCAGCGTTCCTTTGAGCCTATAGTTCTTTACAATGCTTTCTTCGGACAGGCCTTGGCGCATTCAAAACACAGAATGCACTCTGTACCGTTTTTCCGCTTGCGGGAATTGTCTGTCATATCCACGTCCATGGGACATACCTTTTTGCACTTTCCGCAGGAAACGCACTTGCTGTGGTCGCACTGAACCCGAATCAGGGAAAAATAGCTCATGGGCTTGAGAAAGACGGTCACGGGGCATAGATACTTGCAGAAAGCCCGGTCGTCCTGAAACAGAAAGGCCAACCCGATGCCCAGCGCATAGTACAGCAGATTTCCCACGATAAAGGCCCAGAACATCACGTTTTCCTTATCGGGAACCTGAAGCAGGAACAGCCCGCCCACAAAGGCCAGCGAGGCCGCAAAGAAAACGTACCGAAGCCAGCCGATTTTCTTTCTCGGTTGACGGGGAACCTTGTAGGGCAGGAAATCCAGCACCATGGCCGTCCAGCAGGCATAACCGCACCAGCCCCGGCCAAACAGCAGCGGCCCGAAAATTTTCGCAACGACATAGTGAATGGTGGCCGCCTCGAATACGCCTGTGAACAGATAATACCAGAATCCCTCGATCTGCATGTTTTCCCGGTCGATCAGACCCAGATAGACCAGCATATACAGTCCCACCAACAGCTGTGTCACCCGGCGCGCGTGCTTGTACTGCCGAATAAACAATACCAGCCCCAGTGCAAGGGAAATGCCGATATAGCTGAAATTGAACAGATAGAATAGATTGTGCTTCGTCAGGGTCAGGGTGACGGCGACCGTTTCAAACACGGCCAGAATCACCGCCGGAAACCAATACTTCTTCATGGGGTCTCCCCTCCCTTGCCAAATGAAAAAACATGATCCACCGTTCGACCGGAGGATCATGATAAGGGCTGTAAACTGGCCCGCGCCTTTTCCAACTACCCGGTCAGGCCGCATGTTCCCCGAGCAGCCCCGCATTCTCTTGCCACATGACTCGCCAGCCCATGCCGAAGCCCTTCCAGACCCGCGAGCCGCGAGGCCTGTCGCCGAGCGGCGGTAACTCTACAGCCAAGCCGCTTTTCCTCAAGCACCCTGCGCGCCTGCAGCGCGCAGTCCGGGGTGTAGGGGTACTACCCCTACCGGGAGCCCTTGTCGTAGGGGATGCCTTCGGCCTTGGGCGCACGGGAACTCTTGGAGGTGAAAGCCAGTACGATCAACGTGATCAAGTACGGCAGAATCCGATAGAAGTTGATGTTGATCCCGATTTCCTTCAGCAGGAAGATGCCGTCGCCGTTCAGATCCAGACTGGCGTAGCTGGCGGCCACGCACTTGAACAGGCCGAACAGCAGCGCCGCGCCCGCCACGTTCAGGGGCTTCCAGTTGCCGAAGATCATCACGGCCAGCGCCAGGAAGCCGAAACCCGCTACGTCGCCGTTGGCGGAGCAGTTTGCCGTGGTCATGGCGTAGACAAAACCGCCCAGACCCGCCAGCGCGCCGGAAATGGTCACGCCAGCGTAGCGCATCTTCACCACGTTGATGCCCAGACTGTCCGCCGCCTGAGGATTTTCACCGCAGGAGCGCAGCCGCAGGCCAAAGCGGGTCTTGTACAGGATCACCGCCAGAATGACGTAGATGAGAATGCACAGGTAGGTGGCCAGATAAACCTTGTTCAGGAAGGTCTCGGCAAAGAAGCCCAACTTGTCGGTCTTGGCGTAACCCAGCATGGTCTTTTTGATCATGAACCAGCTGGCGGAGTCGCCGGTGTACATCTGCAGGGTGTTCTGGTTCGCAAGCAGACGGATGAAGAACAGCACCAGCGCGGGGGCCATCAGGTTCAGGGCCGTGCCGCCGATGGTCTGATCCGCCTTCAGGTTGATGGCGGCAAAGGCCAATAGCAGCGAGAACAGCGCCCCGAACAGCGCCGCCACCGCCATGGCCAGCACCATAAACCCTTGCAGCGCCGGCCAGTCCTTGGCGGCCATGGCCGCGTCAAACCAGCCCCACTGCTGTACCAGACGCACAAACAAAACGCCGATGAACGCGCCGAAGATCATAATGCCCTCCAGCGCCAGATTGATGATGCCGCTGCGCTCGGCGAAAATGCCCGCCAGCGCTACGATCATCAGAGGAACCGCGTAGATCAGGGTTTGACGAATGAGGAAACTCATTTCTCCGCCGCCTCCTTCCCATCTCCGGCAGGCCGGTCGATGTTTTCACTGTTGTTGGTCTCCTGGGTCGCGGGAATGATCTTTTCCTCCCGGTGACGGCGGCGCTTGCCGCTGCCGGACAGCCACATGCGGATCACCAGCGAGAACGCGGCCAGATACACGATCACGGCAATGATGACGTCCGTGATGTATTCGTTGTACGCGGTCAGGTTGGTCAGCTGCAGGCCGGCAATATCCAGCATGGACATGAACATGCCCGCGAAGATCACGCCGATGGGATGGTTGGAAGCCAGCAGGGCTACAGGGATGCCGTTGAAGCCCACGGCGGGCAGCTGCTGGTAGGTGGACCAGAAGAACTCGGTGTTGCCGCTGAGGTAGTACAGTGAACCCGCCGCGCCCGCCAGCGAACCGGCGATAGCCATGGACAGCACAATGTTCCGCTTGTCCTTGATGCCGGCATAGCGCGCCGCATAGCGGTTGGAGCCGCAGGCCTTGAGCTGATAACCGAAGGTGGTCTTGGAAAGGATGATGTACACAATCACCGCCAGCACAATGGCGATCAGGATGCTGCCGTTGACCTGAGAGCCGGGGAACAGCTGCTCCAGCCCCATTTTGGAGGTGGCCACGCCGTTGGCCGTGGTCTTGTAAATGTAGCTGGTCTTGGTGTTTTCAATGACGTTCTTCAGGTTGGACACGTCAAAGACCCACGTGGCCAGATTGGCGGCGATCCAGTTGGTCATGATGCAGGCGATGACCTCGTTGATGTTCAGCAGAGACTTGAGCAGACCGGGAATCGCGCCCCAAAGTCCGCCCGCCAGCACGCCGCCCAGGAACGCCAGAATCCATACGAACCATGTCGGATAGGTGACGGCGGGCACGATGCCCTGCGCCGCCTGATAGGCCGCCAGTTCGCCCACGCCGGTGGGGACGCTCAGGGCGATCAGCAGGGTGACGGTGGTTCCGGCCAGATACTGACCGGGCGCGCCGATGTTGAACAGACCCGTCTTGAACGCCACCGCCACGGAAAGGCCGGTCAGGATCACCGGCGTAGCGCGGAAGAGCATATTGCCCACGATGGAGGGGTTAAAACCGAAGGTCAGCGCGCCGGAAGCGTTGCGGCCCGTAGAGAACAGGCCGAAGAACACCAGTCGGATGCCTTCCCATGCGCTTTGCAGGCCAAGGCCCTTGGTGGTCAGGCCCACGATCAGGATCAGGACGCTGCCCGCCACCAGACCGATCAGAATGGAGATCAGGGAAGCCAGCACCGAGCGGGTGCCTTCCTTTTGCAGAAAGTTTTTCATGCCTCCGCCTCCTTCTCCTGCCGCTTGGCGCCGGCCATGTACAGTCCCAGCTCCTCCACGGTAACTTGCTTGGGATCAAATTCGCCCACGATCTGTCCCTCGTACATGACCAGAATGCGGTCGGAAAGGTTCATGACCTCATCCAGCTCCAGCGAGACCAGCAGCACGGCCTTGCCCTCGTCCCGCTGCTTCACCAGCTGGCCGTGAATGTACTCGATGGCGCCTACGTCCAGACCGCGGGTAGGCTGCACCGCCACGATCAGGGGCAGGTTGCGGTCGATCTCCCGGGCCACGATGGCCTTCTGCTGGTTGCCGCCGGACATGCTGCGGCATTTGGTAATGGGGCCCTGACCGGAGCGCACGTCGTACTGCTCGATCAGCTTTTCGGCGTACTTGCGGGTCTCGTCAAAGCGGATGAAGCCGTGGTTCTGGAACTGCTTTTCCTCAAAGCGCTGCAAAACCATGTTCTGCTCCAGCGTAAAGTCCAGAATCAGGCCGTGCTTGTGCCGGTCTTCGGGAATATGGCTCATGCCCGCCTCGCTGTGCTTGCGGATGGAGGCATGGGTGATGTCGTGGCCTTCCAGCGTGATCTTGCCGTGAGAGGGCTTTTCCAGCCCGGTGAGGGCATAAACCAGATCGGTCTGGCCGTTGCCGTCGATCCCGGCGATGCACAGGATCTCGCCGGCACGGGCAGTGAAGCTCACGTCGCTGACTGCGTCCCGCTTGTAGAGCTTGGAGGGCACATGCAGATGCTCCACCTCCAGCACGGGCTTGCCGGGATGGGCTTCGTCCTTGTCCACCACCAGCTGGACGGGACGGCCCACCATCATGCGGCTCAGTTCTTCCTTGGTGGTGTTGGCGGTCTCCACGGTGCCCACGTAGCGGCCCTTGCGCAGCACGGTCACCCGATCGGAGACCTCCATGATCTCGTTCAGCTTATGGGAAATAAACAGGATGCTCTTTCCCTCCCGGGTCAGGCCCCGCATGATCTCCATCAGTTCTTCGATCTCCTGAGGGGTCAGCACGGCGGTAGGCTCGTCGAAGATCAGCACCTCATTGTCGCGGTAGAGCATCTTAAGAATTTCTACGCGCTGCTGCATTCCCACGGTGATGTCCTCGATCTTGGCGTCCAGATCCACCTTCAGGCCGTAACGTTCGGACAGCTCCTGCACCTTTTTCCGGGCCGCCTTCTTCTGCAGGAAGCCCATTTTGGTGTCCTCCGCTCCGAGGATGATGTTGTCCAGTACGGTGAACACGTCGATCAGCTTGAAATGCTGGTGCACCATGCCGATGTGCAAAGCGGTAGCGTCGTTGGGGTCGTTGATCTGCACCTCTACGCCGTCTTTTTTGATGACGCCTTCTTCCGGCTGATACAGGCCGAACAGGACGCTCATCAGCGTCGATTTGCCCGCTCCGTTTTCTCCCAGCAAAGCATGGATCTCGCCCTTTTTCAGCTGCAGCGTCACATCATCATTGGCTTTAATGCCCGGAAATTCCTTGGTGATGTGCAGCATTTCGATGACGTAATTGGGCGTATTGTCCATCGCCATGCCCCCTTTCTTTGATTTCTGAATGAAACCATACCATGAGTCCCGTAGATTTTATTATAACTTTCAGGAACAAAAAAGGCAAGAAAAACCAAATCTTTCAGAGGAAAACCACACTTTTTGTACGAAATTTCCGCAAAGAGGAAATCAAACGTTCTCCCTCTCCGTCTTAAGAGTGTCAGGCCTGACGGAAAAACCCGTAGAAACGAGGCGAAACAATGGACAGACAGGAGCTGGGGCAGAGGATCGTCGATTGGACGCCCCTGCTGTATCATGTGGCGTGCGGCCTGCTTTCCGGCGAAAGCGACCGGGAGGACGCGGTGCAATCGGCCATCGAAAAGGCATGGCGCAAGGCGGACTCCCTGCGGGAACCGAACAAGCTGAAGCCGTGGCTCGTGCGTATTCTGGTCAACGAATGCCACGAAGTGCTCCGGCGCAGAAAGCGGGAAATTCCCACGGAGAACCTGCCGGAGGAAAGCGCCCCGCCGCCGCAGGAGCAGCGCGAGCTTCGGGCGCTGGTCATGAGCCTGCCCGAAAACGAGCGTCTGCCCATCGTGCTGCATTATCTGGAAGGTTTTTCAACACAGGAGATCGCGTCCGCGCTGCGCTGCCCCAAGGGCACCGTTCTTTCGCGCATGAGCCGCGGTCGCAGGCAATTAAAACGCTTCCTGACGGAGGAATGAACGATGAAAGATTGGGATTCCCTTTTTGGTGATGTGCCGGAGAGCTTTTCCCGGCGCGTCCATGATACGGTGGATCGGCTGGAGCGGCAGGAAAGCGCCCCCCGCCCGGCCTTTCGGCTGCGGCCCGTGGCCGTGCTGGCGCTGGCGCTCTGTCTGCTGGCCGGAACGGCGGCGGCCTTGAGCGGATTGGGCGTGCTGGACACGCTGGGCCGGGAGCTGCGGGCCTATCTGCAGCCCGAAGCCAAGGAGCTGGTGCAGACTTCCGTCTTTCAGGCGGCCAGCCAGCCCCGGCACGCATCCTTTACGGTGGAAGAAGCTGTCCACGACGGGCGGCAGATGTACCTTTCCGTCCGGGTACACCCGGAAAGCGACGCTTTGCTCATGGACTTCAACGCCGAGGCTTCGTGGAGCCGCCGCTGGCCGGAGCATCCTGCCCAGACCGACGACGGCTCGGAGACCTTCGCTCAAGCGGCGGCCGTGCAGGGCAAGGAGCTTGTTCGGGCCGACTGCGAGCCTGTGGACGAAAACGGAACGCTGCTGGATCGGGCCGTCGAGGTACATTACGACGGCGACGACCTGCTCTACAACCTGTCCTTTGCGTCGGAGAGCGGAAAGGCCTCCCTGCGCCTGTTCACCGACGAGGTGTACAGCGAGGACTGGAAACAGAGCCGCAGCTTCGGTACGCTGGACCTGGAGGTCAACGTGACCGAACGGGGCAAAATCTACACTGCGGATACTCCCGTTGTCTTTGCGGACGGCGAGCTGGAATTGACCGGGCTGACCGTGGTGCAAAGCCCCATCGCCACCTACGTGACCTACGAATACGCCGCCACGGAAAGCGCCAGCATGAAGACCCGGGTACACCTCTACAACGGCAATGTCTGGGTGAACTGGCTGGACGAAAGCGGCGAGCCCGTGCCGGAAGCTGTCATGGGACGGGGCGTTTCCGGAGACGATGACCAAACCACCTATTCCTGCACCTACCGCGCGTTCGACACCCTGCCCGGCGAAATGAAGCTGGAATTTTACCGGCCGGGGGCTGGAACCATCGCGCAGGTCACGGTTCCTTTGCGCGAAGCTGCGGAAGACATGCAACAAGGAGGTACCTCCAAATGAAATATCAAACGACCCGGAAACTGTGGATGCTGCTTTTGACGGCCGCTTTGCTGGCCCTGCTGTTCCTGCCTGCCGCCTTGGCGGAAGAAACGCTCCCCTCCGTCCATGTGACCCTCGGCGACGGGGAACCCATCGGCTACTTCGACGGCTTTGAAGGAAATTTCCTTAAAAGCGCCGACAGCGTCAAGGGCGTAACGGGACGGCTTTCCCTGAGCTACGAGGTAGAAAGCTACATCACCAAAAACGGCCAACGCAAAATGCGTGTGGATTTGGAAAACATCACCCTGACCGACGACGTGATGGTGCTTTACTACCGCCTGTCTCAGGACGAGCCCATCCAATACGAAGCCGATTTGGATTTCCTCCGCACGTGGGGAATGCCGGAGCCGATGTTCCAGCGGCGCTCCACCGGGCGCTGGGGCGTACAGGACGTTCTTTATCAGGAAGGGCACCCCATTGACGACAAAAGTCTGTACTGTCTTTACGCCGTTTCGCTGGCGGAGCCCATTCAGGACGGCGAAGAACTGATCTTCGGCGCGCAGTGGGATCAGTCGTCCATGCAGTATGCAGGCGGCACCGTCGTGACCATCGACCGCAGCCATGCGGAGGACCCCACCGTGGCCTATACGCCGGGGACGGAACTGCAGCTGACCTACAACCCCTGGGCGGGCGAAGCGGAACGAAGCTACCACATGGTCATCGACCGGGTGGCCTTTACTCCCTTCGGCAATCGGATGGTCATCCGCTCGGAATGCACGGACGATCTCAGCGCCGTTTTCCCCCTGTATCTGACCGACGATCAGGGCGATCGGCTCACCACCTATTCCTTCGGAGAGCGAACGCCCGGCAACGCCAGCAAGACCCGTCCCGAATGGGTGGAAAACGATGTGTGGTTCTTCGGCGGCGAGCAAAGCGCTTCCCTGACGCTGACGCCTGTCCGCACCGTTGACAACCGGGAGGATCGGTATTTCGCCCGCACCGTCGTGCCGCTGAGCGACCTGCCCGGCAAGGTCTCCTTCGGAGACGGCACGGACTGCGAGATCGTCCGTCTGCAGCTTCAGCCGGACGGGCTTCGGATGTTCTACCGTCCCGGCACTCATCTGGGTTATCTGGACTTTGAGCTGGGCGACGAAAACGGCGACCCCATCTCCAACGATGTGATCGGCCATTCCGCCAACACCGGCAGCGTGGCCGAGGGCCTTCTGGGCTACGGCTGTTACTGGACGGCGGAATACAAGGGCCAGTATGTTTCCATGCTCACCGAGGAGGAGCTGGCTCAGGCCAAAACGCTGGTCATCTCCCACCACGAGGGCCTGATGGAGCAGGATCCCGAGCACGCCTTCACCGTTCCCCTGTCCCGGTAAGGCCGCAAAAAAATACAAACCAAATGCACCCGGAGCGCATAACGCGCCCCGGGTTTGTGATATAATGACGGGGATTCATGGGACGGCGCAAAGCGGCGCGGCCCTGAAACCGACGGGCAGGGAGCCCGTGAAAAGAGAAAGGGGTATTCATATGAACGCTTATACTTCCCGCATTTTGGAAGGACTGAAGCAGCGCAACGCCAACGAAAGCGAATTTTTGCAGGCGGCCACGGAAATTCTGGAAAGCATTTCCCCCGTGTTTGACAAGCATCCCGAGTACGAAAAGGCCGGTCTGCTGGAGCGGTTCGTGGAGCCGGAGCGGGTCATTCTTTTCCGCATCCCCTGGGTGGACGATCAGGGCAAGGTGCAGGTGAACCGGGGCTACCGGGTGCAGTTCAACAGCGCCATCGGCCCCTACAAGGGCGGTCTGCGGTTCCATCCCAGCGTCAACCTGTCCATTCTGAAATTCCTCGGCTTTGAGCAGATTTTGAAGAACAGCCTGACCGGCCTGCCCATCGGCGGCGGCAAGGGCGGCAGCGACTTTGACCCCAAGGGCAAAAGCGACCGGGAGGTCATGGCCTTCTGCCAGAGCCTGATGACCGAGCTGTACCGTCACATCGGCGCGGACACGGACGTGCCCGCCGGCGACATCGGCGTGGGCGGCCGGGAGATCGGTTATCTCTACGGCCAGTACAAGCGTCTGACTGGCCTGTACGAGGGCGTGCTGACCGGCAAGGGCCTGTCCTACGGCGGCAGTCTGGCCCGCACGCAGGCCACCGGCTACGGCCTGTGCTACTTTGTCAAGAATATGCTGGAGGCCAACGGCAAGACCCTGTCCGGCCAGACCGTGGTGGTCAGCGGCAGCGGCAACGTGGCCATCTACGCCTGTGAAAAGGCCACCCAGATGGGCGCGAAGGTCGTCGCCATGAGCGACTCCAACGGCTACGTCTACGACAAGGACGGCATCAAGCTGGACGTGGTCAAGCAGATCAAGGAAGTGGAGCGCGGCCGCATCAAGGAATACGCCGCCCGCGTTCCCGGTGCGGAATATCACGAGGGCTGCCGCGGCATCTGGACCATCCCCTGCGACGTGGCCCTGCCCTGCGCCACCCAGAACGAGCTGGATGCGGAAGGCGCGAAGGCGCTGATCGCCAACGGCTGCTTTGCGGTCGGCGAGGGTGCGAACATGCCCTCCACGCTGGAAGCGACCGAACTGTTCCTGCAAAACGGCGTTCTCTTTGCCCCCGGCAAGGCGGCCAACGCGGGCGGCGTCGCCACCAGTGCGCTGGAGATGAGCCAGAACAGCGCCCGTCTGAGCTGGACGTTCGACGAAGTGGACGAGAAGCTGAAGGGCATCATGGCGAACATTTTTGCCAAGTGTGCCGAAGCCGCGAAGGAATACGGCGACAAGCCCACGAACTACGTCATCGGCGCGAACATTGCCGGTTTCCTGAAGGTAGCCGACGCCATGATGGCCCAAGGCAACGTCTAAGGCAGGGCAGGGCCCTGCACCCCGGACTGCGCGCCAACGGCGCGCAGGGCGCTCGAGGGAATGCAGCTTGGCCGGGGTTTTACTGCCGTGGCAC
>ERZ772820.3474-NODE-3474-length-10095-cov-5.448008_pt1 | contig 10095 bp, 9 predicted proteins | sample MGYA00511377_ERZ772820 | MGnify/ENA primary metagenome ERZ772820 (study PRJEB29015, sample SAMEA2737684) | human gut metagenome | biome: human gut; feature: human-associated habitat; material: faeces | place: China | collected 2012 ...
ACTGCTGCCTCCCGTAGGAGTCTGGGCCGTGTCTCAGTCCCAATGTGGCCGTTCATCCTCTCAGACCGGCTACTGATCATCGCCTTGGTAGGCCGTTACCCCACCAACTAGCTAATCAGACGCAGGCCCATCCTCTAGCGATAGCTTATAAATAGAGGCCATCTTTCACAGCATCCTCATGCGAGATTGCTGTCACATTCGGTATTAGCACCCCTTTCGGGATGTTGTCCCCATCTAGAGGGCAGGTTGCCCACGCGTTACTCACCCGTTCGCCACTAAGATTACCGAAGTAATCTCCGTTCGACTTGCATGTGTTAGGCATGCCGCCAGCGTTCGTCCTGAGCCAGGATCAAACTCTCCAATAAAGTTTATTGAAGAACTAATCTAGCTCTTATTATTTAAAAAAGAAGTTATTTGACTTGGTCTTGCGTTTTCACGCTCGACCCGCACATTCGCTTTTTTCTAGGTTTATGTTCAGTTTTCAAGGTTCAGTGCCTAGCGATTTTGGCTTTTGTTTTGTTGCCGTATCGCGTCGACTTGTATATAATACCACGTGACCTAGGTTATGTCAACACTTTTTTGGGCACTTTTTTAAGATTTTTTCGCAAAACACTAGGATTCGTGGAAAAAGAAACACGCTTGATTATCGCTTTTATTGGCATTAAAGTTTCTTGAAAAAACTTCAAAAAAAGTGCTTTTTTTAACTCTTTTTTCCATAAAAACCCCTGAAAATCAGTAAATTTTTTCTTTGCTGCGCAAAATTTTTTCGTTAATTTTTGCTTATTTTTCTCTGCAAATCTCCGGAAAAGTTTTCGCAGCATCTGCATTTATACCGAAAATCAATCCCAAAAACCATCATTACAAACAGGACATGACTTCCAAAACTTATTACAAAAGCAGTTATGTATCTATATATAGAAGATAAAAAGGCGCTATGCTTTCGCATAGCGCCAGAATAATTTTTAGTTTTAGTGCAGACGTGCACCGGCCGGGATACGGTTATCTACCATAATAAGGTTCAGCTTCTCTGCGCCTTCCTCTTCATGGATAGCAGACAGCAGCATACCACAGGAATCAATACCCATCATTTTGCGCGGCGGCAGGTTAACAATAGCAACCAAAGTCTTGCCTACCAGCTCTTCAGGCTCATAGAATGCATGGATACCGCTCAAAATTACACGATCGGTACCGGTACCGTCATTCAGAACGAATTTCAGCAGCTTTTTGCTCTTGGGTACAGCGGTACATTCTTTAACCTTAACTACACGGATATCAGACTTGCAGAAGGTGTCAAAATCAACATATTCTTCATATGCAGGCTCAATAACAACCTTAGAGAAATCGATAGTTTCCTCCTTAGCCTCTTCTACGGGTGCAGCAACAGCAGGAGCCTGCATAAAGTCAGGCTTCTCGCTTACAGCCTTGCCCAACGGTTTCATGGTCGGGAAGAACAGTACGTCACGAATGGTAGAGCTGTTGGTCAAAAACATTACCAGACGGTCGATACCAATGCCTAAACCACCTGTCGGAGGCAGGCCGTATTCCAGGGCGTTGACAAAGTCCTCGTCCATCATATTTGCTTCTTCATCGCCGTTAGCGCGTTCTTCAACCTGCTTTAAGAAACGCTCCTTCTGGTCGATAGGATCGTTCAATTCGGTAAAGCCGTTGCAGATTTCGCGGCCATAGATATAAGCCTCGAAACGATCGGTGATTTCAGGGTTCTCAGGATTGCTCTTGGCCAGCGGGGAAATTTCTTTCGGATGACCGGTAATAAAGGTAGGCTGAATCAGCTTATCTTCAACATATTCTTCAAAGCATGCGTTGATAATTTTGCCAATGCCAAAGGAAGGCTCAACAGCCACATTCAGCTCTTTAGCAATAGCGCGTGCTTCTTCCAAATCGGTTACATTGGTGAAATCCTTGCCGGAATATTCTTTTACGGCTTCAATCATGCTCATACGCTTCCAGGGAGAAGCCAGCTCGATAGTAGTGCCTTCATAGTTGATAGTGGTAGTGCCCAGAACCTTCTCAGCAGTCTTAACAACAACCTCTTCGGTCAGGTCCATCATATCGCGGTAATCGGCAAAAGCCTGATAAATCTCAACGCTGGTGAATTCCGGGTTATGACGGTTGTCAATGCCCTCGTTACGGAATACACGTCCCATTTCATATACGCGGTCCATACCACCAACGATAAGGCGTTTGAGATACAGTTCAGGCGCAATACGCATATAAACCTGCATATCCAGAGCGTTATGATAGCTGATAAACGGACGTGCGGCAGCACCACCTGCGATGGTGTTGAGAATAGGAGTTTCTACCTCCAGGAAATCATGGCTGTCGAGAACCTCGCGTACGCTTCTGATAATCTGGCTACGTTTTACAAAGGTATCCCGTACTTCCGGATTAACAATCAGGTCAACATAACGTTGACGGTAACGGGTTTCAACATCCTTCAGTCCATGCCATTTTTCCGGCAACGGACGCAGGGATTTGGACAGCATTTCTACGGAATTTGCTTTAATAGACAGCTCGCCCATATGGGTGCGGAAAGCAGTACCGGTAATACCTACGGTATCGCCGATATCCATCAGCTTGATCAGCGCATAGTTTTCTTCGCCGATAACGTCCTTACGTACATATACCTGGATACGGCCGGTCTTATCCTGCATATCCATGAAGCAGGTTTTGCCGTGGCCGCGGATAGCCATAATACGGCCAGCCATTTTTACTTCAGTTTCTTTTTCGGACAGCTCATCGAACTGCGCAGCGATATCTGCTGCACGATGAGTGTACAGGAAGCGATAGCCGAAAGGCTTCCAGCCATGCTCCTCAATTTTATGCATCTTGTCAATGCGGACCTGCATTTGCTCGTTGATTTCGTTTTCGGTGAGCACTGCAGCTTCTTCTGTATTAGGTTTATTCTTTACCTCTGCCATTGTCGCCCTTCTCCTTATTATTTAATTTCCACGATTTCGTAGGACAATTCACCTACAGGGGTTTTGGTTATAACAACATCATGCACCTTACGGCCCAGAATTGCTGCGCCTACAGGAGATTCGTTGGAAATACGGTTTTCGAACGGATCTGCTTCGGTAGTACCAACGATGGTATAGGTTTCTTCGTCGCCAGTTTCTACGTCCTTCAGCAGTACGGTAGAACCAAGAGATACAATGCCTGCTGCTTTGCTGGCACTGTCATCGATGATGGTAGCAGTTTTAATCATCTGCTCCAGCTCCAAAATACGGCCTTCGTTTTTACCTTGGTCTTCCTTGGCCTGATCGTACTCGGAGTTCTCGCTCAAGTCGCCCTGTGCTCTTGCTTCTTTCAGACGTTCAACGATTTCTTCGCGGATTTCGCCCTTACGTTGAGCTAATTCTTCTTGTAATTTTTTTAAGCCATCAGCTGTTAAAATAGTTTCCTTGCTTGCCATGTTCCTGCTCCTTTATCATTATTTATATAAAAATTTACTTACACGCATATATTGATTATATATGTTGCCGGATTTACTTGTCAATATCAGCAGCCATGCACTGCCAGAGCATGCTGAGCGTTATGCTTGACTTCCTCGATATGCTGGGTGGAAACAGCACGTTCAAAATTACGGAAGCCCGCCATCTTGAAATTATGCTTATCCGCCAGCTGAGAAATAAGATTTATCTTATTGATATCCAGGGATCTTCCCAAAGAGAAGTTTTCATAACGGCCATCCAGTGCCAGAATCATGGTTTCTGCCATGCATGCATAGGATGTGTGCGGCGGGAAGCCGAAGTTAAAATGAAAATCTACGTCACCGGGCACGTTAATAACGCCGCCTTCGATTACCAGTACATCGTTACGCTTCAGTGATACATCACGCGATACGTTACGCGGACGCGCAACATCGCATACTACGGCACCCGGCTTCAAATCGCCCGGCTCAATCAAGAAGTCAAGCGCACTGGTTACGGTAATAACAATGTCAGCCTCCTGCAGAGAGGTGCGAATATCCTGGCTTACGGCAACCTCGCAATGATTTTGCTCAATAAGCTCCTGCGCCAGCTCCTCCAGCGGTCCCATATGACGGGCAACAAGCGTAATATGCTTAACCTCTTTGGCCAGCAGGCGTACGGAAGCAGCACCGATAGAGCCGGTGGCACCGACTACGACAGCACGGCATTCCTTCAAATCCTTACCCATCATTCGGGCAGCCTGCTTAGTTCCCTGAATAGCGGTAGCAACGGTATAGCTGTTGCCGCTGGTAACTGCTATATCCAGATTTTTCGCTACGGTAATGCCTGCATCACCGACAATAGAAGTGAAAGCTCCCAGGCCGACAATCTTGGCTCCCAGCTCCTGAGCAACCTTGCCGGACTCAATAATTCTGTCCATAACAAATTCCTCAGGCAGCTCCACCATCTGCTTAGCAGTCAGCGGACAGCCGATAAACCAGCCTTCGGCTTCGGCATAAGGACTCTTGATGCCGGTAATATGCGAAACCTTGAACGGCTTCTTCATTTTCAGGCAGGCTTCGATTATCGGGTCGGGAATATACCTCATCAAGGGTGATAAGTGTTCCATATCCTGCAGGGATAATGGATGTAGAATAAAAGCAAATTTTTCCATAAAAACAAACTACTCCTTCGTACCAAAGTACTCAACAGAAGATTCTATATGATAATGCTCTAAAAGCTTCAGATATTCATCCGCCGTGAGCGGTTCTTTACCGCCGTGCAATGCAACCAGCATGGCCTCCATAACATTGGTGCCGAAGCTGCGTCCTTGAATACAGGGAGTTGTCGTAATCAGCATTTTGATTCCCGCCTCCTGCAGCATCACTCTATCAGCAGCAGTAACTGTATTAGTAATAATAGTTTTTCCCGGCAGCTTATCTGGCATAAACTTTTTTATATAATGAAAATCACCGGCAATGATATCATTCTCCAGAAAATATTCCGGATGACGCAATACCCGCAATTCCTGATCCTTGCCCATAGGGTAAAACCAGCTTACCGGCAGCTTAGTAACCAATGGCGCCAGCAGTGCAGCCCACCATGCAAGCGCCTTCAGCGAATATAACGGCTTATTGACATTCAGACCGAAAATAAGGTCACCGAAGGTTACCTCAGCACCTGCCTCCAGCAATGCTTCCGCCATACCGAAGCGGTCCACGCCGCAGACCATCAGCACCTTGCTGCCCTTTATCGGCACCTTGCTGCCTGCCGCAAGTGATTCAATCAGCTTACGCTCCAGCGAATTTTTCAGGCCGCTGCCATCCAAAACCGGTGTCTTTTTTACATTAGCAATCAGATGAGCCGATTCACGGAAGGTATAACGCTTTTTGCCTGCATAAACATATAAATCCGTACCACCAAGACCGATGGCATCAGCTTTGCCGTCCCATTGCTCCAGGAGCTGACGTGCTCTGTCAAAATCGCCGTCGGTTCCCCGGCGTTCGATGCTGATTTTGCGTCCTCCCAGTTCCAATATGGCGCCGGCGTCACGTTTTGATGACCCCAGACTGATACTTACTACATGTTTTGCGTTGTTAGCTGCTTCCATGTTTTTAACTCCCTAAATGCTTCTTTTACAAATTATTATTTTAACATATTTGCGCGTCTTAGACAATGCCAGATGCAAAATGTTTTTCTGTTTCATAATAGCGATGCGCGCATTCGCTGTATTCTGCCAGCAGCTCCGAAAACTGCTCCTGCGTATCAACCTTATGGAAGCGTCCTCTGAATTCCGCTGCATGCGGCATGCCTTTAAGATAAGCAGAAATATGGCGGCGCATCTCCTTGACCGCAACAACTTCGTTCTTATAAGCAATGAGCATTTCCAGATGCTCCGCCGCCTGCGCCAGACGCTCCTTCAGAGAAGGCGGCTGCGGCAACTGCTCGCCGCGCAGTGCTGCCGCCAGTGCGGTAAACAGCCATGGGTTGCCGTCAGCTCCGCGTCCGATCATCAGGCCGTCGCAGCCTGTCTGCTCCAGCATCCGCAATCCGTCTGCTACCGTAAAAATATCACCGTTGCCGAATACAGGCACCTTCACTGCCTGCTTCACGTCAGCGATAATGCTCCAGTCGGCCTTGCCTTCGTAAAACTGCTGGCGTGTACGTCCGTGTACGGCAACAGCGCTCACGCCTGCTGCCTCCACGGCACGGGCAATCTCCACCGCGTTGCGATTGGCATCGTCCCAGCCGGCGCGGAACTTTACCGTCACCGGAATCTTGACTGCCTTCACCATCGCCGCCAAAATATCATGCGCCAGCTGCGGATTCTTCATCAGTGCCGAGCCTTCACCGTTATTTACAATCTTCGGCACCGGGCAGCCCATATTGAAATCAATCATATCCGCGCCGCTGGCCTCTACCATGCGTGCAGCCTCAGCCAGCTCCGCAGGCACACTGCCGAAAAGCTGGATAGCCGTCGGACGCTCGCCGTCATCAATACGCAGCATTTCGGTAGTCTTGACGTTTTTATACAGCAGGCCCTTGGCGCTCACCATCTCCGACACGGTCATGCCGCAGCCCAGACGGCGGCAGATCAGGCGGAACGGCAAATCCGTAATGCCTGCCATCGGCGCCAACGCCAACGGTGCAGACAGCTCTATATCACCAATATTCATAAATATAACTCCTATCGAAAAAAGCTGCCGCGCAGCAAAACGCTACTCACGACAGCTTCAACTCTTTTATCACGAGCGACGGAATAAATCCCTGCTCTTATTTAGCGTTTTTTTCGTACAGAATGCGCAGACCATCCAAGGTCAGGAATGGTTCTACAACATCAATACAATCAGATTCTGCAGCCATAGTATTGGCAAAGCCACCGGTAGCAATAACATAAGCATCGCCGCCGAGCTCCTTCTTCATATGGTTGACAATGCCCTCCATCTGACCTACGAAGCCGTAAATAGCACCTGCCTGCATCGAGCTTACAGTATTGCGGCAGATTACGGATTTCGGCTTAACGAGCTCGATACGCGGCAGCTTTGCAGCACGCTGGAACAGCGCTTCAGTAGAAATACCGATGCCGGGCGCAATAGCACCGCCCAAGTATTCACCTGTCGGCAGCAGCGCACAGAAGGTGTTAGCAGTACCGAAATCAATAATAATCATCGGCTTGCCCAAATGACTGAATTTATGGAAGGCTGCTACAGCGTTGACAATACGGTCTGCACCAACCTCTTTCGGATTATCGTATTTAATGAAAATGCCGTTTTTAACGCCGGGTCCTACAACCATCGGTTTAATACCGAAATAGCGCTCACACATATGGCACAAGGGAATCAGCACCGGAGGCACAACACTGGAAATAATGACGGAAGAAATCTTATCCATTTCCACATCACTATAAGCAAACATGCTGCGCAGCATAATACCAAATTCATCTGCAGTTTTAGAACGGTCTGTAGAAAAGCGCCAGTGTACCTTTAAAGTCTTATCCTCAAAAACACCGGCTACGATGTTTGTATTTCCTACATCCACAACAAGTAACATTCTAAGATCCTCCTCGGAAATCTGCGTTCCATTCGCAAAATACGGCATAAAAGCCTTTTTTATTTTACCACAAAGCGGAAATATTGCAAGAAGAAATTGTAGCTATTTAACGCTTACCATTTTACGCGTACTCATTCCCCTTAGCCTTCGCCGGACGGATAGAAACATCACCGGCAACAACCTTTTCTTTGCTGCCGTCCTCGCGGCGTACAATCAGCAGGCCTTCCTCATCAATATCCTCGGCCGTACCGAAATAAGTCATATCAGGGGCAATAACCTTTACCTCCTGACCTAAGGTGCAGGAATAACGGCGCCATTCGTCAAACACGGGGTCAAAGCCCTCCTGAACCGCAGTTTCATACAGGTCCTCCATATTCTTGAGGATATCGCACAAAAGCTGTACTCTGGTAAACGGCTCCGTTGCGGCATCAGCCACGGAAACAGCCAGGTCGCGTACTTCTTCGGGATAATCTTCGGGAGAAGCGTTGGTGTTGATGCCGGTGCCGATAACAACATAATTGATATGACCGAATTCGGCATTCATCTCCGTCAGGATGCCTACAAGCTTGCGTCCCAGCAAAAGAACGTCGTTAGGCCATTTGATAGCGGCATGAACACCGGCAATCTTGTTGATAGCCTTTACTACGGCAACAGCTGCCAAAAGCGTACATTTGGAGGCTTCCTGCGGCAGAAACGGCGGCTTCAGCACCACGGAAAACCAGATACCCTTTGCATAGGGGGAAATCCAGCCACGTGATAAACGTCCTTTGCCTGCGCCCTGCTCCTCTGCTACTACCAGCAGACCGTTTTCACAGCCTTCGTTGGCCAATGCTTTGGCAAGATTGTTGCTGGAATCAACGCTGTCACGGTAGCAGATATTGCGTCCCAGCCATTTGGTCTGCAGACGGGACAAAATTTCCTGCGGGAACAGACGGTCCGGCACCTCGCGCAGAATATAACCACGCTTAGGCACAGACTCAATCTCGTAGCCCTCGTTCTTCAATGCCTGGATATGCTTCCAGATAGCAGTACGCGAAACCTCCAGCTCCTTGGAAATCTCTTCACCGGAAACCGGTGTCCCCTTACTGTTTCGCAGCAGCTCCAAAATACGTTTACGCATATATATCATCCTCTCCGATTCTCTTAATACTCTTCTTTATCAGTCTAAAGCCTGTCTGTAAAGACATTCCGATATGCAAAGAGTAACACCAGGTTAACCAAAAGTCAAGTCTAAAGTGAACGATGCCTTCGATAAAAGTAAAAAGCAGCAGCTCATAATGAACTGCTGCAAGTATTACGGGTTGGAAATCAGCAAGCTTCAATCTTGGCCAAAAGCGCCTCCTGCAGTGTTTGGCTGAAGTTAACGCCGATAGCCTCAGCGCGGGCATTGAGCCAGGCCGGAATCGTGCAATTTTTCTTCACAACACGTGTACCGTATTTTTTCCTGTACTCATCAATATTTACATCAACAAAGGTTACTATAGCATCCTTGCTGACATTAAGCTCCATCGACGCAGGCTGCGGAATACTTTTTCCGGATTCCTCCAGATCAAGCAGCCATAAGCAAATCAAATCACGTGCCATTTCCATAGCGTCCGCTATATCTTCCCCCTGTGTATATCTGTCAATATCAGGTACAGTTACAAAATAACCATCAGCTTCTTTTTCTAAAATAATAGGATAAGCTACGCTTTTCATGATAAGTACCTCCGTAAATCCCTTAAAAAGCAGGGCCATTAAAGACCCCACTTTTTAATCAGTGCTTTTGCCAAACGCTCATTGATATCAGGATGACGCGGAACAGCTTCACTGTCAACGCCATTTGTATAGATATCATGCTGTGAACCATTACGTTTCAAATACCAGCCAGCTTTAGCAAAAAGCTTCAGAAGTTCGCGTCTTTTCATTAGCTCCCTCCCTGTTATCATTATACGTATTAATGCGCATAGTGTCAAGATGAAAGAAAAGCCGCCACACCTAAGTGCAGCGGCTCATAAATCAACCTTTATTTGATATACTGGTCCTCCAGCTTATCAAGCGTACCATCCATATCCTTTTCTTCCATAAAGAAGTTTACGTAGTTCAACCAATCCTGGTCGCCTTTAGCCATCAAGATACCAAAGTGATTTTTCGTAAACGGATCATCTAGCAGAGGTGCTGCCAGACGGGCATCATCACGCACATAGCGACATGCTTCCATAGTTTCTGTAATCATAACATCAGCCTTGCCTTCGGCAATCAGTGCAGGAATCTCTGCATTTTGCGGATGTACTAAAAGCGTGCAATTAGGCAGATTGCTCAGAGCAAATTTTTCATTTGTGCCGCCGGGATTAACCATAACGCGAACGCTCTTCTTATTCAGGTCCGCTTCAGATGTGAATTTCTTTGCATCAGCTTTGCGACATAAAATCGTCTTACCGAATGTCAGATAGCCATGAGACATATTCATTTTTTGCTCACGGGCAAAGGTTCTTGTAACACCGCACATAGCAATGTCAAACTTTCCGGCCATAGTGTCAGCCTGCAGTGTTTTCCATGTAGTCGGTACATATTGCACCTTAACACCCAAGGATTGTGCCAACAGCTCCGCTACCTCGACATCAAATCCTTCATA
>ERZ772820.3475-NODE-3475-length-10094-cov-4.356211_pt1 | contig 10094 bp, 8 predicted proteins | sample MGYA00511377_ERZ772820 | MGnify/ENA primary metagenome ERZ772820 (study PRJEB29015, sample SAMEA2737684) | human gut metagenome | biome: human gut; feature: human-associated habitat; material: faeces | place: China | collected 2012 ...
GGGAAAATCTCAGGTTGAAACGCCAGCTGGAAGAAAAGGATAAGGCTGTTGAACTACTAAAAAAAGTGAAAGAATTCGAAAGGATGTGAAGCTTGGAAAGCTGCGTTACGAATCAAAATATTTAGCAATCAGACATTTCCATGAAACAGAGCAGTGGAGCATTGCATGGATGTGCAAACAGCTTGAAATCTCAAGGGCGGCTTATTATAAATGGCTGGACCGGGAGATTCCGAAACAGGAATCGGAAAATCTTAAGCTGGCAGAACTGATTAAAGAATACGATCAACGCTTTGGCCATATCTTAGGCTATCGAAGAATGACTTCATGGGTCAATCGCTTTAACCATACTGCTTATGGAAAAAAGCGGGTACATCGGATTATGAAGAAACTGGGTATTCAATCTGTAATCAGAAAGAAAAAGAAAAAATATGTATCTTCTCCCCCGGAAACAACCGCAGAAAACAAGCTATGCAGGGATTTTTATGCGTCTGCACCAAACCAGAAATGGTCTACAGATGTAACTGAGTTTAAAATACCGGGCGAAAAAAAGAAGCTGTATCTAAGTGTAATCATTGATTTATATGACCGATACCCTGTTTCCTATGTAATCAGCAGCCGGAATGATAATCAACTGGTGTTTAAAACATTTGATAAGGCGGTGATCTCCAATCCGAACGCAGCGCCGATTTTTCATAGTGACAGAGGTTTTCAATATACGAGCAGAGTGTTTCAGAAGAAACTAAAGGAACATGAAATGGAACAATCCATGTCAAGAGCAGGACACTGTATTGATAATGGCCCCACAGAAGGTTTCTGGGGAATTATAAAATCAGAAATGTATCAGATGTATGAAATTACTGATGAAACGACATTGAGACATGCAATAAAGGAATATATGAAGTTTTATAGCGCAGAACGTCCTCAAGACAGGTATCATTGTAAGACACCGTTAGAAGTAAGGAATGAGGCAATCGCTGCTGAACATCCAGAAGAATACCCTATTCCTAAAAACAAGCGAATCGAAAAATATAAAGAAAAATGGTGTGCATAGAAAAACGGCCACAAAATGTGGCCGTTCATCAGCCCCTCGTTTTAAATATTTCACCTGTCTACTTGACAGGGGGCATATCAATAGAGGGTGGTTTTTCTATGCCTTAAATAAGCACTATCGACAGAACGTAAATACGAACGTCAGCAATGCCAGGATGAACAGTCCAAAAGTCATTAAATCCTTAAAGTCAAATTTCATCCGCATCACCTCCATTCTATGTAGTAGAATGGAGGTCAACCACCCTGTAACACGATTGTTCCATAAAATGGTTTATCATAATAAAAAGTATATTTCAATTAAAAACGTTGTATTTCCCGCGGCGTATTTCTGTTCTGCAACAATTTATTTTCTACGATTTTTTCCAACTAAAATACAATCTTGCTATCACATCTTCAATAGGCGCTCTTCTGATTTCCACATCCTCAATACCTTCAAATTCCGCAAGGTAACCAAGAACCTCATGGATTGCGGTCTGATTTCGGTTGAACTCGTATTCGTAAATCCCTCCATTGGAAGAGAGCAGCTGTAATCCTGGAATTGCAGGAGCACTTAAGAGCCCCCCAGCTGCGGCAGACTGCTTATCAGAGCCGGGGCTTCTCATGGTGACAACGATTCTGGAACAGGCGCCGGCCGTATTTCTGAGTTCATCAAAATTTCCGTCAAATGCAATCTGCCCTTTATTCAGAAGAATAATCCGCTGTGCCATCTCCTCCAGATCATCCATGTCATGGCTTGTGACGATAATCGTGGTTCCGCATTCCCGGTTAATTTCCTTTAAAAAGTGTATCATCTGCTGTTTGGCCAGCACATCCAGGCCCAGTGTCGGCTCATCTAGGAAAATTACGGAAGGATCGTGCAGAAGCAGCATCGCAATATCCGCCCGCATGCGCTGTCCAAGGCTCAGTTCCCTGGCAAATGTGTGAAGGAGGTCTTTCAGATCGAGCAGTTCCGTTACAAGTGCCAGATTTTTTTTGTATACTGCATCCGGGATTCCCCATACCTCCTTTTTCCATTCGAAGCTGGTAATGACGGGATGATCCCACCAGGTTTCCGTCCGCTGTCCGAACAGTACGCCAACATGACGCATGAGTTCGATCCGGTCTGTGGCAGGATTGAAACCGGACACGGACACCGTGCCCTCTGAAGGGCTTAAGATACCGGAGAGGATCTTAATGGTTGTGCTCTTGCCGGCTCCGTTGGCTCCGGCGTAAGCGACAAACTCACCCGGAGCCACTTCGAAGGAAAGATGATCGAGTGCTGTGATGATGCGTTTCTGAGGGCGAAGCATATTTTTTAAGATATCCCGTGCGTGGCCGCTTCTCTGCCATTGGGAATACTGTTTTGTAACATTATCGATGACCAAAGCCGGAGTATCGTGGCGAACCGTTGACTGCATAATATTTCATTCCTTTCTTAAATACATAAATTGTGAACAGTGATAATGCCAATGCCGCTGCCGGCAGATAACATGCCTGCAAAAGCAGTACAGCGCTTAAGCCGCCGTTCCCTGCTTTTAAAAGCAGCTCCGACGGAAACCAGGCAGCCAGCCCCACTGGAAGCACGGTCAGGAACAGCCGTTTGACGGAATGGTTCATCGTGCCCAGCGGATAAGTCTTCAGAGAAGTAAATAAATCCCTGCCTGTCTGGGCGATCTCCTCGGCTGCCGCAGGTGCGTAAAATGCTGCGCAGGACAGGAGGACCATAACGGATAAGACCAATATGGTGGAGCTGACCGCATAGATAAGCAGCAGAAGCAGCCAGGGCAGTGTGGCGGATAGGGGCAGCCGTCTGACTGTATACGCCGTCAGTCCGATTCCGCATACCAGCATACTGCTTCCAGACAGCGGGGAAAAGCCCTGGGCCAGCAGTTCTGCCCATAGGGGAACCGGCTGTATCATTATGTGATCCAGCTGCCCCCGTCCTATGATGCGGCTTATCATAGACGTATTATTACCGATAAAAAACATCATATAGATTCCGTCAACGAGAGTGGAGAAGCCCATCATAAAGAGTATCTCCCCCTGATTCATGCCTCCGAAGCCGCCGAATTTTTCGGAAAGCAGGAAAACGCCTGCGATGGTACAAACCGCGCATACCGTGTCTGAAAAGATTTGAAGCAGACAGTAGCGGGTGTCCCGAAGAAACCACAGGAGGTCCATTTTTGTGTATTGCCTGTAAAGACGAAACAGTATTTTTAAATTATCCACCAAAAGAAATCATCCTTTCTTTGCTTTTTTTAAATACCATGGCCGCTGTAATCCACAAAATCACATTCCAGATAAGCTGCAGCCCAATGGTTCTAAAGGGGGATGCGGCCATGCCGGTATAGATGGTGAGCGGTGCATGGGCGATCGAGCCAAAAGGGAGACAGGAAAAAAACTTATCCAGTCCCCATGGAAACAGGGCAAAGGGAATCATTTCCCCTGACAGGAGGGAAAATGCTGCCTCCCGTATACTGGCTGCTGCCCAGCAGCCATTTTTTAAGAACATGGCAAAAGCGGCAAACAGCAGGTCGAGGGCAAATCCCAGAGAGGCCGAAAGCATCAGACTGATGAACGCCATCAATCCGGAGGCAGAGTCTGCCGGAGCCGGATTTACATGTAAAAACGGCGAGATGATCAGCAGAGGAAGGCCAAAAAACAGAAAATTCGGAATCCACCACCGTCCGATCGTTTCAGCGATGAAACTGACCGGAACGGGCACCGGCCGGGTAAAACGTCCAATGACAGAACCTTCCCACAGTGAGGAGGTAGCCGGTGAAATAATATTTAATTCCTGATGAAAAACGGTTGCCATCAGCGTATATGTCATCAGCTGATTAAATGTCATGCCTCCTAAACCGGCACCTTCCCGGTCCAGGGCGGTCCAGATAAAAACGAGCATGACAAACTGAACGGCAGAAACAAGATATCCGCCTGCGATGCACAGGATACCGCCGTCAAAAATTTGTTTTGTACACATCAGTACAGTGGAAACAATGGCGCGGGGCCCGCAGCCATGTCCGGCAAGAAATGTCTTAAATTTATTCATGATAGAACTGCCTTTCTAAAAAATGGAATAATAGAACCCATTTTCCGAAAAGGGCAGATTTTATGTAAAGGGGGCTAATCCCAGAACATAAAAATACCCGAAAGCGCAGGCACCTTCGGGTAGAGAAACCATCATGAAAACCGGTCGTTAAGACAGCCGGAAAATCGATGAATACGAAGGGAGGACGCTGCTGTTATCGCAAAAATGGGCGCACTGATACACGGAAGCGTCATTTTTGTACGTAATAACGGCGACATTGTCAATATTTAACCACAGTGTTGTGGCCTTGATTGTGATGCAATGCATGGCGTCCACCTCCTTTTTCTAAAATGTTTGTTTTAGCATATCATGACAGTGGAGGTGAGTCAAGAATAATATGCCTCTTGATTGTCCCCATATGAGCCATTTATGATAATGTCCTTATATACCGCAAGGGAAAATGTCCCAAGTATGGTATAATCCTCTGGATATACATCTAAGAAGGAGGACATCACGATCAGAAAGGTAATACTATCAATGGACGAACAGAAGAAATATGAAGTTATCAAAGGATTGTCAGATCATCCAGGCTCCAGCAAAGAAAGAGCCGCCCTGACTCTTGGTTATTCCGTACGCCATATTAACCGTATGCTTGCCGGATATCAGAAATCCGGTAAAGAGTACTTCTCACATGGAAACAAGGGACGTAAACCCGCTAATACAATCAAAGATGAGACCAGGTCTGTTATTGTTGATCTCTATCGCAGCAAGTACTATGACGCTAACTTTACTCACTACACGGAATTACTTGAGAAACATGAATGCATTTCTGTTTCTCCGTCCTCTGTTTCTAAAATCCTGGAGGAGGAATATATTCTTTCTCCTAAAGTTACCCGTGCAAAACAAAAACGAATCAAAAAGCACTTAAAAGATCTGAAGAAGGCGGCCAGGCCACAGAAGGAAGCCGATACGATCCAAACCAACCTCGTTGCTGTGGAGGATGCCCATTCCAGACGTCCCAGAGCTGCTTATTTTGGTGAGCTGATCCAAATGGACGCCACCCCGTATGCATGGATTCCTGGCGTTATATGGCATCTTCACGTCGCTATTGATGATGCAACCGGAAGGATTGTCGCTGCATGGTTTGATACGCAGGAAACCTTAAACGCTTACTATCATATCTTTCACCAGATTTTAACCACCTATGGCATCCCGTATAAGTTTTTCACTGACAGGCGCACTGTATTTACCTATAAAAAGAAAAATTCCCCATCTCTCGATGAGGATACCTATACCCAGTTTGCCTATGCTTGTAACCAACTCGGCGTCGAATTAGAGTCAAGCAGTATACCACAAGCCAAAGGGCGCGTAGAACGATTAAACCAGACCCTACAGTCGCGCCTGCCAATTGAAATGCGTCTGGCAGGCATTACGACGATAGAAGCTGCCAACGAATTCCTCAACCTCCAAGTAAAAGAATTCAATGAGAAGTTCTCACTTCCTCTTAATACTATCAAATCCGTATTCGAAGTGCAACCATCAGATGAAAAAATCAATCTGATCCTCGCTATTCTGAGTGAACGTACTGTGGATACCGGCCATTGTCTCAGGCACAATAACCATTACTACAGGATGCTCGACAAAAATGGAGTACAGGTACACTACCGTAAAGGAACCAAAACTATGTTTATACAGGCTTTTGATGGCAATCAATACTGTTGTGTAAATGATACGACAATCCATGCGCTCGACTGTATTCCAGAACACGAAGCCAAATCAAAAGATCTGGACTTGGATTACAAAGAACCCAAGCCGAAAAAACAATACATTCCCCCGATGAATCATCCATGGAGAAAGTCCGTATTCGGGAAATTTGTCAGGAAACAAGAACATCATTGGAATGATGACGAAAAAGTATATGCTTCCTAGAAATGGAGCGGAATCGTTGACAAGAGAACCGTGGAATAACAGGGTTATGCCCTGTTATTCCGTGAAAGTCTCTTGACATAAGATTCACGGCCCCCCCTTATCCGCCAGAAAGAAACAATGTTTCTTTCCCTGCCTTCCCGGCGAGGGATAACGGATCAAGGGCTCTGTTGTGATACCCAAAAATGAAGAAACACATCTGATTCAAGCTTAACAACACAAACGAAACTTAAGAAAAGCCCCAGCGATTTGCCGGGGCTAATGTTTCACTTATTTTGGGACATTTTCAAAAACGCTTGACAGGAAAATTTTTTAAACATTCAAAAATCGTTTTACCACTGATCTCAGCATTCCACACTCCCCCTGTCGGAAAACCGACTCTGCCGGGGTTCGAAAGTGAAAACAAAATAAAAAGAGGCACATCCGGCCCGGACTTTGCCTCTTTTTCTCTGTTTTTCTATCCCCGTTCTATTGAACGAGTCTCGGTTTATCCATTTTCCCTTCCACTACCGTCTGCAGTTCCCGTATGGCTGCGTAATTGTCAATAATTCTGTCGTAATTGTACACAGTCTGTTTCTTAACGGTATCCATATCTTTCCGAAGTTCGTAAACATTATCCCGCACATCCGCCATCTCATTCTTCAGTCCATGCACCTCGCCATACAGCGTTAATATATCGGTGCGAATCGGTTTTAATTTTTCTTCTAATTTTTCTTCTAATTTTTCTTCCAGTTTTTCTTCTAACTTTTCTTCCAGCTTCTGGTCGAATTTCTGATCCAGCCGCCTTTCCAGTCCATCAAGCATGACGGCAATCGCATCTAATGTTTCCTGATCTGCCATAGTATCATCTCCTCTTCTGCAAAGTGACAGGCAAGTTTCTTTCCCTATCATAACATGAAAAACAGGCAAAGTCCAACAATATACAGTTATCATGGTACTGTTTTCTTCTGGGACATCTGTCGAAATGACCGGACAACGGCAAATCAGCAGAACTGCTGTTTTTGATACCGTATACTAAAGATATCACATTTTCACCCAGGACGCAATCTCTGTTTTTTCATCTCGCTTTATATAGCGTTCATTTCTGCAGCTGTCATTTCGCATCGCGGCGTTTGACCGCCCCATCTTCCTTGCCGTTTCTCTGATGGCACTCTATCCCACAGCTGCCGCAGCATCCTCCGCATCCTGACTTTCCCATCTTTTTGTCCCGTCTCTTCTTCCATATTACTGCAGCAACAGCAGCGATCAGAATGATTCCTATTATAAGATCCGCCATGAACCCACCTCCGGTTTGTTATTTCATCGGATTTTAGCATTGTTACATAAAATCTGACATTTGCATATAAAATACAGCCTTTCCCACCGTACATCATCCACAGCGCACGGTAATAAGAAACCCGGCGAACAGGCCGGCTGAGCTTACACCCAACCGGCGCTCTCCGCCGGGACTTATAATTATTTCTCAGACTTCTTTATACGTCCTCTTCATCGATTTCATCAATATCAAGAACTTCCTCAGCCTCTGCATACTCTTCTGTCACGGGAATTACAAGATCATCACCAAGGATAATCTCATCCTCATTCATCTCTTCCCCGTCTGTACTCAGCTTAACAGTACGGTAACGCTTCATTCCGGTACCTGCCGGAATCGGTTTACCGATGATGACGTTCTCCTTTAAACCGATTAAGTGGTCTACCTTGCCGTTGATCGCGGCTTCGGTCAGAACCTTGGTCGTCTCCTGGAAGGAGGCCGCTGATAAGAAGGAATCGGTAGCCAGGGATGCCTTGGTAATACCCAGCATAACCTGCTTTCCTTCCGCTGGTTCCTTGCCTTCTGCAAGAAGCGCCTCATTCATATCATTGTAATCAAGAACGTCCATGGAGGTTCCCGGAAGCACATCGCTGTCTCCGCTCTCCTCGATCTTGATCTTCTTAAGCATCTGTCTTACGATCATCTCAACGTGCTTATCATTGATCTCAACACCCTGCAGACGGTATACACGCTGTACTTCCTGAATCATGTAATCCTGTACCGCGCGGACGCCCTTGATCTTTAAGATATCATGCGGGTTGATACTACCTTCTGTAAGCTCGTCGCCGGCCTCTAAATAGACGCCATCCTGAATCTTGATTCTAGAACCGTAAGGGATCAGATACGTCTTGGAATTGCCGGTCTCATTATCTGTAATAATAATCTCACGTTTCTTCTTCGTATCCTTGATCGTGGCTACGCCGCCGAACTCTGCGATAATCGCAAGTCCCTTTGGCTTACGTGCCTCAAAAAGCTCCTCGACACGGGGAAGACCCTGTGTGATATCGCCGCCGGCAACGCCGCCGGTATGGAACGTACGCATGGTAAGCTGTGTACCAGGTTCACCGATAGACTGAGCGGCAATAATACCGACTGCCTCACCGACCTGTACCGGCTGTCCCGTAGCCATGTTGGCACCGTAACATTTTGCACAGACACCCAGATGGGATTTACAGGTGAGAACGGTACGGATCTTGACAGAATCGCGTCCCAGCTTCTGTAATACCTTCATAACCGCAGCTGCACGCTTCGGAGTACACATATGGTTAGCCTTCACAACCACTTCCCCTGTATCCGGATCCGTGATGGTTTCAGCAATATATCTGCCTGTCAGTCTCTCCTCCAGCCCCTCGATCGTCTCCTGGCCATCCATGAATGCCTTAATTTCCATAAACGGAATTGACTTGCCTTCGCAGCAGTCTACCTCACGGATAATCAGGTCCTGGGAAACGTCTACAAGACGTCTCGTTAAATAACCGGAGTCGGCTGTACGCAGCGCCGTATCGGAAAGTCCTTTACGCGCACCGTGCGCAGAGATAAAGTACTCCAGTACGTCCAGACCTTCACGGAAGTTGGACTTAATCGGAAGTTCAATGGTATGACCGGTTGTATCGGCCATAAGTCCACGCATACCGGCCAGCTGTTTGATCTGCTTATCGGAACCACGGGCACCGGAGTCCGCCATCATGTAGATGTTGTTGTACTTGTCAAGACCGGTTAACAGATCGTGAGTCAGCTGATCATCCGTTTCCTTCCAGGTATCAATAACCTCTTTATAACGCTCTTCTTCCGTGATAAGGCCACGTCTGAAGTTCTTGGCAATCTGGTCAACCGTCGCCTGAGCGTCGGCAATCAGCTTCGGCTTGCTCTCCGGCACGGTCATATCGGAAATGGAAACGGTCATTGCCGCTCTCGTGGAATACTTGTAACCAATCGCCTTAATATCGTCTAACGTCTCAGCGGTCTGAACTGCCCCGTGAACGTTGATAACTTTTTCCAGAATCTGCTTTAACTGCTTCTTTCCAACGTGGAAATCCACCTCCATCAGAAGCTCGTTGCCCGGAATGCTTCTGTCAACGAAGCCAAGATCCTGAGGAACGATCTCATTGAAAATGAAACGGCCTACCGTGGACTCAACAATGCCTGTCTTTACGGTGCCATCCGCCATCTTCTTGGTCACTCTCGCCTTGATTCTGGAGTGTAAGGTTACAGCTCCGTTCTCATACGCAAGAATTGCCTCGTTCACATTGCGGAATACCATGCCCTCGCCCTTGGCGCCAGGTCTTTCCTGGGTCAGGTAATAGATACCGAGAACCATATCCTGAGACGGAACGGCCACAGGACCACCGTCGGAAGGTTTCAGTAAGTTGTTTGGCGAAAGCAGTAAGAAGCGGCACTCAGCCTGTGCTTCTACAGATAAAGGCAGATGAACAGCCATCTGGTCGCCATCGAAGTCGGCGTTAAATGCAGTACAAACCAACGGATGCAGCTTGATCGCCTTACCTTCCACCAGAATCGGCTCGAACGCCTGGATGCCAAGTCTGTGCAGAGTGGGGGCACGGTTTAACATAACCGGGTGCTCCTTGATTACATCTTCCAGCACATCCCAGACCTCGGTCTGAAGTCTCTCAACCATCTTCTTGGCATTCTTTATATTGTGAGCGGTGCCGTTGGCAACCAGCTCCTTCATAACAAACGGCTTGAATAACTCGATCGCCATCTCTTTCGGAAGACCACACTGGTAAATCTTCAGTTCCGGTCCTACAACGATAACGGAACGTCCGGCATAGTCCACTC
>ERZ772820.3480-NODE-3480-length-10089-cov-22.589097_pt1 | contig 10089 bp, 9 predicted proteins | sample MGYA00511377_ERZ772820 | MGnify/ENA primary metagenome ERZ772820 (study PRJEB29015, sample SAMEA2737684) | human gut metagenome | biome: human gut; feature: human-associated habitat; material: faeces | place: China | collected 2012 ...
AGATCTCGGAGGTTGCATTCTTCTCGACCACTTCTCCTACCAGGAAAAATGCGGTGTCATCCGATACGCGGGCTGCCTGCTGCATATTGTGGGTTACGATGACCACGGTGTACTTTTTCTTCAGTGTCTCCATCAGTTCCTCAATCTTCAATGTAGAAATTGGATCCAGTGCAGATGTCGGTTCGTCCATAAGCAATACCTCCGGGGATACTGCCAGGGCTCTGGCAATACACAGTCTCTGCTGCTGTCCGCCGGACAGACCCAATGCAGATTTGTGCAGACGGTCCTTTACTTCTTCGAAGATAGCAGCACCCTGCAGGGAACGTTCCACGATCTCATCCAGTTCCTTTTTATCCTTGATGCCATGTAGTCTTGGGCCATAGGCGATATTGTCATAGATAGACATAGGGAAAGGATTAGGCTGTTGGAATACCATACCCACCTTTTTACGAAGCAATGTGGTATCTACCCGCTTATCGTAAATGTCCTCTCCGTCCAGGATCACTTTTCCTTCCACTCTGCAGCCGTCCACCAGATCATTCATCCGGTTCAGGCAGCGCAGGAAAGTAGATTTGCCGCAGCCGCTGGGACCGATAAATGCGGTGATGGCATGATCTGCGATCTCCATATTTACATTTTTCAGTGCGTGGTTCTCTCCGTAATGGAGATTTAAGCTTTCCACGGTTATTTTACTGTTATCCATAAGGTTACTCCTTCTTGTGATTTTTCTTACTCTCGTCTCAATTTATTTGCTGCCAGCTTGGTCAGCAGGTTCAGGATCAACACGATAATGATCAGAACGCAGCCGATACCGAAGGCGTTGTCGTACTGTCCCTTCTGCATCTGCAAATACAGTTCGATCGTCAGGGTACCGCCGGACTCCATTGCCTTGTGGGCCAGCTTCGCCAGATTGTCTCCGAAAGCTCCGGTGAACTTCGGCAGCTTATAATCGCTTCCCGCGGTAAATAAGAGTGCAGCGGATTCTCCCACGATACGTCCCAGTGCCAGGATGATACCGGTGACGATACCCGGCATGGAGGACGGCAGAAGGATGGTACGGATCATATGCCATTTCGTAGATCCCATTCCCAAAGCGCCGGTACGATAGCTGTCCGGCACGGTACGCAGTGCTTCCTGCGTATTTCTGGTGATCATGGGCAGCACCATCAGTACCAGGGTAAAAGAACCGGTGAACAGCGAGTAACCAAATCCCAAAGTCTCTCCGAAGAAGATCATACCGAACAGGCCGAAAATGATAGAAGGAATACCGGACAGGGTCTCGGTGGTAAATTCAATGAGGGAAACCAGCTTGCCTGGTTTGGCATATTCATTCAGGTAAATAGCACTTCCCACGCCAATGGGTGTCGCGATCAACAGAGTGATCACGATGATGTACAGGGTATTTAACAGGTTGCCTGCAATACCCGTGGTCTGTTTTCTGGCACTGGTCACAGTCGTTAAAAAAGCCCAGTTCACAGTGTGGATGCCTTTTACAAAGACATACAGGATAATTCCCAGCAAAAGTGCCACCGCCAGTGTGGCGGAGATGTAAATCGCTGCCAGTAACAGCATGTCCGTGGGGCGTTTTCTTTTTACATATAAGGTGTCTTTATTCATTGTCGTCCGCCCCCTTTTTCAATATTTTATTCAGTACTACATTAATGATCATAATGAATACAAACAACACCAGTCCGATGGTAAACAACACCTGTCTGTGCAGTCCGGAAGAATATCCCATCTCGCTGACAATGGCTGTGGTCAGGAATCGCACGGAGTTAAAGGGTAGGGGCACATTCACACTGCTGCCGGATACCAGCGTGATCGCCATAGCCTCACCGATAGCTCGTCCCACACCCAGAACGATAGCGGTCACAATACCGGATTTGGCTGCCGGAAGGATGGACCGGAAAATGGTCTGCACGTGGGAAGCTCCCAGTGCCAGGGAGGAGGATTTTATTCCGGCGGGAACGGCGCGTATGGAAGTCTCGCTGATATTGATCACCGTGGGCAGGATCATGATCGCCAGTACGATCACTGCGGACAACAGGTTCGCACCTCCGGTGAACTGGTGTGTCGTGGATCCTTGGAAGATCAGTCTTTCTAATTTATACATGAGAGGATTTAATAAATAGATTCCCAACAATCCGTAGATAACGGAAGGGATGCCGGCTAACAGTTCTACCGCAGGCTTTACAATGGCAGCTAAGGGTCTGGGTGCCACCTCTGCCAGAAATACCGCTGTCAGTACACCGATGGGCACACCCAGTAAAATCGCCAGAGTCGTACCGATGATGGAGGTCAGAATAACCCACAGAATACCGAATTTCGGATCTGCTGCCGTCGGCATCCATTCTGTACTGAACAGAATCTCTTTTAATCCTACTTTTAAAATTGCCGGAGTGCCACTGATGATCATATATAAGGTAATGGAAACTACCGCCAGTACAGCGAAGAAGGCACAAATCGTAAAGACTATTTGTGCCACAGTTTCCACTACCGCTTTATTTTTTCTGTTTCCCATTACGGAAGCGTGTGTTTGACTATTCATCGCTTTTTCCTTTTCTCGATTCCGAAACTTACTTTACAGTGATCAGACCAACTTCGGAAGCGATCTGCTGTCCTTCATCGCCCATTACATAATCGAACCATGCCTGTACCAGATCGTTCTGCTCGGAGATCTCACCTTTGGTAGCCATTACGAAGGGTCTGCTTAAGAAGTAGTTACCAGCCTTGATGTTCTCTGCGGTAGCCTCTACGCCTTCCAGGGAAAGTGCCTTAACACTATCATCCAGTGCATCCAGGGAAGCGTATCCGATAGCTCCGGGAGTGGATGCTACTTTAGCGATCACAGCACCGGTGCTGTCCAGTTCGTTTGCATATTTGCAGGCATCCTTCAGGTCAACCAACTCTTCAAAAGCACCTCTGGTACCGGAACCTGCCTCACGGCCGATCACGATGATAGGCTCATCTGCGCCGCCGACTTCTTTCCAGTTGGTAACTGTGCCATTGTAGATGTTCGTCAGCTGCTCTTTGGTCAGATCTGCTACTTCATTAGCAGGATCTACACATACAGCAATACCGTCAATTGCTACTATGTTCTCTGCAACGCCTGCTGCCTTTTCCTCATCCTTTAAGCTTCTGGAAGAGTTACCGATATCTGCGGTTCCGTTGGTAACAGCTTCGATACCCGCACCGGATCCTACGAATTCAGCAGTTACGGTTACATCAGGATATTCTTCCATGAAAGCTTCACTCAGTGCATTGGCTAACTTCTCCATAGAAGTACTTCCCACCATGGAAAGGTTGCCGGACAGATCTGCGGTGGTCTCAGCAGGTGCTGCTTCACTGCTTGCTGCCACAGTGCTTTCTGCTGCGCTGCTCTCTGCTGTGGAAGGCTGTGCTGTGGTTGCATTACTGTTGCCGCATGCAACCAGTGTGGTTACTGCCAATATTCCTGCTCCGATCAGAGCTAATAATTTGCTGTGTCTTACTCTCATAATAATGTCCTCCATGTGTTTGTTTTTCTTTCTCTTGATTACGCAATCATACTAACATGGAGGAAATTCACATAATATCACAGTCCGGTAATTTATTTGTAAGAATTAGGTAAAAAGGTGAGCCGTCAAAATGGCGACGGATGCGTAGCAGACGCTTTTATGAATGCAGCGTGGGCTGAACGTAAATCAGATGCTCTCCAGAATGCCGTCAGCAATTGCCCGGGCAATCTCATCAAACCGGCTGTCAAAGAGTTCATTGTCCGCGTCCGTATTGATAAATCCCACTTCTACCAGCACTGCCGGCATATTTGTGCTGTTCAGCACCACCAGATTCGGTCTTTCATTCACTCCCAGATTCACGAATCCCACCTGCTCCAGTCCGGCATTGATGTTGTACGCCATCCTGGCTGCCGCCCCATAGCGGTTGTAGACCAGACTCTCCACTCCGCTGTACTGGTTCGGATAAGGACTGGAATTGCGATGGATCGAGACAAAATAATCTCCTCCCACCTCATTTCCCTCCTGCGCCTTCTGATAAGGAGACTCGTAGATATCTGTGGTCCTGGTGTAATACACATCCACTCCGTTTTCTTCTAAGATGCTTCCCACCGCCAGTGTCAGCGCCAGCGCATCCTCACTTTCTTTTCTTCCCTTATACGTGGCCCCGGGGTTTGCACCACCGTGCCCCGCATCCAATACGATCAATGGCATAAAAAAGCTCCCGCATATCCTTTTGTTTCATGATATGCGGGAGCTTCCCTATTTAGATATTTATTTTAAAAGTGCTGCCGTCACTTCCTGAGGGATTACAAATTCCGGTGCTCCCATAGAGCCGGGAGCCACTTCATATTCATCAAATGCTATGACCAGTTCTCCCCTTTCATTGAAATAAAAATTCGTCTGTTCCGTGATCCCCTGAAAATTGAATTCCGGCATATCGTCATTATCCAGGAAATAGATCACGCCTTCGTCCGCCGCCATCTGTTCCTTCATCTGGGTCTTAATGTTCTCGCTGATCGCGGAAATATAGTCACTCCCTTCTGCAAACAGATCTGCCAGTGTCACCACACTTCCCGTCTGTTTAGCAATCGTATAAAATTGATTATGCTCATAGCCGCTGGCCTCCGTCTCCAGGACACTCAGCTTGACTGTATAATACAGTGCATTATCTGTAACGACCTCCTGTGTTACATGCAGACCATGATAGCCTTCCTCGGATAAGGTATCCTCGAACTGACGGATCAGTTCCTCTACCGTAGCCTCCATATCCTGATTGACCGCTTCCACACTTTCTGCAGCTGTGCCCTCCGGAGCAGCTGCCCCGACTGCCACCTCTCCTGCGGGAACACCTTCTCCCGCATCTTCTCCATAAGAGATCTGTGCAAGTTCTACTTCGGCATCATGGTTCTCGTCGCTGTAATTGTACTGCCGCACCGTCACCAGTCTAAAAAAGCCTCCCAGCACCGGAATATTTTCCATGGCATGGGCGATCTGCATATTGGTATTTGGCAGTGCGATCAACACGATCACAGCCGCTGCTGCCGCAGTCCATGCGGAACGTCTTCGGACACGCTCCGCTCTTTTTTTCTCTATACGGGCTCTGTCGATACCTGCCTGCAGCCGTTCCCGTCCCGCTTCGGGTATTGTCATATTCTCATACTCCTCTTTTAATTGTTTTAATTGTTTTAATTGTTTTAATTGTTCCGGTTCATTCATATCTATTCTCCATCTGTCCGGTCTGTTCGGGCCGGTCATGTTATCTCTTTGCCTGTATCTGTCTTATGTCCTGCATATATATGATGTCGGGGGCAAAATCTTCCGACTTTGCTGCCTTCGGATTGTTCAGCCTGTGCTGCCTTCGAGGTTCAGCCGCAGCTTTTTCATCACCCGGTACAGTCTGCTCTTTACCGTGTTCAGGTTCTCATCCAGTATCTTCGCGATCTCCTCCAGCTGCCTGTCCTCAAAGAATCTCAGAACCACAATGGCACGATCCTTCGGGTCAAGATTTTCTATAGCACGTTTTAAATCAATATTTTCATAGATATCTTCACTTGCCGCCTGGATCTCCTCCACATCCGCGCTCTCCTTCCGGCTGCGCAGGAAGCTGCATGCCTCGTTGACCACGATCCGGTATACCCAGGTCTCCACGTATTGCGGCTCCTTCAGGCTGTCACTTTTTAAAATGGCTTTATAGGCTGCTTCCTGTACAATATCCAGCGCGTCCGCTTCATTATGTACATAACTATAAGCAAGACGGTAATACTTCTCATACCCCTCCGTCAGGGCACGCTCCACCGCCTGTTCTTTTTTTCTGTCTGACATATGTCCTTTCCTCACTTTTATGAAAACTGCATGCAATCATTTTCTCTGATATTCATTTTAACACATATTCTTCTTAAGCTGTCTATTATTTTGACGCTGTATTCCCACAAAAAGTTTCACCGGCAAATCAGGAAAATATTCCCAACAGCTTCGGCTACACAAAAGATCCCGGGCTGCTCACCCGGGATCCTTTGAAAAGAGATGTATGAAACTATGCGTTGCATTTGTTCCTGTCGATTCGAAATGTAAGCTCTTACATTCCGAACCATGATTATTTTACCATTATTTCGACTATTTGGCAAACAAATTTCCATCAGTTGCGACTTTTTCGCACTTTTAGCCAAAATCACACCTTCTTTTTTGTCTAATCCTCATATTTGAAGTAGTCAAAATCCGCTGCTTTGCGGCTTCCACAGCCTCCGTTGTTGGCATAGATGCCTACCAGCGTACCGGTATGTCGCTTGGGATCGTCGGGAACGCCCTCGTCGCAGAGGTAAATGCAGTTTTCCAGGACACCTACCTGTTCCCAGTTCTCCCCATCATAGCTGTAATAGAAAGTTCTGGTCAGTTTCTCCACCACTACTTTCAGATACACAGGACCTTCCTTCACCTTGTCCACTTCCGCCACCAGCTCCTCGCCGTGATTGCGGTTGATGACCAGCTGAATCTTCCGTCCACGCTCATAGCACAGAGCGCATCTGGCATAAGTGGCTGTACTGTAGTAGCAGGTCAGTCCGGCCTGTTCTCCGTCCTTATCCGGGTAGAACTCCAGCTTCGTCTCCGCCACATAGGACAGCTCCTGTTCTCTGCGTAACAACGTATTTTTCGCACGGATCTCATTCAGTTGTCCGTCTCTGGTCCAGATCCGGAAATATCCGGGACGTTCCGTCAGTGACCAGGAACCGTTATCCGGGTTGCGCACGAACTCCCATTCCAGATTCAGCTTGGTATCGTTAAAATCATCAAACAGATTTCTCTCATAAATGCACTCCGGCAGATCCGGTGCAATCTGTGTCAGGCTGGGACCTTTTCCCTCGTTGACGGTAAACCATCCATCCTCCGTCCACTGTACGGGATCCAGTGCCGACTCTCTGCCTACAGTCGTGTAATTCCCCTGATTGGGTCTTCCACAGAGATAATAGCACCACCACTGACCGTTCTGATCCTGTACCAGCTTGCCGTGACCGGCTCTCTGGATGGGTGCAGCGGGATCCTTCTGACGCATAACCGGATTATAGGGAGAGCACTCATAAGGGCCGTAGAAATTTTTACTTCTTCCCACATTGATGCCATGGCCGTAACCGGTGCCGCCCTCAGCCACAATGGCGTAATAATAGCCGTCCTTTTTCATGATATGGGGACCTTCGGAGCAACGCTCGCCGGTGCCTTCCCATGCGGTCTTCGCCGGACCCGCCACTGCCAGTCCGTCCGCCGTCAGGGGAACTGCCTGTGCTGCCTTGGCAATGATCATATATCTGCTGCCGTCATCATCCACAAACAGGGACGGATCAATATCGTCCACTTCCAGACATACCGGCTTGCTGTAAGGGCCTTCCGGCTTATCGGATACCATCACCAATTGTCTTCGCATCACATTATTGTCACGCTTGCCGTCCGCATTCAGACGCAAAGTTACATAAATATAGTATTTTCCGTCCACACATTCGATATCCGGTGCCCAGATGCCGTGGGAATCCCGGATGTCACTAATGTCCAGCCACTCCGGATTCGTGATGGCATGGCCGATGATATGCCAGTGCACCATATCCCTGGAATGGGAAATGGGGATTGCCGGAAAATACTGGAAGCTCGAATTCACCATGTAATAATCGTCACCGACACGGATCACGGAAGGATCCGGGAAAAAGCCTCGCTGTACAGGATTGTGATAAGTTCTGGGTTCGTTCATAGGAATCTCCTTTTGCATATAATCACAGTGCTTTGTTCCTGCTCTCAGTGTATTCTTTACGGGCTCTTCTGTCGTGCCAGTTCTGTTTTCAATTTGTGACATATATTGCAGCCATTGCCGTGTTTTTTCTTATCGCATCAAGAGTTTTCGTGCCCTATTTATTCCATAATAGAGTACTGCATCCACTCATACAAAAGCTTCGTACCTTCCATGATCTCAGGAGGCAACAACGCCCTGGCTACCAGTTTCAGTTCGTCGGATTCGATGTCCGTTCTGCGAAGGTGGGCGTAATCGCCGTCAATGCTTTCTACGATATACTCAAAACGATTCATTGCAAAGTCTCCTTATTAAATATGCACTAAAATATATCCATCCTGCAACGATACGGACCCATCCGCCGGCCACTCCGGCATGGTATCGCCGATCGTCCTGGCCTGCTCCAGTATCTCAGGATCTGTAACCTGCGGGAAAGAATGTCCGTGCATCTCCAGAAAATTCATCATCTCACGGTTCGTTCCGTCAAATGCATCAAATGCCCACTGAATAAAAGGATAATTAGCCTCTCCCGTAAAACAATATCCCTGGGGTGCGAAATATTTTTCTTTCAGATGAGGATCTACTTTGTCTGTAATTGCTGCGATCACACGGTACTGCCATGAGCCATAGGAAACATAATAATCCTCCACCAGACTATACGGGGTGCTGTAATGTCCTGTAAAGATCACCGGTGTGCTCTTCCCATAATCACGTTCTATTTCCAATGCGATCTCGGTCAACACTTCTTTTGTATTCAGGTATTTGTTATAGTCTACATAAAAAGCCTGATTCAACGCAGCCGCCTGATTATATATGATGATTCCCGCCAAAACAAGATATGCCGGTCTAAGCCACGGCAGGGCTCTTCGTTCTGAAAAAAACAGATAGAGCAATAAAAAACCGATACCTGTAAAAAAGGGCATATACTGACAGGAGCGATACAATGTCACTCTTCCCTCTACAATGGTCAGGAGAAAAGGTGTAATCATCATACCCATCAGAAGAAGAAGATACCATATATCTTTTCTTCGTATTCCCAGCACTACGGCAATCATGCCCAAAACAAAAGTTGCAATCACATATCCCAGTATGGGCAAATATACCACTGCATTCACATAATACACAATCCAAAATCTTTTTAGTAACATCCATAATTCCTGGATCGGTTGATTCGAGCCGAATATTTTCAAAACTTCAGTAATACTCCGCTGATTCATAAAGCCTACCATATCCTGTAACCGGAACACCTGTATCATAACTTTAAGGATTACAGATCTCAAGATTATAACTCCCAACGTGATCGATGCACCTATGATTAACTGGCCTATCACATATCCGCTCTTTAATCTTCTGTTATCTGTAAAAGCGCGTAAATATAAAAGTAGCAATATGCCTATGATAAACAGCAGCAACATAGACTCATAACATCCTATCGCCACGGTAATGCATATAAGACTTCCGAGATAATATTTTATAGCACTTTTACGCGTCCCGGACCATTTGTCCATTCCGCTCCAAAAACATATCAATGCCAACGCTGAAAATACATATCCAATATCCACTCCGTCATGGTAGTAGTATACATACACTTCACTAATGATCGGATTGGATATGAATATGCAGGAAAATATGATATACCCTGTCAGTCCCACCTTGCGACCGAATATTCTGCGGAAAAGAACACAAAACAAGGTTGCACTGATACACAATAAAATAACGCCGATCAGTTCCATCATAAACGGCGAGAAGTCAGACAAATGAAATATTTTATTTATCAGATAGATGAACCATCTTCCCATTACGACTTCCAGTCCATCCTCCAAATACAGCGAAACAGCCGTATCATCTATTCCAATACTTGGATGCGTCATTTCAAACCCATACCCGCATATAGCAGTCAGGCATAAAATAATTACATATATTTTTTGTTGAAAAAAATATTGAAATTCCTCCCACAGTTTTTTCATGTTTTTTTCTCCGCCTTTGTTCTTACTTTATCCCAGTGTAAAGGATTTTTCCATCAACGTCAAGAACTGTAGTGGATTACGCATCCTCATTGATATCCTCGATAAACACCTAGAAAAAACAAATGCCACACCCGAGGAATTCGACGCAGCAGCGGCTTATCGCATAAATTGCTTCGCAATTCATGCGATATCCGCTGGACTTCGTCATATCCGTGACATAAAAAGTACCCGACCTCTCAAGCAAGCTTGGAGATCGGGTATTTTGCACATCCACGTTTATATCTTCGAAAATCGCTCTGCTTCGCAGAGCACGTGCTTCGCACTTATGATTTTCTCGATAAACACCCATAAAAAACAA
>ERZ772820.3483-NODE-3483-length-10079-cov-3.519753_pt1 | contig 10079 bp, 8 predicted proteins | sample MGYA00511377_ERZ772820 | MGnify/ENA primary metagenome ERZ772820 (study PRJEB29015, sample SAMEA2737684) | human gut metagenome | biome: human gut; feature: human-associated habitat; material: faeces | place: China | collected 2012 ...
ATGTCCTTCGCTTTTTCCGCGCAGCGGTTCGGCGCGTCGATATAAACGATAGCGTCCGGCGCGATGAAATCGAGCGCCGTTGAATACTCACTGTATAATTCCGGGAGATACCGGTCGCTCCAGGGCAGGGGCGCGCCGGTAGAAATAAGCTCCGCGTCCCGGCGGAGACGGCGCGCAAGCTCCGTCTGCTCGCGCCGCTCGGCGCGCGCGGCGCGGCTCAGAAGCTCCTTGGCGATGCTCCCGGCGCGGCTGGGATCAACGAGCGATTCGCACGCGGGCAGCACACGGAAGGATTCGATATTCTCCGCGCGGCGCTGCGTGTCGGTGTCGAAAAAGCCCATGGAGTCGATCTCGTCGCCCCAGAACTCGGCGCGCACGGGGCGCTCCGCGCCGGGGGAAAAGATGTCAAGAATACCGCCGCGGCGCGAAAACTGGCCGGGGCCCTCCACCATGTCGCTGCGGCGGTAGCCGCACGCAAGCAGGCGCGGCTCGAGTGCTTCGGGGCCCTCGCCCTCGCCGAGACGGAGCGTAAAGGCGGCGTTTTCCAGAATATCCGGCGGCAGCGTGCGCTGCAGAAGGCCGGAAACGGTGCATACCGCGACGAGCGCGCCGGCATAGAGCGCGTCGAGCGCGCGCAGCCGCCGCTGCTCCTCCTGCCGGGATACGACCTCGATATCGCGCAGCGCGAGATCCCGCCCCGTGAGCTGCACAACGCTCTCGCCGAGCATCGCCTCAAGATCGGCGGCGAGCGTTCCGGCGTTCGTCTCGTCGGTACAGAGAACGAAAATGGGCCGGTCGGTCTCGCGGCGAAGCATCGCCGCGCCGAGAGCGCGCATCGCGCCGCCCGATTGGGTCAAAAGGGCAGGCAAATAGCCCTCCTCGACCCTCAGGGGGAGGGTGGCAAGGGAGGGTGTTTTTCCTATGGCTTTGATTATGGCGTCCATAAGTATAGAGAATACACCTTTATCGTGTCGTTTGCAAGAAAAAAGCCTCCCCAGAATGTGGGGAGGTCAGAACCCCTCAGCCACGGCTGCGCCGTTCCGGCGCCCCCATTCGGGGAGCCAAGTCCGTTATCCGAAATCTTTCTTGCCTCCCCTATCGAGGGGAGGTGGGTCTTGCCGCAGGGGTTTAGGGGTTTATTGTATAATTGATTACCAGGCGTTATCGAAATCACACCAGCCGTGGTCCTCTTCACCGTCCTCGTCGGGCAGCTCGCCGAGCACGACCGGCACCTCGCGGTACTCGCCCGCGCGGTAAACGATGAGGATCGTCTTGCTGCCCGGCGTAAGACCGTTTTCCGCGGCGGTGAGATCGGCGGCAGTGGCTATGTCCGCGCCGTTCAGCCGGATGATGATATCGCCGCTGCAAAGTCCCGCGACGCTCGCCGGTCCGCCGTCCTCCACGGCGTAGATCTGCACGCCGGGGACCATGGCGTTGCTGTCCGAGCCGTTATAATACTCCGCCGCGGCGCAGCTCACGGTCTGAACGATCACGCCGAGATAGGGGCGCTCGCCGGTGGGCGCGCTCGTTGCGGAGGGGGGCGTATCGGCATGGACCGCCGCGGAGATCGCCGCGGCGCCGGAAATATCCCCGCCGGTCTGAACCGTCTCCGATGAAGGCGTGGGGACGGCGGTTTTGGTATTCACGACAGGCTTTTCCGCATCGGAAAACGCCGTGGTGAGCAGCGAGCCGAGCACGAAAAAGGCAAGACACAGCGCGCCAACGCGCAGCGGCGAGACCGTTTTCTTCGTGCCGGACGATTTTTCTTCCGAAAAAGAGTAGCAGCGCGGCATATTCGGCGCGTCGTCCTGCCGTATATAACTTGCGTCGGTGAATCCGACGGATCGATCGCGCGTGGGTTTTTCGTTCATACCTGCCGCTCCTCTCCAAGTTTTTTTCCTATTATAGCGTGGAGTTATGACAAATGCATGAACAACCCGGGAATTTTCCTCGGTATTGCATTTTTTGCGCTTTTACGCTATGATAATTGATTGAAAAAAGGCCCCCTTGTGCAAAGGGGGCTGTCAGCGGAGCTGACTGGGGGATTGTATTCTCCGGAAAACGACAATCCCTCCGTCACGGCGCTGCGCGCCGTGCCACCTCCCTTTACACAAGGGAGGCTTGAATATGGAGGAGGCAATCTCTATGGCAAGCAAATATCTGGATATGTGTCCGCCGGTGCTGGCGTCGCTCAAGGCGGGAACGCCGATCATCGCCATCGAGACCGGATTTTTCATGCAGCTGCCGTACCCGCGCAATCTGGAGGCGCTGCAGGAGTGCGAGCAGGCGTTTTACCGGCGCGACTGCGTGCCGTGCTGCGTCGGCATCGTGAACGGGCGGCTCAAGGCGGGCCTTTCCAAGCAGGACATGGACACGCTCTGCCGCAGCGGAGGCAGCTGCACGCGCTCGCAGATCCCCGCGCTCGTCGGCGGCGGATCGACGTCCGGCACAGGCCCCTCCGCTACGCTGGCCATCGCGCGCATGGCGGGCATTATCCCGGTCATGGCGCCGGGACTGCGCGATTCTCTCGCCGATCTGGACGCGCTCTCCGGCTCTTCGCGGCTCGTGTTCTGCGGCAAGGTGTCGCCGGACAAGGCGCTGCTTTTCTCCTCGCGCGGCGTGCCGGTGCTGCGTCTGCCCGCAGAGGAGCTCGCGGACGCGTATCTCGTGCAGCGCGATCTTGAGGTGAACGAATGCACGGTCATCCCCTGCGGCGATACGCTCGGCGATATTGCCGAGAAAGCCTCCGCCGTAGCGATGGACATCAAGCGCAAGGTCTCGGCGGTATAAAAATAAAAAAGGATCTTCCTCTTTATGAGGAAAACCCCTCCGTCAAAACCTCCGGTTTTGACACCTCCCCTGTTAGGGGAGGCAAGTAAGTTTTTCGACGGACTTGGCTCCCCTAACAGGGGAGCTGTCAGCCGCAAGGCTGACTGAGGGGTTTACAACCTTCTCTCCGTCTTGTCTCGTTCCGCTCCCTCGTCAGAGGGAGCTTTTTTTGTATCAGCCGAATTTTCCCTGTACATAGTCTCTCGTGCGGGTATCCTCGGCTTCGTTGAATATCTTCGCCGTATCGCCCATCTCCACGAGCTTGCCGAGCAGGAAAAACGCCGTCTTATCCGAGATGCGCGCGGCCTGCTGCATGTTGTGCGTGACGATGACAATGGTGTACGTCTTTTTGAGCTCGAGCGCCAGCTCTTCGATGCGCCCGGTGGAGATCGGGTCGAGCGCGCTCGTCGGCTCGTCCATCAGCAGCACCTCCGGCTCGGCGGCCAGCGCGCGGGCGATGCACAGTCTCTGCTGCTGTCCGCCGGAGAGACCGAGCGCGCTCTTTTTGAGCTTGTCCTTCGTCTCGTCCCAGATGGCGGCGCTTTTGAGCGCCCGCTCCACGATCTCGTCAAGCTCCGCTCGGCCGCGCACGCCGTGCAGCCGGGGGGCGTAGGCGATGTTGTCGTAAATGCTCATCGGGAACGGGTTCGGCTTCTGGAACACCATGCCGATGCGGCTGCGAAGCTCCGTGACGTCGATCTTGTCGCCGTAAACGTTGTGGCCGTGGAAGAGCACCGCGCCGTCAATTTTGCAGCCCGGTACAAGATCGTTCATGCGGTTGAGCGTTTTGAGATACGTGGACTTGCCGCAGCCCGAGGGGCCGATGAGCGCCGTGATCTCGTTGGGAAAAATGTCCGTATCGATGCCGTAGAGCGCCTGAAATGCGCCGTAGCGAAGGTCGAGCTTTTTGGTCTGAAGAATGGGTTCCATAATTTTTACCGTTCCTTTCCGGCCTTGTGCGCCGTGAGCGAGGCGAGAAGATTGAGCGCGAGCGTCAGCACGAGCAGCACCGCCGCAATGCCGAAGGCGATATCAAACTTGCCCTGCTCGCTTGCGTAGAGATACAGCGCCACGGAAAGCGACGCCGAGGAGGATTCGAGCGCCGCCTTGAACCCCAGCAGCCGCAGACCGAAGCCCGCGGTGAAGAGAAGCGCCGCGCTCTCGCCGGTGATACGGCCGACGGAGAGAATGCAGCCGGTCACGATGCCGTCCACGGCGTTCGGCAGCACGACGGTGCGCACCATGTGCCACTTGCCGCTGCCGAGCGCGAGAGCGCCCTCGCGGTAAGCTCTCGGCACGGCGAGCAGACTCTCGCGCGTGTTCGCCATGACCGTGGGGAGCACCATGAGCGCGAGCGTGAGGCCGCCGGCGAGAACGCCCTGCCTGAGGGCGCCGAGCTTGATGAAAAACAGCATGCCGATGAGACCGAAGAGAATGGACGGGATACCCGTGAGCGTTTCGGCGGCAAAGCTGATGAGCCGTACGACACGGGGATTTTCCGCGTATTCGGTGATGTACACCGCCGCGCCGACGCCGAGCGGAAGCGCCGCGCCCATGGCGATGAGAATGAGATAGAGCGTGTTGCAGACGTTGGGGAGAATGCCGGTCGTTCCGGCGAGATAGCTCGTCGCCGTCGTGAGGAACGACCAGCTCAGCTGCGGCAGACCGCGCTTTAAAATGATCCCGATCAGGAAGAGAAGAATACCGCCTGTTATCACCGCCGCGGCGATAAGGGCTGCTTTCAGAAAAATTTCCCGGAGCTTTCTCATGCCTTGGCGCTCCTTTCGCTGAGAAGCCGCAGCGCAGCGTTGATGAGAAGAATGAAGAGGAACAGCACCAGACCCACGGAGAAGAGCGCGTCGCGCTGCAGGGAGCCGTAGGCGGCGTAGGACATTTCGGAGACGATGGCGGTCGTGAGAAACCGGACGGAGGCAAAGAGCGACGGCATATTCGCCACATTGCCCGCCACCATCAGTATCGCCATCGCTTCGCCGACGGCGCGGCCCGTGCCCTGGATAACGGAGGCGATCACGCCGCTTTTCGCCGCCCTGAGCGAAACGAGAAACCACGTTTCCGCCTTCGTTGCGCCGAGCGCGAGAGAGGCTTCCTCATATTCGCGCGGCACGGCGCGCAGCGCCGTTTCCGAAACGGACACGATGTACGGCAGGATCATCACCGTCAGCACGAGAACGGCCGTGAGCAGGCACGCTCCGGAGGAGAGGGAGAACAATTTCTGCACAAACGGCACGAGCACCGTCATGCCCACGAGACCATACACGACCGAGGGGATGCCCGCGAGCAGCGCCACGCAGCTGCGCGCCGCGGCGGCGATGCGCGGCGGGGCGGCCTTGGCGAGAAACACCGCCGTGAAAAGACCGAGCGGCACGCCGAGGAGCAGCGCGCCCGCCGTGCCGTAAATGCTCGTGAGGATGAACGGCAATATACCGAATTCATTCGTCGGCGCGTTCCACGTCTCGCCGAAAAGAAAATTCCAAAGCCCGATCTCCCGGATCGCCGGTACGCCGGAGATCACAAGATACAGGCAGATGCACAGCACGAATCCCACCGCCGCGATGCCGCAGAGAAGGAAGATCCATTTTACAACGTTTTCCAAAATCTTTTTCTTCATAAATAAGAAAAACTCCCCGACTTTCTTGTCGGGGAGTATTCTACGTTAAGGGTGTAAAATCCGTTACCGCGGCGTTGTAAAATGTGTGTAAAGCGCTGCCGGACTCATTCATGGAGATATAGCGCAGGGCAGCCACCCTTGTCCCACACGCGGAACAGCGTGTAGCCGTACGTGTTTTCCAACCGTTCGCGCATGTTTTCGGAGGCGTCGGACACGATCCACTTCGGCGGCGTTTCGCGCAGATATTCGTCCAGCTCCTTGGCAATAAACGGTGAATCCTGACTCATCCAATCCTGCGTCATGGCGTGGCAGAAGCAAGGGTCCACATCCAGATAGAGATATACGTTTGCGCGCATATCGTATGCGAGCACCTCGCCGGGATCGGCGTCGATGCACGCGCGTATCTCGCTCATGGCCTCCTTCTCGCTGTCCAGATACCCGCAGAAGTTGAAGAGGATGCTTTTACCGGCGTGGACGGCCGCCTGCGGCGCATAGGGCAGCAGACAGAACACGAGCACCGCCGCGCACAAGCGCTCCGCCGCTTTCTTTCCGGCCGCCATGGAGCGGACGCCCTCGGCGCACACGGCGAAGCCCGGCACGAGCGCCGGGGAGAGGATAAGAAAATAATGCTTGTAGCTGTATCCGAGCACGGCGACCGCCGCGCCGAACACGCAGGAGAAAATGAGTACGAGCGCGCTGCCGAGCGGCAGGGCGCCTTTTTTCATCTGGCGCACGGCGAAGTATATCACGACCGGCACCATGGACACGCGGGCAAAATACATCAGCCAGTCCTTCGCCGTCTTGGCGGCGGCGCCGCCGGCGGCGTAGTGGAAGTTGTGAAGGAAGCTCGCATACATAAACCGGTCGAACGCGCCGATCCGCGCAAAATACAGAGCGAACGGCCCGACGACGAGCGCCGCGCCGCAGAGCACGAGCACGATGTGCAGCAGCAGCGCGCCGAATTTTTTCTCCCGGCAGAGCAGCACAGCGAATGCGAGCAGCACGCCGCAGACGATGGCGGCATTCGTCGCGCGCATCATGAAATTTACGCCGAAGCAGACGCCGTAGATCACGCTGTACCATTTCGGATGCCGGTACGCCGGAGCGCCGGTCTTGATAAACCGGAGCGAGAACCACAGCGGCAGCAGAGAAAACACGAGCGACCATTCCTCGGTCATGTTCCCCTCGCCGACCGTGCCGCAGTAGAGGAACAGCAGCACAAGCACCGAAAGCCACGCCGTCCCCCTTCCGGTGAATAGGCGCGCCGTCCGGTAGGAAAGCTCAAAGGCGAACGTCATGAATACGACCTGCAATATCCAAAGACCCGTGCGCCCGCCGAGCAGATAGCCGAGGGCGTTGAAATAAAAGATCATCGGCCCCTTGTTGTCGTAAAGATCAAGATAGAGCCGCAGCCCGTGCGTGATGCCCTTGCCGAACGACATGAACACCGCGGAATCGTAGCCGTAGTAAGCGTTGAGCGGCGTCGTGTAGGGAGAGGCAAACAGCATGAACACCGCGCTGAAGCACAGCAGCACGCCAAGACGCGGCAGCGATCTTTCGTCCAGATATTTTCCAAGCTTTTTCATAATTACTCCTTGTATTTACCGGAACGGGTCGGTATCGTCGTACTGGCTCGGCTGGTTGGTATATGGATTGATATAGACATGGTTGCTGTCGTCGTCAAGATAGTACATATGCAGCGCGTCGCGCATATTGAAATACTCCTCCGAGCCGTTGCGCCAGCCCTGCGAAACGCAGTCGGTCGTATAGATGACCTGCACCTGCGTATCCGGCAGCGCCGCCTTGAGCGCCTCGATCTGATCGTCGCGGTACATGTTGTAGCTGATCCAGAGCCTTTCGAGCCACGTCATGTGCATGAGCGTGTCCAGATCGGCCTCCGCGTCGCGCACGCGCTTGTAGGTGATGTTCAGATGGCGCAGATTCGTCAGCTCCCGGAGCGGCGTTATGTCCGAGGTGTTCGTCCAGAACATTTCGAGCATCACAAGGTTCTTGAGATATTTCAGCGCGGGCAGCGATTCATACTGGCTGTTGCTCACGACAAGATACCGGAGATCCGGGAAGTTTTCAAACATGTCGGGATCGTCGTAAAACTTCTGATGGCCGAGATCGATGGCGATCATATCGCGGCAGTATCGGAGAGCGGCAAAGGAATGGTTATCCTCCGGGAATTCATAATCGTTGTTGTATACTGTGAAATACGTCCGGTCCGTGCGAAGGCCCCAACGGCGGACCTGCACCATCCACACGAACTGCACGTCCTCGTGCCGGAGATCGATCGCATCCATATCCTCGTCCGATATGCCGCAGCGCAGCATCACGACCTTTTTAAGCTTTGGCAGATAGGGAAGCATGGTCTCAATCTGCGCCGCGTCCTCCACGGTGAGAGGGACATCCGAAAAATCGATCTCCTCGGCGGCGGTCGAGAATCTCACGCCAAAGAGCTGCGTTTCCCATTCGGTAAGAAGATTTGGGTGCGCCGCAGAAAAATCACGCAGCATGTGTTCGGAAAGACCGCAGTCCGTGAGCTTGACGCTCTCCGCGTTTGAAAAAAGCGGTAGCGCCGCAGAAAGCTCGGAGAGATCCTCTTCTGTGAGCGGCGTGCCGGTAAAATCGAGCGCCGTGACATTGCTGGGTATAGTGCGGCCTGCGAGCGTCACGTCCCAGGAAAAGAGCATAGACGGAAATTCTTCTGTAAGGGCGAGCTGATCGGCAGGCGAAAGCGTGCTGTCCGTGAGAACGAGCGTTCGGAGCTTCGGCAAACGGGTAATCGCGGTGCGGAGCATGTCCGCCGAAGCGTCTTGAACCGCAATGCTCTCGCTCTCCCCGTCGAAGCATTTCTCGCCGAGAGGGACTGTCCAGTGTACCCGCACTTCGGGCAAGGCATTTTGCAGCGCGAGAATGGCGGAAAAATCGCTGCAGGCGCTCACATCAGCTTCTTTGAGATTTTTCAGCCGTGCAAAAGACGGAATGTCCTCCGTGGTGAAATCCGCCGTTACGATGCTTTCGCTCTCTCCGTCGAAGCTCTTTCCGCCGACGGTGACGTCCCAGAGAATGTGCGCGTCCGGAAACCTGCTTTCTATCGTCCGCAGCTTTTCCTCGCTTATCTCCCGTCCGCGCAGGTCGATGGTATCGGCGCTGCGCGCTGTGACGGTTCCGCCAACAAAGGTATACTTCCAGAAAAACCAACCGACTGCTGCAAGCAGCAGTATCACCACAGGAAGGAGCCACCACAACCTCTTTTTTTCTTTCACGGTATCTCCCTCCACTTAGCGGATCTTCTGCGGCTCTTCCACGTTTGTTTCGGATACAATGTAATGCGGACGATGCTTTGTCTCCATATAGGTTTTGGCAATGTACTGCCCCATAACGCCGAGAAAGAACGTCTGCATTCCGCCGATGAAAATAATGACGCAGATCGTGGACGCCCAGCCCGCTACCGGATCGCCGAAGACGGCACGCCGAACGACCAGAAAGATCAGCACGAGGATTGAGATCGCCACCATACCCATACCGAACCAGAACATAGCGCTCAGCGGTGTTTGCGAAAAGTTGATAATGCCGTCCACCGCGTACTTAAAAAGTTTCCAGAAACTCCATTTTGTCTGCCCAGCGACGCGCTCCACGTTTTCATACGGCAACCAGTATGTACGAAAGCCTACCCAGCCGAAAATGCCCTTGGAAAAGCGGTTATATTCGCTCATGGATAAAATGGCGTCGACCATTTCCCGGCGCATCAAACGAAAATCGCGTGCGCCGTCTACAATATCGGCGTCGGAGATCCGGTTGATAAGCTTATAAAACTGCCGGGCGAACCAGCTTCGGAGCGGCGGTTCGCCCGCACGGTCAACGCGGCGCGTAGCCACGCTGTCATATTCACCAGTACGGAGGATCTCCAGCATTTGGGGAAGAAGGGACGGTGGATCCTGCATATCCGCATCCATCACCGCCACATAATCTCCCTTGGCGTTGCAGAAACCGGCAAACATAGCACTTTCCTTACCGAAGTTGCGGGAAAAGGAAAGATATCTCACGCACGCATCCGTTTCGGATAGCTCTTTGAGAATAGAAAGCGTCCCATCCTTTGATCCGTCGTTCACAAAGAGCAATTCGTACGCTTCATTCATGGAAGAAAGAACCGCGCTGCATTCTTGATAGAATATAGAGAGAGCCTCCTCTTCGTTGTAGCAAGGAACAATAATCGATATCATTCTTCTTCTTCCTTTCTTACGTGGCTTTCTTTTTCTGCAGGCATACCGGCCTTTCTGGGTGTCGCCGTTAAAAAAAGGATCTTCCTCCGTCACGTTTTTTTCCAAGCGCGATTTTTTCTGCGGAAATATCGTTTTTCGTCAGAATTTCTTCGATGACTTCCTTCCAAGTCTTATCTTGGAATTGTCCTTCGCCGGGCACAGTTTCGTTGGCCGAGGCAAGCGGCTTCTGCACGAGAAAGAGCATTTTAGAGCAGCAGCAAAACACACAACTCCTCATTGCCAGAGTTGCTTTTTGGGCACCATTGTTTGTGCAGATAACCTTTTTTATCCTATAATAAATAGCATGGATAGTCAATAGATGCATTTTAAATACAATTAAAATACGATATATG
>ERZ772820.3486-NODE-3486-length-10075-cov-5.624251_pt1 | contig 10075 bp, 10 predicted proteins | sample MGYA00511377_ERZ772820 | MGnify/ENA primary metagenome ERZ772820 (study PRJEB29015, sample SAMEA2737684) | human gut metagenome | biome: human gut; feature: human-associated habitat; material: faeces | place: China | collected 2012 ...
CGAACAGGAACATCATATTTCGTCTGTACCGTTTTTCTTTTTCATTACATATAAATTTGCCTTGTGAGAGGACGCTGATATCTGCCCTTCACAACCTATAAAAGCACCACAAAATCTGCGACACTACGTCCGTTAAACTCCGGTTTACATTAATTTACGGAACAATGCTTTTAAGTCCTCTACACTTGCATCTTTTGGATTACCTGGTGCGCATGCATCTGCATGTGCAGACTCAGCAAGGAAATCTAAATCTTCTTCTTTCAAAGCTTCCAGTTTTGTTGGAATACCAACATCAATGGATAACTTCTGTACGGCATCTACTGCTGCTTTGCGATACTCTTCCACAGACATATCATCCACACCTTTTACTCCCATTGCACGGGCGATCTCACGATATTTTTCACCTGTGCATTCTGCATTATACTCCATAACGATTGGAAGCATCATCGCACATGCAACTCCGTGTGGTGTATCATAAACTGCACCCAAAGTATGCGCCATGGAATGAGCAATTCCAAGTCCTACATTTGAGAATCCCATTCCTGCAATATACTGTCCAAGTGCCATGCCTTCACGGCCTTCTTTTTCATTGGCAACTGCACTTCTTAACGATCTGGAAATGATTTCAATAGCTTTTAAGTGGAACATATCTGTCATTTCCCATGCAGCTTTTGTTGTGTATCCTTCAATGGCATGTGTCAAAGCGTCCATACCGGTAGAAGCCGTTAATCCCTTTGGCATGGAAGACATCATATCTGGATCTACGATTGCGATGATCGGCATATCATGTGGATCTACGCAGACAAATTTTCTCTTTCTCTCAACATCTGTGATAACATAGTTGATGGTAACCTCTGCTGCTGTACCTGCGGTTGTTGGAACTGCAATGATCGGCACACAAGGTTTCTTTGTAGGAGCAACGCCTTCGAGACTTCTTACATCTTCAAACTCCGGATTTGCAATGATAATTCCGATTGCTTTGGAAGTATCCATGGAAGATCCACCGCCAATTGCGATAAGATAATCTGCACCGGATTTTTTGAATGCCTCTACACCATGCTGTACGTTTTCAATGGTTGGGTTTGCTTTGATGTCAGAATAAATTTCATAAGCAAGACCATTTTTATCAAGAACATCTGTCACTTTCTTTGTTACCCCAAATTTGATCAGATCTGGATCTGAACATACAAAAGCTTTTTTGAAACCATGTGCCTTTGCTTCATTTGCGATTTCTTCAATTGCACCTGCTCCGTGATAAGATGTTTCGTTTAACATAATTCTGTTTGCCATAATAACTCTTCTCCTTTTTTCAATCTGTTGTTAATAAGTTTTCGAAAACTGAAATCCATTGACATACATCCCCTTTTCCCCGTGTATGTTAATTTTTTCACATTTTCTACATACTATTGTAACAAAAGAATTCAGAAAAGATAAGTTACAAACATCTAAAAATGTAACAACTATTCATCAAACCTGTACCATCAGCACGCCTTCTTTCCCTGCCGGAAGTTCTTCTTTTATCTGCCCATCCAAAAAACAGACGGCACCGCCTTTTGCCAATTCTTCTTCATTTCCACTGAAACAAACTGAATTTACAAGTAAAACCTGCCCGCCAATTTTCTTGCTTTGTGCGGCATACTCATACTTCATTTCCGTATTCCATTCTTTCGCCGGAAAATCTGTGTATACAGGCCAGAGCACCACATCCGCTCGAAGTTTCTTTATCTGCATGACATTTTTCTCATCCCACAAATCGCCGCAAAGACCAATTGAAAATGTTTTTCCCAGATATTCAAATTTTGTAAACATATCTCCTTCTGCGTAATGTTCATCCGCAAAAGATTCCCTCCAGCCTTTTGACACCCTGCGAAACAGATTTAAAATATTTCCATCTGCACCGATGGTAAGCTGACTGCTGTAAATTTTATCCTCCGCTTTCTCTAGGAATCCAAAAGACACTGCCAGTGCATTCTCTTCTGCTGCCTTCCGTATCATCTGAATATTACTGTCAGAGACAGATAATGCCATATGCTGATCTGTTTCATACTTCCAGTCCAAGACCTCAAAGCCCTGTAAAAAGGTTTCACCAAATAAAATCAGCTCCGCTTTTCCACTGTTTTCTTTCAGACATTTTAAAATTTTATTTCTATTATATTCTATATCCCGCTCATAAAATCCAACTGCTGCCAGTGCTATTTTCATTTACATATTTCCTTTTTTTCCTCAAACGAAAACTCCGTCACGCTGCAATTTGGCACTCCAAATGCCGCATACTCCTCATTTGTCATGTCCTTAAAATACGACTGCACCACTCGTGCGATCCCATTGTGCGCCACCAGTATATAGGTCTTATCCTGCTGCTCCTTTAGCTCATCCAGCAGATTATAAATGCGCTGTGCCAGTTCAAACATGGATTCTCCATTGCCATAACGGTTCAAAAACTCTTTCTTTGCCTTCAAAAACTCAGCCGAATTGCGTGGCGAAGTTCCCTCCCAGATACCAAAGTTCTGTTCGATCAGTCGTGGCTCCATCTGTGCCTGGATTCCTGTCATTTCGCTGATATGTTTTGCAGTGTCTGCCGCCCGAAGCAGTGGAGAATATAAAATTTCATCTGCCTTGATCCCCTCTGCCACGATCTTTTTCCCGGTTTTCTCCGCCTGTTCATGGCCTCTCTTCGTGAGCGGAATATCTGTTCTTCCGCAAATTTTGTCTGCTACATTCCATTCGCTTTCGCCATGTCGTACAAAATACAATTTACTCATTTTTCTGCTCCTGATATTATTCCATACTCTTATCCCAGCTCTGCAAACTGCGCCATATAAAGCTTATAATAAGCTCCTTTTTTCTCCATCAGTTCCGCCGGGCTTCCCTGCTCTAAAATACCGCCTTTGTCAATCACAAAAATACGGTCTGCATTCTGGATGGTCGACAGACGGTGTGCAATGACAAAACTCGTTCTTCCGGCAAGCAGAGCCTCGATCCCTCTCTGCACTAAAATCTCGGTGTGCGTGTCAATGCTTGAAGTTGCCTCATCTAAGATCAGGATTTTTGGCATGGAAACCATTGTTCTTGCAAATGCGATCAGCTGGCGCTGTCCGATGGAAAGTCCTGCTCCGTGCTCTTTCAGTTCAGTGTCATAGCCTTTTTCCATTTTCATGATAAAATCATGTGCGTTGACAGCCTTCGCTGCTGCGATCACCTCTTCGTCGGTGGCATCCAGTTTTCCATATAAAATGTTGTCCTTCACTGTTCCGTGGAAAATGAAATTATCCTGTGTCATGACGCCCATCTGTCTGCGCAGGCTGTTCATGGATACTTTCGTCAGGTCATATCCGTCGATCAGGATTTTTCCCTGCTCAATATCATAAAAACGGCTGATCAGATTGACGATCGTTGTTTTTCCTGCGCCCGTCGGTCCGACAAGTGCGATCGTCTCACCCGGTTTCACGACAAAATTGACATCCTCTAACACCTTCGTCTCCGCCGGTGTTCCCCGGTCATAGGTGAATCCAACATGCGAAAATGTCACTTCACCCTTTACTTCCGGCAGCTCTTCTACATCTTTTGCATCTGTGATGTCCGGTTCGGTATCCAGAATATCAAAAATCCTCTCTGCCGCTGTCAGGTTTGTGACCAGATTGTTGTAAAAGTTACTCAGATTCATGATTGGGTTCCAGAACATATTAATATAGCTTCCGAACGCCACCAGAAGTCCGACGGATACTTTTTCAAATCCAAGGAAACGGATACCGACCAGATATAGCATCATCGCTCCGATGCCCCAGCAGAAGTCAATGACCGGTCCGAACATATCTGCAAAAATGACTGCATCCACAAACGCATTTCGGTGTTCATCCGTCAGGTTCTCAAAAATTTCTTTTGTCTCGTCCTCCGCACCAAAACTCTGCACTACATTCATCCCTGCAATGTCCTCATGCACATAGGCATTTAAGTTGGATGATTTTTTACGGTAAATCTGCCATCTCTTATGAGATATTTTCTGCACCAAAAAAATACCGACGATCATGATTGGGATCGTGCTTAAGGATGCCAGCGCCAGACGCCAGTCTTTTATCATCATGATCACGACAACACCGATGACGGTGATAAATTCCGGGATCAGAGTCGTGACCATATTCGTCAGGACATCTTTCAGTGAATTGACATCTCCGATGATTCTTGCAAGAATTTTTCCGGTCGGTCTGCTGTCAAAAAACGAGAAAGATAACGTCTGGATATGCTCATATAAATCCTGTCGGATCTTTAATAATATTTTATTGGAAATCACGGACATACTGTACATTCTTACTTTTACGAGAATGATAAAAAGAACGTTCAGTGCGAGCGCAAAAATTCCAAGTGCGATCAGTCCTTTAAAATCTGACTGCGCTATGTAATGATCGATCGCCTCTTCGATCAGCAATGGGTTTACCAGTGAGATTCCTACGGTAATCCCCATACAGACCAAAACGCCGGCAATCGCTAATTTATAATCTAATAAATAGGAAAGCAGCCGGCTTAAAATCTTCTTTTTGTCGGTGTTTTCCATATATTCGTCTTCACGAAATGAATTGACTGCCATGGTAGCCTCCTTCTGTGTTATATTGAAATCAAGTCAAATTTCCAGCGAAGCCCTGCCTTCGCCATATGTGTCATTTTATATTTTTATTTCCAGCTTCTGCATGACATACTTTTTAAGATGCCAGATATCCGCCGTACTGTGCCATATAAGTGTCATAATACAGTCCCTTCTTTGCAAGAAGCTCCTCATGTGTGCCGCGCTCTGCGATCCTGCCATCCTGCAGATAAATGATCTCATCTGCGTGGCAGACCGCTGAAATGCGGTGTGCAATGATGATCTTCGTCGTGTCTTTCAGACTGTTTAATGTCTTCTGGATCTCATGCTCGGTCTCCATATCAAGAGCCGAAGTGGAATCGTCCATGACAAGAATCGGGCTGTGTTTTGACAATGCGCGTGCGATACTGATCCGCTGTTTCTGTCCACCGGAAAGTCCTACACCGCGCTCACCGATAACGGTCTCATACTGTTCATCCATTTTTTCAATAAAACTGCTTGCCTGCGCACTCGCTGCGGCACTCTTTATCTCGTCCATCTGCATCGTGCTGCGGTTACCCATTTTAATATTTTCTTCAATGGTATCCGAGAACAGGAACACATCCTGTAAAACAACGGCAACGCTTCTTCTTAGCTGTCTTAAAGATATTTTTCTGATATCCACACCGTCGAGTCTGACGGAGCCTTCCGTTGTGTCATAAAAACGATGCAGCATGTTGATGATCGATGATTTTCCGGAACCTGTCGCCCCCATAATTCCGAGCGTCTTTCCCTCTTTTACCGAAAAACTGATGTCTGATAAAATCTGTTTTCCATCCAGCTTGAAGGAAACATGATCAAACTCAACATTTCCGCTGACATGATCTAACGTTACAACATTCCGGCTATCCTCAATTTCCGGTTTCACCTCATATATCTTTTTGATTTTTTTATATGATGCGACTGCGGAAGACAGGTCGTTTGTCAGCCATCCCATCATTTCCATTGGCCAGGTACAGTTTCTGCTGTATTCCACATATGCGACCAGCGCACCTAATGACATATTTCCATTCATCACAGAAATTCCTCCAAGAATGGTAATTGCCACCGGAAGCACTTTTCCGACAAACTGAAACAGCGGATAATACCGCACCAGCACTTTGGACTGTGTGATGTTCAGATTGTAATAGCGTTCATTGTGGGACAAAAATTTTTTGATCTCATAATCTTCCCTTGCAAACGCTTTTACCGTGCGCACACCTGCCAGATTTTCCTCTGCAACAGTGGTCAGCACTGCATTTTCCTCGCTGATATCCTCATAAACTTTATCCAACTTACGCTCCATGATAATTGCCACCACAGCGCAGCAGAGCATGACTGTAACCGGCAAAAATGCCATTTTCCAATTCAGGGAAAACATGCAGTATAAAACAAATACCACATGGATCGTCACCTCGATCAGCAACATTCCCACATAACCTAATGCATTCTGGATTTTATCCACATCATCTTTGACTCTCGCCATCAGTTCTCCTGTATTGGTATCGTCAAAATACCGCATGGACAAGGTCTGAATGTGGTTAAATAAATCTTTCCGCATCTCTGCCCCGATTTTCGAGGACAGAAAATCAAACGTAAACTCCTTACAATAACCAAAAATACTTCTTCCAATTCCTACAAGCACGATTCCGGCCAACAGCTTCGTCAGAATCTCCATCTGCCCGCCTAAAATAACGTCATCCACAATCTTCTGTGTGATCTTCGGATATAACATATCTAACGCAATGGCAGTGACCATGCTTGCAACGGCAAACACATAACCATACCAGTAACGCCCGATATAACTGCTTAACTTCTTCATAATACCTCCTTGTTTTTTCGAAGAAAAAATGCGGCTGCCCATGCAGGAGCAATGCCCAGCAAGCTGTGCCGTATTTATCCTCCCTTGTTTTGCGAACCCCGGTAAACAAAAAACGCTCCGCGGTATCTTCACCACGAAGCGCATTTATCCGCTGATCTGTCTTTAAACATAAAAAGTCCGTGGCGAATTACACCACGGACATATCTCTCATTCCCATAGCAGTGAACTGCTGCTTAAAAAAGTTTACCGAGGTAATTCTTACTATGATTTTGTAATGTTGTGTTATTTGTTGTAAACTGAATCATATCCTTACCTCTCTTTCTTCTTATTTTGCATCTGTAAACGCCACCAAATGTGCCGCTATGATTCTCATGCAATTTAGCTTACTAACTTAGTAAATCATAAAGTTTTTAAATTGTCAACACAATTAACACAAAATCTCCAGATATTTCCAACATATTTTTTCAGATGCTGTCAATAATAGAATTAGGACAAACAACAGCGGCTTGCTTCTGATTTATCAGAAAAATTGACGTTGCTGCACTCCTAAAATAACACAAGGGAAAAATATGGAGGTGAAACCATGAGCGGATCTAATTCAGGTTCTAACACCAGTAAAATGGCTGTACCACAGGCAAAAGAGGCCATGAATCGTTTCAAACAGGAAGTTGCAAGTGAAATTGGAGTACCTTTAAAAGAAGGTTACAATGGTGACTTAACTTCTGCACAGGCTGGAAGCATTGGTGGTGAAATGGTCAAAAAAATGATCATGAAGCAGGAAGAACAGATGAAAAACTAGCCATTAGGAAAAAGCCACTGCACATCTTAGGTATCTTCCCAAGATCTGCGGTGGCTTTTTTGTGCATCATTATGTAAATCTGAAAACAATAGAATGCACGCTCTACGAACATTCTATTGTCATGAATTATTTATTGCAAAACCCTTTTTGCATATTCTGTATCAGGATTATACTTCTTCAAAATTGCGATAGACAATTCCTTTTTTCACATGCTCTACGACTTCCTCATCAAAATCTGTCAGGCAATCCACGATTGCTAATCCAAAATCGATTGCGGTTCCCATTCCACGGCTTGTGATAATGTTTCCGTCCACAACAACTGCATCCTCACTCGTGATCGCACCGGTCAGTTTTTCCTCAAATCCCGGATGGCAGGTAGCATGTCTTCCTTCCAACAATCCTGCTGCCCCTAAAACACTCGGTGCTGCACAGATTGCTGCAACAATTTTTCCCTCTCCTGCGAACTTTTTAATCACTTTATTGACCATGTCGCTTGCTCCAAGATTTAAAGTTCCAGGCATTCCTCCCGGAAGAACGATTGCATCAAATCCGTCAAAATCAACTTCTGATGCAAGTGCGTCTGTCAAAAATGTGACATTATGGGAACTGGTCACTTCTTTTTTATCTGTGATAGAAATGGTTGTCATCTCTAACTTTGCCCTGCGCACAATATCAACAACTGTCAGTCCCTCAATCTCTTCACATCCGTCTGCCATAAAAATACCAACTTTTTTCATGCCGTTTATCCTCCATTTTGTCTGTATCAAAACTATCTTTTTCGCAGAAAATAGTCTTCTGCTGCCAAACCACAGAACGTTATTTCTGCGATTTCTAAACATAATCTGTCCTCATTTATTATAAAAGGATGCTCTCTCCACGTCAATATCACTTACGCATTGCAAAATGCAGACAATTAGCCTATGATAACTACAGTATCACTGAAACTTATGATAACGAAAGGAACTCTTCATGGAAATCGAACGCAAATACTTAATTGACCGGCTCCCGGAAAATTTGGAACAATACGAATGTAAACACATTGAACAGGGTTATCTGAATACAGATCCCGTTGTCCGCATCCGAAAATCAAATGACAAATATACATTGACTTACAAAGGTGCAGGACTGATGTGCCGCGAAGAATATAATCTTCCGTTAAACGCAGAAGCATTTGCCCACTTAAAAGAAAAAATTGATGGAATCCTCATCCAAAAGCGCAGATACCTGATTCCACTTACCGATAAACTGACCATTGAACTTGATGTCTTTGAAGGGGAACTTGCGCCTTTGCAGCTTGCCGAAGTAGAATTCGAGACAAAAGAAGAGGCAGAACATTTCGTCCCGCCTGCATGGTTTGGGGAGGATGTCACATTTTCCTCCAGATATCATAACAGTACGCTCAGCAAACGCTAAGCGCACTGTTTTTCTAAATGCTTTTTTCATGACATTGTAACGACACCGTGCTGCCTCTTTTATCTCAGACGGTTACTCTCGTACCGCTGTCTCGTTCGAAGGCACATCTTCAGCTGATCATAGCGATCGTCAATGTCACCTTCCGGGATCACAACATCCAATGCAACCGCCAGCGTATTGATTATCTGGTCATCGATCTCATCCCGCAGTGCAACCAGAATATTATAGCGCTCATCAAAGTCTTCGGAATCCAGAAATTCCAGAACCTTTGGATTGATACCGCCCTCGTATTCACTCTGCACACTTGTTTCCTTTTGCGCTTCTGCCGGCACATCCGAGGATAACTCAACCCGCTCAAACCGGTATTTCTGTGCCACATCCGGATATTTTTCGTGGTCAACCTCACTCATAAACATTTCCAATGGTCTTGCATACACACCAAAATCTCCGTAGAGTGCCTGATAAATGACAAGCTGCTCGCCAGTCTCCGAATGCTTTGCCACCGCAATGATCTGATATAATTTATTTTTGAAATGCCGGTAAAATTCTCCGCTTTTTGGTAATTGCCGCACGCTGTTTTCCTCTTTTCTGCCACAAATTATGTAAACTGCTTTTTTCAATGAACTGCATGATCAGAAATCTATAAATTATTTCCAAATTCCTGATAGCTGTTCAACATATCCACGCCTTCTGCAATAAAATCCCTGTCAAATTCCAGATTACCACTGTAGCCCATGATCATGAGATCATTCAATTTCTGCATGATGTCACAGTCATCATCAAAATCGGCTCCAATCTGCTGACCAACAGGTTTTACCCCCTGCATTGCAACTTTTTCACTCGGTGTCAGTATCGGTGTATCTGCCGCTCCTCTTGCAGCCTCATGCTGCATTCTGTCTGCATTTTTTAATAAATCCTCATTATTTTCCTGTACATTCTGTTTTGCACGGCTTAAAATATCCTGACCTGCCTTAGCCCTTGATGCCTGTGCCGGATGCTTTGCCTGCAGCCATGGATTTTGTACCGGACGTCCCGACTGCTGCGGTCTGTATGGCTGCGCCTGGCGGTTCGTAGTTCCCGTCTGATATGTCTGCCGCTGTCCTGCACCATAGGACTGTATCGGTCGATTCTTCACCGGTTTTCCATTTATATAGGTAGTATTGTTTCGATTTGCTCCCTGATTCTGTGCCTTTACCTTTGACACGATCACTGCGATCACGATAATAATAAATATCAGTTCAAACATATTTCACCCTTCTCCCTCTGCGCTGCAATATTTCGTTGCTCCTATCAAATATTATAATAGTTTCTGTTTTCTTTCACAAGTCTTGATTTTATATGTAATGAAAAAGAAAAACGGTACAGACAAATATGATATTCCTGTTCGCCGGACATTCCGATAAGCCTCTAAAGAGTCTTATCTCCATGGCTCACAAAGGAAATCATA
>ERZ772820.3493-NODE-3493-length-10045-cov-3.050150_pt1 | contig 10045 bp, 5 predicted proteins | sample MGYA00511377_ERZ772820 | MGnify/ENA primary metagenome ERZ772820 (study PRJEB29015, sample SAMEA2737684) | human gut metagenome | biome: human gut; feature: human-associated habitat; material: faeces | place: China | collected 2012 ...
ATCTACAATCACTGGAATTCCGCTTCGTTCCGTATGATTCTCGAAGTTTTCAGGTGGTAATTCCTGCGTGCACTCTATCAGACCAGTACTTAATTCATACAATTCTTCTGCACTTACCGATTCTGTAAACCCGACAATTCTGTAATTACTTGTGTGGACTTTCAAAAATGCTTTCGTCTTTTCACTGACTGCTGCTTTATAATCTTCTATCCTTGTACGATTGGTTGTCCCGACTTCTTTCAAAATAGCACCGCTTAATTCAAGAACTTCCGGAATACGGAATTTTCCTCCGATTTCAACAAGTTCTCCTCTAGAGACGACCACTTCTCCTCCTTTTGTCAATGCACTCAAGGCAAGAAGTACAGCTCCGGCATTGTTATTCACAACAATTGCCGCTTCTGCTCCTGTGATCTGACAAAGCAATTCTTCTGCATATCCGGTCCTGTTTCCACGTTTTCCAGTCTGTAGATCATATTCCAGACTGGAATAATTCTCTGCAACTGCTTTCAGTTTTTCCGCAATCTCATGACTAAGCGTTGCACGTCCAAGCCCGGTATGAAGGATTACTCCTGTTCCGTTATAAACTGGTTGGATCTCCTTTTTCTGTTCTTGTTCCAGAAGATGGTTCACTTCTGATTTCTTTGAACTTGATTCTATCTCATACAGAAATTTCTGAATCATTTCTTTTGCTTCATGCTCACTGATTCCCTTTTTGATTCCTTGTGAGATTTCATTTCTCAGATTCTTCACAGAATCTCTGACTGCTCCGAGAACACGCTCATATCCTTCTTTCTCTGCCAGTCTCTGAACATTTTCTTTCTTCATCAAGTCATCTACTCGCGGAAGCAAGCGAAAGATCTGATTCTTTTCTTTCTGTAAATTTTCTCTTTTCTTATTCTGATCTGACTTTTCCAACTACTGCTGCTCCTTAATTTCTCTTTCTACAGCGAAATGCCGCAAGAAACCGTTACTGCTCACAGAGCACTGTGAACAGTAACAAGAAATCTCTTACAGCATTTCCATTTTTCCTTTTTTTAGTTGGATGAGTTTTTCCTGCCGCTCTTTGACGCAGCCTACAACAGAAACTTTCGTCTCCATTCCCACTGCCTCAAAGTCTGCTAACAGACTGTCTAATTCTTCTCTTGGGACACTGACAAGAAGTCCTCCTGAAGTCTGCGGATCGCTGATCAGATCTAAATAGACCTCTTCTACATCTCCTGCATCCAGTCCTTCCGCTGCAAACTCCCGGTTCTTATATGCTCCTGCCGGAACGAGTCCCATCCTTGCATATGCAATCGCTTCTGTCATATATTCAATCTGCTCCGGATATAATTCCAGAGTCATGTCACTTGCCTCAGCCATCTCTGTACAATGTCCCAGCAATCCAAATCCCGTCACATCTGTACATGCGTGGATCGTGTGTTTCTCAATTGCTCTTTTCGCTCTCTGATTCAATGAAGCCATTACTTTAGCAGCTTCATCTGCGGCTGCTTCGGAAGCCATCTGTGCTTTCACTGTTGTATTCACAATACCACTTCCAAGCTGTTTGGTCAGAACCAGCACATCTCCCGGCTGACACCCGTAATTCTTATAAATCTTATCCGGGTGAACGAAGCCTGTTACCGAGAGTCCGTATTTCGGTTCATCATCCTGCACCGAATGACCTCCGACCAGAACGGCTCCTGCTTCTAACACCTTGTCTGCTCCGCCTCGCAAAATCTCCCCTAAGATCTCCGGATCCAGACAATTTGGAAAACATACAATATTCAATGCAACTTTCGGCTCTCCTCCCATTGCATATACATCGCTTAAGGAGTTCGCCGCTGCAATCTGTCCGAACAGATACGGATCGTCCACAACCGGTGTGAAGAAATCCAGTGTCTGTATCATGGCAGTCTCATCCGATATTTTATAAATTGCGGCATCATCTGATGTCTCAACACCGACAAGCAGACGCTCATCGGAAAATTTAGGCAGCTTACCCAGAACCTGGGCAAGGGTCTCAGGACCGATTTTGGCCGCTCAACCAGCTGTCTTTGTCATCTGTGTCAGATGAATCTCTTTGAGTCCCTTACTCATTTCGCCCACTTCCTTTCGAATACTTTTTCAAAACAATTCCCGCGATATACGAAAAAGCTGTTGCAGCAGCTTTTCCATCACATTTTCAAATTACTGTAACTGTTCCTATGTTTCTAACAAGGTTTCACAATCTTACCTGCATTATTCATAGACTCGACAATGTCATACATATTTGTAACTGTTCCTACTGCAAGCTTGTCTTTCAGTCCATAATAATCCAGACATGTCCCACAAGTCACGATTTCAACGCCCTGGCTTTCAAGATTCTTCAGATCCTCCAGAGAGTCAGATCCTTCACATGTGATCTTAGCGCCACCGTTGTAGAAGATCATCTTCTTTGGAAGCTCATCAAGCTGTGTGATTGCAAAGATGCAACCTTTGATCAACACTTTTCCGAGCTCATCATTTCCACTTCCCATCTTGTCAGAAGAAATCACAACTACCGTATCCCCTGTTGGAACACAATCGCAAACCGCACCCGCCGGCGCAGTCTGAGTTCCCTCTCCTGCAAGTGCCTGAATTGTCACTTTATATTCATCCTCTCCAAGCTTCTCCTGTGTTACTGTTGCGCCTGTACTCTGTGCCATCTTTGTCACATTAGCCACTGCTGTCTCATTATCAACGAGAACTTCTATTGTCTCCGGAGCTGTCAAAGCATCTAATGCTTTCTTTGTCTTAATTACCGGAACCGGGCATTTATCTCCCATAGCATTTACTGTTACCATTCCATCGCTCTCCTTTACCTATTCGTTCAGGTATTTTAACCTCCAGGCTTCTGTTTTTCAGTATAACATTTTTACTATAGGTTATCAAACTATTCTATAGAAATTCTCTATAAATTTCCTTCTTTCTGATTCACATTTTTACGCAAAGCTTCTCCCAGTTCCGTAATACACAGTAATGTGATCACAAGCACGATTCCCGGAATCAGAATGATCCACCAGGAGTTTGTCATCAATGCCTTTTCGGAAAGTGAGAGCATGCTCCCCCAGGAAATGATCTCCATCGGAAGACCAATCCCAAGAAAGCTCAATGTTGACTCTGCTATGATTGCACTTCTGATGTTCATCACGACCATAAACATAATTGACGAAACAAAATTCGGCAGCAAATGTACACGTAAAATATGCCAGAAACTTCCACCCATACATTTTGCAGCAATCAGATATTCACTCCCACGGAGCTGTCGTACCTCAGTGCGTACCATTTTTGCAATATTCATCCAACTGGTAAGACCAATTACTATGGTGATTGCAACAACCGAGTTCTTTCCTGCCAGTGCCTGAAGAAAGATAATTAACAGAATGGAAGGGATACTCAATAAAATTTCTGTAAAACGCATCATCAGTTCATCAATCCACTCCGGTGCGATTCCACTGAAGGATCCGTAGATCACCGCAATCGTAGTCGATAACACGGTGGATATCAACCCGATAAACAACGAGATTCTACCACCGTATAAAATCATTGAAAAAATATCTCTTCCCATCGTATCCGTTCCAAAAAAGAACTCTTTATTCGGTGAAATGTTACAGTTCTCCAGATCCATGTATGTAGGGTCTTTCGTCATAAAGAAACGACAGAAAACACAGGCAAATACAATGACTGCAAGAATACTTCCGGCAATGATAACGGCATTATTTTTTTTCGCTTTTTTCATTTTCTCCACCTTATACCATATCTGCCTTTCCTGTCATTTTTATCTCTTTCATTCTTGGATCGATCCATTCACTGACAGACTGTCCGATCACATTTCCTGCAATAACAAAAATACCGGTAAATACGCAAAGCACCATCAGCATATTATAGTCATGATATTTTGCACTTTCAAAAGAAAGCGTTCCGATTCCCGGATAGGAAAATACCATTTCCACGATATACGTCCCTTCGATCACATGTTGAAGTGAAATTGCCATCAGACTGATGAACGATGGCATAATATTTTTCACACAGTGAAAGAACAATACTCTTTTTCGTGACATTCCTTTTGCCTTTGCCAGTAAAACATAGTCTTTTCTAGTTTCTTCCAACAATCGGTTACGGATCAGATACGCATAATACCAAAGGTGGCTCAGCACAACAACTGTCAGCGGAAGAATCAGATGCGTCAATCTGCTCAACGGATTTGCCGATTGTCCGAAATCATATGCCCCACTTCCCGGAAGGAGCTTTAGATTCACACTAAAAATCAAAATCAATATAAGTGACAACCAGAATTCCGGAATACAGCTTGTGATTGTTCCCACCTTACGCAAAATCCGGTCTGGAAGCTGATTTTCATAATACACACAGAAAATTCCAAGCAAAAGTGCCAGTCCAAATGTCAGGATAAAACCAATTCCGCCAAGCAATAATGTATTGACTAAACGTCCCTCGATCACTGTAAGAACATCTTGTTTATATTTATAAGAGATTCCAAAATCCCCCTGAAAAGCATTTCCAAGCCATTTCACATACTGAACAGGGATAGGTTCGTTTAATCCAAGTCGTTCCATTGCATGCTCATGTTCTTCCACCGACATTCTCTCCGCACGTTCTCCATAATAAGAAACCAGCGGATCCCCTGGTGCCAGCCGCGACATTACAAACACAAGAAGTGAGAGCACAAAAACAGATAGCAAGATCAATCCGATTTTTCTAAGCCATTGTTTCTTCATCACTCTGCTCCTCTCCTGAAATCTCCGGAATCGGAATCGCCTCCAGAAGTTTCTTCGTATATAAATGCTGTGGATGTTCAAACACCTGCTCGGTTTCTCCTAGCTCCACAAGTTTTCCATCCTTCATCACTCCGACACGGTCGCACAACAGACGCACCATTGAAAGATCATGCGCAATAAAAAGGATTGCACAGTCATGTTCTCTTTGTAAATGCCGAAACAGCTTCACCATCTGTGCCTGTGTAGTTACGTCCAGCGAAGCGATGGGTTCATCTGCGATCAAGAGCTTCGGCTTCATTGCAAATGCTCTTGCGATTGCAACTCTCTGTCTTTGTCCGCCTGACAACTCCGGTGGCCACACGTGAAGCTGTTCTTCCTGCAATTCCACTTCTTCCATCATTTCACATAAAAAATCATGTTGTTCTTTCTTGTCAGAAAATACTTTATGTATTTCCAATGGCTCTGCAAGGATCTTCTCTACCTTCATTTTCTGGTTTAAGGAAGATGTTGAATCCTGAAAGATCATCTGCCGCTCTTTTTGCAGTCTTCTCGCATTTTTCTTTTTTGCTTTTTTATCAAGAAGATTTATCCCATCATAAGAAAATGTTTCTGCTTGCGGACTTAGAATCCCCATCAGACATTTTCCAACCGTTGACTTTCCAGATCCCGACTCACCTACCAGTCCAAAAATCTCGTCTCTTCTTATCTCAAAGGACACATCTTTCACCGCTTGAAACACCCTTTTTCTATCTAAAGGATAGAAGTAGGACAAATGTGAGATTTCTACCAGTTTTTCATGCAATTCTGATTCACTTATTAATTTTGATTCATTTCTATGCATATAATAAGGATGATCATGAAGCAATTTCTTTGTATAAGAATGTTTTGGAGCTGTGAAAAGCTGTTTTGCTTCTTCCAATTCCACGATATTTCCATCCTGCATTACAGCAACCCGGTCTGCGATCTGAGCCACAACTCCGAGATCATGTGTGATAAACAGAATGCTTAAATTCAATTCTTTCTGTAATTTTTTCAACAGTTTCAGAATCTCTGCCTGAATTGTCACATCCAAAGCTGTCGTCGGTTCATCCGCAATTAAAAGCTTTGGATTTGAGGCAAGTGCTGTTGCAAGCACACATCTCTGACGCATTCCACCTGAAAAATGATACGGATATAGATCATAACGCTGCTCTGCGTCTTTGATCCCAACGAGCTTCATCAGTTCGATTGCCCGCTCTTTTGCTGATTCCTTTTTATTCTGCTTTAAAGCTTTTTCATGCAGCAAAATAGCCTCTTCTATCTGACTTCCAACTGTCATCGTCGGGTTTAACGTACTCTGTGGATCCTGAAAGACCATCGCGATTCCCTGTCCTCGGATCTGCTGCATCTCTTTTTCATTATATCCGATCAGGTTCTGATCTTTATATTGAATGGCTTCGCCTGTCACAGACGCACTCTTTGGCAGTAATTTCAAAATTGATCGGCACAGTACAGTCTTTCCACATCCTGACTCTCCAACAAGAGCAAGGACCTCCCCTTGTCTTAACGACAAGGAGACGTCCTTTACTACTTGTTTCTTTCCATCTGAAGTTTGAAATTCAACTGACAAATGCTTCACTGCCAGTATTTCTTCTATTTTCATTCGATTGTCCAATCCTCTACATTCCAGAAAATTCCAACACCATGATGGCCAAGAACTGTATCCTTTGTAATTCCCTGGATCTTCTTATTCGTCACATAATCTACATCGCAATAACAGAAGAATGTATATGCCGGATCTTCTGCAAGTGCAACCTGGAACTTTGCATATGCTTCTTTACGCTCATTCTCATCACTTGTCTGTCTTGCCTGTGTCAGATAAGTGTCTACTTGTTCATTGGAATATCCACTGTAATTACTTCCTTTATCTGTACCAAACACTTTATATGTATGGTCATCAGCATCAAACGGGCTTCCCCATCCGATCAAAAATGCTTCCTGATTTGCCCAGTCAATTTCTGACTGAACCTGTGCTTTTGCATCAACTCCAACTTCTTTCAGCTGCTGACATGCGATAGCCGCAAGATCTGCGCGCACCTGATCACCTTCCATCACATTGATTGTAAAAGAAAGCTTCTCTCCGTTTCTCTCATAGATTCCGTCATCTCCCAATGTCCAGCCAGCCGCTTCTAACACTTCTTTTGCTTTTGCCGGATCATAAGAGTATTTCTCTACATCTTCATTATTATATTTATTTCTCTGAAGCGGGCCATAAGCTACAACACCTTCTCCCAGAAGAACACTGTCTACCATCTTCTGACGATCGATTGCATAGCTGATTGCTGGAATTGCATCTTTGTTTCTCTGCCAGAACTCATTATTAAAGTTATAAAGGATACCTCTGTAATCTGCTGTCTTCATATCATATACTGTAAAAGTATTATCATCTGTGAAATTCTGTGCATCCTTCGGTGTCACCTTTGCCAGATTGATCTCACCGGATTTTAACTGAAGTGCTTTTGCATTATCATCCGGTACAATCTTAAACACGATTGCATCAATCTTCGGAGCTCCTTTATAATAATCCTCATTCTTTACAAGTGTAATGCTCTGTCCTTCATCCCACTCCTGAATCTTATACGGCCCCGTTCCGATTGGATTATGGAAATATTCATCTGTCTGCATATCCTTGCTTTCCAGTAAGTGTTTCGGAAGGATACCAATTGTCATATAATCAAGAAATGCCACATTCTTGTCCTGAAGTGTAAATGAAATCGTCTTATCATCGATCACATTGATTGCTGTAACATCCTCGTAATTAGAAGCAATTTCTGATTCATTGTCCGGATCCATGATTGCTTTGATCGTAAACTCAACATCATCTGCTGTAAATTTCTCTCCATCATGCCAATTTACATCATCCCTAAGATGGAATGTATAAGTATTTGTCGCGTCATCCAGCTCCCAGGATTCTGCCAGTCCCGGTACTACCTCATTATTCTCATCATGTGCTGTCAGACCATCAAACAGAAGCAAATTAATCTCTCCATGCTCATCAATAGCCGGATTGATCCTTGTGTAATCATTACTTCCATAGATTAGTGTAGACCCGCTTTGTGTAGTCTCTTTATTTGCATTGTCTGATTTGCTTCCACAGCCTGTAAGTACACAACCTGCCAACATGCAGACTGCTAATGTTACCACGATCACCTGTGATAGTTTTCTTCGTTTCATCGTTTTCTCCTCACGTTGTCTATTTTCTCTCACTGCTACTTATTTTATTAAAAATAGAATGTTACCGCAAGCCTAGTAGGGGGATATAGATTTTTTAATCACTCAAAAAAAGAGAGGACTTCGTCTAAAAAGTCCTCTCTGTCTCTTATGAATCCTTCCGTGTTACTGTTTTCTGAATTTCACCATTCTTGATTTCTGTTCCACTTCTTGATTCTTTTTTATTATCTTTTTCTTTTTTTCAGTACAACAACAATTGCTGCCATTGAAAGAATAACACCTGCTGCCGCCGGAATGATCGGTGTAACATCACCTGTCTTAGTTGCTTTTCCGTTTGTTCCGCTCACTGTGTTTCCGCCATTCTGCTTACCTGCTGTTGTTGCCTGATGTTTTCCATCAGAACCTGATCCATTATTCTTGTCAGATCCTGTAGCACCGTTTCCATTTCCACTTCCCGGTTTTGATGGGTTCGACGGTTTTGATGGGTTCGACGGTTTTGATGGGTCGGATGGTTTTGATGCATTATCTTTCTCATCATTCAGAGCTTTCATTGCGTTCTGCAGATCAAGAACTGCTGCGTCAACGATTGGCTGTTCGTAAACTGAAAGTTCTTCGTTTGCCATAACTGCTTCTGCTTTAGCAAGAGCCGCATTGAACAGTGCAACATTTTCTGCGCTGTATCCTGTCAGATCCATTGCTTTTGCTTTTCCAATGATCTCTTCCAGTACGGACTTGTCTGCTTTGTAACGAAGTGCTGTCATTGCTGATGTAAGAACTTCTTTTGCCTTGTCTACGTCTTCCTGTGTTGCAGACTCATCTGCAAGTACTTTCTTCGCTGCATCAAGTGCTGCTTCGAATGTATTCCATCCTGCGCTGAGATAGTTCTCTTTCTTGTAATCAGCAGTTGAATCTACAAGTGCCTTAAGAGATTTTTTATCACCTTTCTTAACAAGTGCATTTGCTGCATCAAGAAGTTTCTGGTCTGCCTCAAGAACATCTACTTCTAATGCATCTCCATCTTCGATTACTTTCTCTGCGTTCTCAAGTGCATCTTTAAATGCATCTTTTGCTTCGCCATCGATATACAGATCAAGATTTAATGCTTTGTATAATGTGTAATGTGTTTTAAGTTTTTCCTTATCACCTGCTACAAAGCCAAGCTTCTGGATTTCTTCAATCAACGCTACTGTTGTATTATCGATTGTTTCCTGGCTAGACTGGATATTATCACTTACATCTTTTGCATAATTAAATACGTGATTAAAGCTATCTTTTACGCTATCGATTGCTGCATCTACTTCACCATTTTCTACACATTTCTGTGCTACTGCAATAACTCGGTCCAAAGCACCCTTGTCTGTTGTAACTTCATCATTCAGATAGAATAAACGGAATGCATCAACTCCGATATAACCATAATAAGCATATTTCCATGCTTTGTTAATCTTAAGTCTTACTTTGTTGGACTCAAATTCATCAAATGTAAATACTTTTGAGATTTCTCCTAATGATGCTCCTTCAACTATTGGAACCCATTCCTCTCCGTCCAAGTATTCAATATCCATATCTGTAATGTCATAGTAGTTTTCATAGAACCAATCTAATGCAACTTCTGCTGTATTTACTTTAACTGGTTTTTCAAATTCAATTTCAAGAGTTGTTGGGAAAGTTGTCGGATACCATGCTGTACCATTATTCTTTCCGTCCAATGCATTTGCAATTCCTTCGCTATCTCCTGATGTATTGTTATCTGTAGCAGAAACGTAGTTCTCCTCAATACCTTCTGCAGAATTTAATTCTTCTTCACTGAGATATTCGGCTTCAAATACTTCACTCATCTGACGTCTGCCAAGGAACAAAGCAGCTTTGATTTTCTGTTTTGATTTTGTAACAGCAAATGGAGCTTTATACTCATCAGAGAACCACATTGGATCATTTCCATCTGTTGTATATCTGATCTGAAGATCATCAAATTCACTTGCAATCTCAACTAAATCATTTTCTCCAAGTGTCAACTGATTATCTGGTGTGATTTTCAATGTCAGTCTATTCCAAAGCTCCGGAAGAGCATCCTTCGCATGATCAACACTTTCTTTCAT
>ERZ772820.3513-NODE-3513-length-10000-cov-10.035495_pt1 | contig 10000 bp, 9 predicted proteins | sample MGYA00511377_ERZ772820 | MGnify/ENA primary metagenome ERZ772820 (study PRJEB29015, sample SAMEA2737684) | human gut metagenome | biome: human gut; feature: human-associated habitat; material: faeces | place: China | collected 2012 ...
GTTGGCGGCCAAAGCTAGCACGGTAACCGAAGTTACTTGTGACAACACGACTAGAAGTTGGCATACAGAAGTGACGGAGGTCGATACGGTAGCGCTCAGGCAATGTGGTTGCCTTGTGGGCATACTTGTTGGAGAAATCCTCATACAGTTCTGCAGAAGGGTTTTCTCGATCTTCCATCAGTCGATAATGCGATACTGCGAGAGTATCCAATGATTTCATTCGATGGTCAACTGGAGCTTGTCTGGCTAATAAGTCCTGACCGCAAACGGGTACAGTTGTTAACGCCAACAACGCCACGACCGAAATTTTCTTTATTTGCTTTCTAAAACTCATACTACTTTTAAATTCTATTTTCTTTTTTAGGTCCATTGTGTCAATAAGTGCAGAACGTAATATAGCAAAAAATCCTGCCAAAACCACTAAAGCAAGTGCCTTAAGATGTGATTTTGTTATATAGACGTTGCAAATATAACAAGAATATTCCAAAAAACCAAGGTTGTTAACGCTATCTGCTTGATATTTAACGCTGTCTTTTTGTTTTTAACTTTTATTAGTAACTTATTTTTCGTATTCTTGACAAATAGGGCTTTACAGGGTATTTTTTCATTTCTTTTCTTCTTCGTGGAAAGATTCAGTATCAAATGGTTGCCGGTTTTGCAGTCTTCTGAGCAGCGCCACGGCGGGTGAATGGCCCATGAAGATGTACTTTTTTACTTCGGGACTTGTAAAGCGCAGGCACTCGTTGTAGGCACGGAAGAGATCATCGAGATTGATGGTGAATTCCTTGCCCGATGCTTCGCGGATACCTATAATCATCTTGGCTGTAACGTGGAGCTTGATGTAGCGGATGCCCGTTACGCTTTCTATTTCCTTTAGGGATGTGAGATAGGATCTCATCTCCTCCATAGTGAGGTGGGGACGAGGCTCCCGGATGGCTGGTTTGCGTCTTTTATCCATTTACTTTGACTTTGAACTTTGATATTTGAACTTTGAACTTTATGATTACTTTGAACTTTGATATTTGAACTTTGAACTTTATGATTACTCTTAGCTCTAGCTGATGGCTGCCCAATTGATATGGGTTTTCTTGAGCTCCCGGAGGCGGTTCCAGAGGAGAGAGTTCTGAGGATGCTCGCATTGCGGATCGGCATCGATGATGGCCTGGGCCTCGGTACGGGCTAGCTGCACCAGCTGGCCGTCTCGGGCTATATTCGCTATTTTCAGGTCGAAGGCCATTCCGCTCTGCTGGGTGCCCTCCAGGTCGCCCGGACCACGGAGCTTCAGGTCGGCTTCGGCTATGCGGAATCCATCGTTGGTATCACACATGATGTCTATTCGCTTGCGGGTTTCTTCTGAAAGCTTGTAGTTGGTTACCAGGATGCAGTAACTCTGGTCGCAGCCACGTCCCACTCGTCCTCTTAGCTGATGCAGCTGCGAGAGTCCGAAGCGCTGGGCATCCAGGATTACCATCACCGAGGCGTTCGGCACATTCACGCCTACCTCTATCACGGTGGTGGCAACGAGAATCTGGGTCTTTCCCTTCACAAACTGCTCCATCTCAGCCTCTTTTTCGGCAGATTTCATCCTGCCGTGAATCTTGCTTAGGCGGAACTCCGGAAAAGCCTGCTTCAGCGTCTCATAACCTTCTTCCAGATTCTTCAGGTCTATCTTTTCGTTCTCCTTGATCAGCGGGAAGACGATATAGACCTGTCTGCCCAGATTAATCTGCCGGCGGATGCTCTGATAGAGACTGGTGAGCTGATTATCAAACTTATGCAGTGTCTGAATCGGTTTCCTGCCAGGCGGCAACTCGTCTATTACGCTCACGTCCAGATCGCCATAGATGGTCATCGCCAGCGTGCGGGGGATAGGGGTGGCGGTCATCACCAGCACATGGGGCGGATTCTCGCTCTTCGCCCAGAGCTTGGCTCTCTGCGCCACTCCAAACCGGTGCTGCTCGTCGATTACCGCTACGCCAAGGCGATGGAAAGCCACAGGGTCTTCTATCACGGCATGCGTGCCTATCAGTATCTGGATATCGCCGGTGGCAAGTCCGTCGAGTATCTCCTTCCGTTTCTTGCCCTTGACGATGCCGGTGAGGAGTTCTACCCGGATGTCCATGCCCTGCAGAAAATCGCGGATGGTCTGCAGATGCTGCTCTGCGAGGATTTCGGTAGGTGCCATCAGACAGGCTTGATAGCCGTTGTCCAGAGCGATGAGCATAGTCATCAGGGCCACGAGCGTCTTGCCCGAGCCTACGTCGCCCTGAAGGAGCCGGTTCATCTGTCTGCCGCTGCACATATCAGCCCTGATCTCGTGCATCACCCGTTTCTGGGCACCCGTGAGTTCGAACGGAAGATGATGGGCGTAGAAACCGTTGAAGATGTCTCCGATGCGGTTGAAGATGTAGCCGCGGTATTTGCGTCGCTGGTCGCTCGCGTACCTTAATATATTGAGCTGCACGTAGAACAGCTCCTCGAACTTCAGTCTTACCTGCGCCTTCTGCATTTCCTGGTGGGAATGGGGATAGTGGATCATCCGGAGGGCGGCATCGCGGGATACGAGATGCAGGCGGTTGACGATGAAGTCGGGGAGCGTTTCGGGCAGTGGAGGGAGAATGCTGACCAGGTTGCGGGTTATCCTTTCGATGCTTCGTGAGGTATAACCGCGCTTCTTCATGTTTTCTGTCAACCCGTAGAAGGGCTGCATTCCCATCTCGGAAATCTGCAGCTTGCTTGCATCATCTATGTCGGGATGGGCAAACCGGAATCTGCCGTTATAGGCGGACGGCTTGCCGAAGACGATGTATTCGGTTCCTACCTTGTAGCTCTTGATGATGTACTGGGCGCTGCGGAACCATACCAGATCTACCACGCCGTAGCCGTCAGAGAAATGCGCAACGAGCATCTTGTTGCGCTTGCCGATATCGACTTCCTCGTAGCTCAGGATCTTTCCCTTAAGCTGTACGAAGGGCATATCTGAGGTTAACTCGCTGATATGAAAGATCTTTGAGCGATCTACGTATTTGTAGGGGTAGTATTCCAGCAGGTCACCATACGAGCGGATGCCGAGCTCTTTGCTCAGAATCTCTTTCGTTTTGGTGCCTACGCTAGGTAGGAATTGGATGTCTTGATCTAGAATACTGCTCATGTTTGTGATGGTTTTGATATGGGGGACAGGCGATGGAATCGCCTGGAACGGGGGGCGAGCTGCTGATAGCTGGCTTGCGCTGGCTGTCTATTGATTCAGGAGGGCTTCGGCAATCTTGATGTCGAAGGGGGTGGTAATCTTGATGTTCTCACGATTGCCATCTACCATTGCCACCTGGCAGCCGAGGCTCTCTACTACCGATGCATCATCGGTGAACTGCTCCTTGTACTCCTGGTTGAATGCCTGCTTGGCTAGACCGATGTCGAAGGTTTGGGGAGTCTGAACCACACGGTAGTCGCTGCGGAGTACATTCTTTCCGCCTCCGTGCTGGTCGATGTAGCGCAGGGTATCGGTAACGGCATATACCGGGATGGCTGCATACTCCTCGCGTGCCGTTTCGTAGCATTCATCGATTACTTCTGTAGATACGAAAGGGCGCACGCCATCGTGGAAACCTACCACGCCGTCTTCGGTATCAGGAACCAGCGCCAGTCCGTTCTTGGATGACTGGAAGCGGGTATCGCCGCCATTGGCAATCTGATGCTTGATGCTGAAATGATGCTCCTCGCAGAGCTGGTGCCAGTATTCCTGCTGGCTTTCCGGGAGCACCAGGATGATGTTCAACTCTGGGCTGTACTCGTGGAAGCGCTCGATAGTGCGCATCAGGATAGGCTTGCCAGCTACTGGCAGAAACTGCTTGGGAATCTCGCTTCCCATGCGGAGGCCCTTGCCTCCGGCTACTATGATTACATAATCCATATTTCTTGTTTTTTGTTCTTTTACTTGCTTTCCATCAGGTGGGTGTACATCATGCCCTTCTGCAATTCGCCAGTGATGCCATCGCCTGCGAAGTAGCTCAATATCTTGTAGGCGTATGGGAGGGTAGCTGCAGGACCTTCGCCAGTTATCACGTTACCATCCTCCTGGAAGAGGGTAGCGGTATATTCGGTGCTGTCGCTGAAATACTGCTCGAATCCTGGATAGCAGGTTGCCTTTTTGCCATCCAGGATACCGGTGCTTGCCAGAACCATAGGGGCAGCGCAGATGGCACCGATTCGCTTGCCTTCCTTGTGCTGGGCGATGAGAGCCTGGCGTACACCCTCGTGCTCGTTGAGATGACTGCTGCCAGGCATTCCGCCAGGCAGGAGGAGCATATCGGCATCCTCGAAACTCTGGATGTCCTCAAACTTGAGGTCTGCCTTGATGGTGATGCCGTGGGAAGTCTCTACCCATTCTGTTCCGGTGACACTAACAGTCTTGATATCCACGCCACCTCTGCGCAGGATGTCAACAGGAGCCAATCCTTCGATTTCCTCGAAGCCGTTGGCAAGAAATTCATATACCTTAGCCATAATTTTATCTTTTTTATTGCGTAATTCAATAATTAATGCTATTTTTGCAACTGCAAATGTAAGAATAATAATTGAAATAACAAAATAATGGCACAACAACATTTGAAATTTGCTATATTTGGCAATGAATATCAGGCCAAGAAGAGTGCTTCCATCATGCGAATCCTCTCTTATCTGGAGAAAAGAGAGGCTGAAGTGTATATCGAAAGTCTCTTCTACGACTTTCTTACCAAGGTGGAGCACCTTGAAGTGCAGGCAGCAGGTGTATTCGAGGATTACAATTTTGATGTAGATTATGTTATTTCGATGGGTGGTGACGGTACCTTCCTGAAGGCGGCGAGCCGTGTGGGAGCCAAGGGAACACCTATCCTCGGCGTGAATATGGGTCGATTGGGATTCCTTGCCGATGTGCTGCCTAGCGAGATAGATTCAGCGCTGGATAGTCTCTATGCCGGCGAATGCAGGATAGAGGAGCATGCCATCATCGAGGTGAAGGCTGAGGGCGGCATCTTGGCGGGCTATCCTTTTGCCCTGAATGACATCGCCGTACTGAAGCGTGATGATGCTTCAATGATTTCCATCCGCACGCAGGTGGATGGCGAGTTTCTGGTTACCTATCAGGCGGATGGTCTTATCGTGACCACGCCTACGGGTTCTACGGCTTATAATCTCTCTAATGGCGGACCTATCATCATTCCGCAGAGTGGCAGTCTCTGTCTTACTCCTGTGGCACCTCATAGCTTGAACATCCGCCCTATCGTAATCAATGATACGGCAGAGATCGTGCTGGATGTGGAGAGCCGTAGCCATAATTATCTCGTGGCGATTGATGGCAGAAGCGAACGCATGACCGAGCAGACCCGCCTGATTATCCGCAAGGCGCCTCACTCTATCAAGATTGTGAAGCAGCGCAACCAGCGATATTTCTCTACGCTGAGAGAGAAGCTGATGTGGGGAGCAGATCAGAGGCAGAGATAGGATAAGGAAGAGGACTTATAAAAAGAAGAACGCCTGATGTAGCTTTTTTGATTTGCTACACCAGGCGTTTCTGCTTGATCTTTACCCTGAAAACCTAAATCTAGTTTTTAAATAATCCTAAACCTTGTTATCAACAATCTTAAACCTTATTCAAACTAAAACCTATCCCTTACAATCTTATACCTTATTCAAACTAAAACCTACTTCTATTCAATCAACAATCTTAAACCTTTTTTTAAATAAATCTAAACCTTTTTGAAACCTATATCTTATATTGTACAAAGTCTTGAACGATTTTATCTGATAACGATCTTCTTGCCCTGATGAATATAGATGCCAGTTTGCTGTGGCTTCTGATTCATCTTCATTCCATCCAGGGTGTACCAGGCATTGTTGGTGCTTGTTGTCTTGTCGATGACCGGTGCATCGGTGATGCCTGTTGTTGGCATATCGGCAGTTACATCCTTGATCTTATAGTGACCTTCATTGTTCTTCTCATTCAGAACCTCCAGATAGGTATCCTTGTTGATATCCGTAAAATCTACGGTCTGTGGAGTTCCTGTTCCTGTACTGAATACGAATGAAACCTTATAGTCCTTGCTCTTGATCTTGTAAGTCTGATAATACCATTTCTTGCCTTTGATCTCCTTGCACTGTGTAACTTTATCGCCAGGCCATTTCTTAGTGGTGGTCAGATTCTCATCTGGTTTATCGCACCAAGCCCAGAAGTTGAAGCCATCGTTCCATCCTACCTGGTCTGCGTTGGCATATACGGTGATATCGTATGGCTCGAAGTCAACTGGCTTTGTAATCTGATAAGTGCGGGTAATCACGCTGCTTACAGCGCCATCTACCAGCAAACCTACCTTGAGCGTTGTCTCTCCGATAGGGAGTTCGATTTCCTCGCCGCTCTTTGCCTTCTTGCTGCTGGCTGTAGGTTCGGTGCCATCAGTTGTATAAAACAACTGTGCATTATCCTTATTGCTTACTGCCACGAGCTTTGCCTTCTGGGCACCCTCGTATTCGCCTGATGCCAGATTTACCCAAGCCACGTTTGCCTTCTTGGACATGAAATAGCGATAGTGGTAACCATTCAGGATTTCAGCGTATGCGTTAGATACTTCAAAGTTGTTAGCGTTAGGACCCACGATGGCAAGGAGCGAAGTCTTTGTGCCGGTGGTCAAGATGCCATTATATCCATCGCCCTTGTAGGCGTTGAAGGTGGTATTGCTTGTATTGGTGATGCCTGCCATCTGACGGGCATTGATCATCGCCTTGATATCCTGCTTGCAGTCAATCCAGTGCTTGTAGAATACGCATGGGGTACCGCAAGATGCCAGGATGTATGCATTGGCAGCCAGGGTATCCTTGCGGATAGGGTCCTGCTGTTCGCCGGCTGAGCGGTATTCTGTATCGTGATTTTCTACGAAGGTGATGGCATACTGCTTATAGCTGTTGTCGTTAGCCAAGCCATCTGTCTTTACGTCTGACCATTTGCCATTGATGGCATCGCGTACCACGTAGCGGATTGGGAAGTCGAAGGCTGCACTGGTGATCTCTTCGTTCACCTTGGTGCTTTCGAGCCAGTTCTTCACCTTGCTGACATCACCATCCCAATATTCTCCTACGGAATAGGAAGGCTTGGTAGCGGTATTGTAGATGCCTGTAAATTTTCCGCTGTATCCCTTTACCATATCATAGCGGAATCCGGCATAGCCGAAGTCGTTGAGGAGCATATCGAGATAAGCCTTTACGATGGTCTGCACGTTCTGGCTGCTGTGGTCGAGGTCGCGCATACCGTCCCAGTCTGTTCCGGTATCATTATTGCTGCTGAGCTTTACGCCCTGCTTATCTGCCTCTTTCTTGGTCTTGCCTCCATCATCGTTGGCGCAGATATCGGTAGATTTCATCTCGTAGGTTACTCCCTTGTAGATTTCTACCGGGAAGTCAAACCAGGTGGATACGTTCTTGCGATGGTTGATCACTACGTCGGCGATGGTTCCGATGCCGTTATTCTTGAAGGTCTTGATGAGAGAGCGGAGTTCGCTTTCACTTCCGAAAGAACTTTCGTAGTTGGAAAACCAGTAGAGGTCGTCGTAACCCATTGATTTACTTCCGCAGTAGGCACTCTGTGGAATCCATACGAGGTTGAAGTACTGTCCCAGTTCCGGAGCCTGTGCTTCTAGCTTGGTCCATTTGGATTCGCTGAAGGAATCCCAGTAGAATCCCTGCAGCATCACGCCGCTATAGTTGGCAGGCCAACCTTGTGCGAACATATTGATGGTTGCCAGTAGGACAACGAGTGTTAAGTAGATTTTCTTCATATTTATCCAGTTAGAGTTGTTGCTTTGATAACTGGTGCAAAGTTACGACGAAAATCGGTGAGTTGTTTCTCCAACTGATGTAAATCACGCAAAAGAAATGTGCAAACGTTTGCATATTCTTCTGTATCAGAAGGGTAATGGTATTGTGGGTTCAAGATAATGAATCTGTGTGAATTTGTGGAATCTGTGGGAGTTCTTTTTATGTCCCACGGATTTCACTGATTTACACAGATTTTTATGCCCTGTGCTAGCAGCTTCCAGAACTATTGTGCCTGGTGAGAGGGGGAAGCACATCATAGGCCTTCCATAATTCCGGTGGCATATAGATAACGATATGTAAATAATATTCCAGAAAAGGTCAATCGAGAAGAAACTCCCGGAAAATGGGGAAAGAAGAGATTGAAAATTTTCCCTTATGGATATTTATTTTTTTCCTTAAGGGAAAATGTTTTTTTCCTTAAGGGAAATAAAACCTTCCCTTAAGAGATTTTTTTCACCAGACTTTACTTGTAAAGCTATTTTTATTACGAATCTTATGTTTTATAAGGTCGTGGACGCAATATTGCTATTCGTTGGCAAAGAAAATGCAAACGAGCGCAAAGAAAGCTTGCTTTCAATTTGCCGAGTGCAGCTTTTCTTCTGCAAAGTTACGACTTTTCCTCGTAACTTCCAAGGTTTTAGGGAAAATGTAGGGATGATGATAAAGAAAAATAGGCGGCTCTCGTTTCCGGGAGCCGCCTATTGGATGTTATTCTTGATTCCATTCGTTGAGTCCCTTTTCGATTTCTTCAATGGAAGGAAGGTTGCTGCGGAAATCCTTAGGAAGAGCTTGCCCTAATTCGTAATCAGATACTCCAATAGGCTTCTGTATATCACGTAGAGCATATTCTGCCTTGATTCTATCTTTTGTTTTGCAAAGTAAGAGGCCTATTGTACGATTGTCTCCTTCTCTGCATAGAGTGTCATCTATGGCAGAACAATAGAAATTTAGTTTGCCGATATATTCTGGCATAAACTCTGTAGCTTTCAGTTCTATCACCATATATCTATGCATGAATGTATTATACATAAGCATGTCTATGTAATAGTCATCGCCCGATACTTCTATGTGGTATTGTCGTCCCATGAAAGCAAAGCCTGCCCCCATTTCTACGAGGAATTTCTCTATGTGCTTGATAAGACCGATTTCTATGTCTCGCTCATCATATTGCTCAGTAAAGGTAAGCATGTCGAAGATGTAAGGGTCTTTTAGTAAAGACTGAACTTCTTGGGCTTCCTTTGCAGGGAGGGTTGTGGCAAAGTTATTAGCCAATGCTCCATGCTTGCCATAATAGTCCAGCTTGATGGTTTCTGTCAAGTATTCTTTAGACCAATGACTAGTTATGCATTGTATCATATACCAATATCGAGCTTTTATATCTTTTACTCGTTGGATAAGGATGATGTTGTGAGTCCAAGATAAATGCTTGATAGGTAGTTCTTTATTGCTACCTTCCAATTGCGCAACCGATGGTTGCGCAATTGCATAATTATGCATTTTTACCCAAGTTAGCTCCTTGTTATACTCCTGGTAAAACTGCATCATGCACTGCATATTTCTCACAGAGAATCCTTTCTTCTCAGGATACTCGTTCTTTAAGTCTACTGCCAAACGCTGCAATGTTTTCTTTCCCCAACCATCAGCTTTCTGACTTAGAACTAACATCTCACCAATATCCCAATTCATGTGTAGCAGCTCCTCGTTGGCAGCATACATAGCTTTTTGCTGAGCAAAAGAAATGCGTTGCTTTATCTGCTTCAGCAATACAGGATACTTTTGAAAGTTACCTATGCTCAATTCTCCTTGCTTATGCTCTTGTTCCATGTTTTCTAAGTTTAAGAATGTTTCGCCTGCAAATATACGACTTTATTCTGAAACCCACAAGGATTTGGGGTGGAAAAGTTTTTTTTGAGAAGAAAATAGGCGGTTCCCGATATGTTCGAGAGCCGCCCATTGAATGTTATTACATTATATTTCAATTGCGCAATCATTGATTGCGTAATTGGGATATTTCTAACTTTAACCATGGTCAACTCCTTGTTTCATATAGAAGATTGTTAGCTTCAATCTGCAAAGAAAATGTAAAATCATCATTCATCGTCCTTTGCTGGCTCAAATAAGTCTTTATATCCAAAGAATATGTTTCCATCTGCGG
>ERZ772820.3515-NODE-3515-length-9999-cov-3.454244_pt1 | contig 9999 bp, 8 predicted proteins | sample MGYA00511377_ERZ772820 | MGnify/ENA primary metagenome ERZ772820 (study PRJEB29015, sample SAMEA2737684) | human gut metagenome | biome: human gut; feature: human-associated habitat; material: faeces | place: China | collected 2012 ...
TAGAGCATCAGCCTTCCAAGCTGAGGGTCGCGAGTTTGAGCCTCGTCTTCCGCTCTGAAAAGAGAGGGTACATCGAAACGATGTACCCTCTCTTTTTTATTTCTTTTCTATCGATTAAAGTATCGGCTATGCAGCAAGCCTGAACTATTCCCCTCTTCCCTTGCCGTGCCCCGTAGCATTGCGGGGTGTTTTGCCATGCAAAATATAGGGGAGGGATTGAAAAAGAAGATCATTTGCTTGAAGAATTTAACCCCCTTGCCCTGCGGGCACTCCCCCTATCTCATCTGAGATGAGCAGGGGGAGAGGGCTAAAATGCGCTTCGAAGATTTCAGTATAGAGGAGAGGAATCGAGTAACCCGGTGCTAACTATGAAGTGCCGCATTTCCGGTTGGGTTGAACTTATCCAACTTTGGGGAATCGGTTCACTTTTAAACTCCTCCCCTGTGTTTTGTATTGCAAAATATAGGGGAGGTGGCACGCAGTGACGGAGGGGTTGAAAACCGTGGTAAGCGGAGCGTATTGGGTAGCAACCACTCCCCTACCGTATCCTGTAACATTACGGGGTACTCTGTGTAACTTCACGTAAAGAAATGGAAATAGATGACAAGCGTTATAAATATATATACAATCCAAGCGATAACGGTGTAGAACAACTCCCAGTTGGCATACGGTTCGTTGTGAGCTCTGCACCAACGTCGATGGGTGATTAGCCCCCACAGCGGTATGGCAAACAAGGCTATCGACAGCCCGATGAGCCACTTGATGCCTACAACGAAACAAAGCCCCGCAAGCCATGTTTCCATGAACGCGATTAGCTCGATGTATTTCAAGCGGATAACCGATTTGCTTTTCTTTTTCATGATGCGGCAACTAAATTATGAACAGTCCAATAAGTAAATATACACCAATAAAGCAGATAAAGAATCCACCACGGCACAAATAAATATTCGTCTTTTTTCTTGCACCGAAAGGGATAATAGACCAATTGGCCGAACAGTATCACACAGGCTGCCAGTCCTACCCATGCTACTGCTGTACCCAAATCGCTCATGAGCATCAAGATGAAACAAATAGAGATATTAGTTTCCACTTGTTTTTCGTATTTATTTAATTCGAACATATGTTGCTGATATGAACTCTTGTTAATAGTAATTTTAGTCGATAGCTTATGAATGGCCTTAGTGTCTATTCGGTTAATCCTAAACAGCCCATGCTAAGGATAAATATCCTCCGATATTCTTATAATATATTGAATGCTTTCGGCTGTTTGTTTTCATGGTTTTATGGTTTATAGATTAACGTTTGCAAGATAAATAAAAAAATAAATTTTGCAATATTTTAACCGGTTTTTCTATTTTGTTTTTGTATCATCATGCCATAAATGAGTGTGTGACTTGTTTTTACTTTGTCGAAAAAACAATGGAAACACAAGAACAAAAAATGGTGGAACAGCTGTCGATGCGCCGTATGGAGATAGAGATGTTGAGGTGTGAAGTATTGTTCCGGTACTACGAACGGTTGCTCGGTTTAGATGTGATAAACGATCGTGACGAAGTGAAGAGTATCATGACTTGTATCAACACGCTCGAACGCTATGCCCGCAAATATGAAAAGAAGTTCGAGGAGTTGTTTGCGAATCAAAAAGAGGCTATGCCCGAAGTTGCTGTGTCGGAGTCGGACTCTCCGAAAGAGGCGAATCGGGTGGCGGACATCGATATGGACAGGGAGGAGTGCGAATTGCCGGATATAGAAGACCGTGAGCAGTCGCAAGTCCCGCTTGTCGCACCTGCTTCTCTTTTGCGAAACAATCAGGAGTGTTCAGACCTTTCGACGATAAATCATGTTTCGCATCGGGCGGTCGATCCCATTGTCAAGCTGAAAAAACAATCTTCTAAAAAAGTTCGTCGAAAGAGATAGCCACCAAAGACATCGATAGGCTATTGCGAATGCCGTTTGAAAAACAAGAGACTCTCGGTGGCGATTAAACGAGCTTTTTTCTTCTTTTCACTTCGGCTTTTAATTTGTTCAGCCATTTGTCGTAGGTCGATTCCTTCAAAAGCATGGTATGGGAGGTTTGCTTTTGATTGACTTCGTTTTTGCGGGTAACGGTCAGTTCGTTCCGGTAAAGAGAGAGCTTTACCTCCGTACGTTTGTCGGAAAGCGGTAGAATGAGGAATACGGCTTCGGTCGATTCCCTTTCGGTAGCTGTACCGAAGGTTTTTAAATTCCTTTCTACATCGTCCCGCTCGATGTGTCGTGTACCTCGTATGATTCCGCTCTCTTTGTCGGCTTGCACGATAGTGAACTGCTCGGCTTGTAGAAGCGATAAGGTCGAATAAAATACCATGTCGTGGTTTTCGTCGAAATATTCCGATGTAATTCGGGTAACATCGTCGGAAGATAGTTCTTTGAATAAACTGCAAGAGGAGAGAAACAGGAGCGAAACGAGTAAAGACAGTTTGGGTAATCGACTCATAAAATGTTTATTTATAAATATATCCCGGAAGTCATTCCGGGATATATTCGGCAATTTTAGTATTGTTTGATGGCTTTCTCAAAGTTAGCGTTTTTATCCAAAGGAATTAAGCTGAATCCGTAAGAAATTTTTCCGGGAGCTAAATTGATTTGGTATTCCTCATGAGGCTGAGCGCCCCAAGAATCGTCTCCGCCGAGTCCCATCATACGGTAATCGATGAACAGGTCGACCAGTTCGGCCGGCTTGGGATCGCAGTTGTGACGTTGCCCGGGATTTTCGGGACGCTGACGACCGTCGTCACGATGGTCTCCGCTATCGAACGATTCGAGGGGATAGTTCGAAACATTGAATTCCAACAAGCTGTCGGCGACGATTAGCAAAGCGTTCTTTTTGCCTGTAAGAGCAAACCAGCTCACATCGGTGCGATGGTTATTTTCTTGCGGACGTACATACGGCTCGTAAAGGTCGGCTATGTTGGCTTCGTATCGCCCGATAAAACAACTGGTACGGCGGTCTATGTAGTTTTCCCACGGTCCTCGGCCATAGTATTCCAACCGGGTGAATGAGTCGGGTAACTGCATACGCAATCCTACGCGGGGAATCATGGGAGCTTGGGGATCGGATACCTCGAACGTGTTGTCTACTTTGATAACCCCGTTACCGAATATCGTATAGGAGATTTCCCATTCCGACCGGGTTTGCGGGTAAAGGTATCGGCAAACGACACGAACGTTATCGTTCTCTTTTTTATCGATGGAGAATGAACGGGCGACAGGGGGCTGTTGGGAGGCTTCTTTCCATTTACCCAATAGCTTGGGTGAGTTATAGCCGTAGTCGTTGTCTAACGGAGCTCTCCAAAAAGCGGGGCGGAGTCCGAATCCGTCGAGGATATATTCGGTTCCTTTATACCGGTACGAGGTGATCAAGCCGCTGTTTTTGTCGAATGTAACGCTGAAATTCTTGCCGGAGAAAATCGTCTCGTCACCATTATCGGTTTGTGAGACGACTCCTTGATCGGGTTTTGCAACTGGCTTGACGGCCGGTTTGACCGAGATTTGTTCGCGTGCTACGACATAACCTTGCGGAAGGAAAGGTTCCGCTTTTTTCTGTCTGGCCTCGAATTCGATTTGATAGTCTACGGTTTCTTTATCCATATTCGGCAGCCCGTTCAATGTAACCGTACATTTCTGACGCGGACGCAACGAGACGGTGAATTTCCCGGTTTTCAATACTTTCCCATTCCCTTTTACCGCATAAGCGAAATCGTATTTGTCGAGGTCTGTGAAGAAAAATTCGTTTTGAACTTCGATCGTTCCTTTCGTTCGGTCGAAGTTTTTGAATTTGATATTTTGATAAACCTTGCCCATTTCAATGGTCTGTGGTTTTATTTTCCGGTCGGGATATACGATACCATTGATGCAGAAATCTCCATCGGAGGGAGTTCCGGTATCTCCGTAATCACCGCCGTAAGCCCAGAATTTTTCGCCTTTTTCATTTGTCTTTTCGAGTCCTTGATCTACCCAGTCCCATATACAGCCGCCTTGAAGAAGATCGTATTTTTCGATGATATCCCAATAATCTTGGAAGTTTCCCAAACTGTTCCCCATAGCGTGGGCATATTCACAGAGGATAAGAGGCCGATGCGATTTGGGGTTAAGAGCATATGCTTCGATTCCTTTCGGGGAAATATACATGGGGCAAACGATATCCGTATTCCATTCATGTTCGGCACGTTCGTATTGAACCGGACGAGACGGATCCCGTTGTTTCAGCCACAAATAAGTTTCATAAAAACAGTAACCGTTCCCCGCCTCGTTCCCCAGAGACCATGTGATGATAGACGGGTGGTTTTTATCCCGTTCTACCATGTCTTTAAGACGGTCTAAATGAGCTGGTAAATAGAGAGGATTGTTACCGAGACTTCCTCCGGTTTGTAAGCTATATCCCATACCATGAGACTCTATGTTGGCTTCGTCGATGACATAGAATCCGTATTCGTCGCATAGTTCATAAAATCTTTTTTGTTGAGGATAGTGACAAGTACGAACCGTATTTACATTGTATTTTTTCCAAAGCTCGAAATCTTTGAGCATGGTTTCTTCGGTTATGTAATGACCGGTAAGCGGGTCGTGCTCGTGTACGTTAACCCCCTTTACAAGGATAGGTTGCCCGTTGACTAACAGTTGTTTGTTCTTGATTTCGACGGTGCGGAACCCTATACGGGAAGGAATGCATTCTTCGATTTTCCCTGTTTCATCGGCAGTCGAAATAAGTAGTGTGTATAGATTCGGAGTCTCGGCGGTCCATGCTTTTACGTCGTTTATCGTTTCTGCAAAAGAGACGGATTGTGAACTGTTCTTGTCGAGTTTTATCGCTTTTTCCCCGTGGGCTACGGTTTGTTCGGCGTGGTCGATGAGTCGATACGAAACGGAAATGGAACGCGCCTTAACCTCGTCGTTTTGTACTTTTACATCGAGTTTGAATACCCCGTTCTTGAATGATGAGTCGAGAGGTGTTTGTACTTCGAAATCAGCGATTCGGCTTTGCGGCTGGGCATAGAGATATACGTCTCTTTCAAATCCGGTCAGCCTCCAAAAGTCCTGTCCCTCGAAATAATTGGCATCGGAGAATCTGTGCATTTGTACGGCTAAGGTATTTTCCCCGGGTTTTACGACAGGAGTTATATCGAATTGTACCGGAACTTTCCCTGCTTTCGACATACCTATGAATTCACCGTTCAGATAGAAGTAAGCAGCACCTTTTACCGCATCGGCGCTTAGAAAGATTCTTTTTCCTTTCCAGTTTGCGGGGAGGGCAAAATCCCGGCGGTATGTACCGGTCGGGTTCCACGCTTCGGGAACCATAGGAGGATTGGGCTCTTGGAGATATTTGTCGAATCCCGGAGATACGAATTCATACCCTACGTTTACGTAGATGGGGTCGCCGAATCCTTGCAGCTCCCAGTTTCCGGGGACTTTTATCTCTTTCCAATCGGCGGTGTTAAAATCGGGCTCCATGAAATTCATGGGTCTTTCTTTGAATTTTTCGGTATAATGGAATTTCCATATCCCGTTCAAAGGTAGGTAGAAACTTCCGTTCGCCTTGTCTTTGTTCAAAGCCGATGTCTCGTCGATGTAAGAGGTGAAACTGGCATGAGGCGGCAGCTTGTTGATACTGAGTAATTGCGGGTCGGTAATTTCGGCAAATCGATTTTCTTGCTGTTGTCCGAAGATAGGTGCGGATAACAGGCAAGCGGCCGATAGAAATAGCACAATGTTCTTCATGTCGTTTATCGTTTTTATTTGTGAATAGTGTGTTATTTATTATAGACGGTCATTCACCTCGATATGAGGACGGAGATTGTCCGGTATTTTGTTTAAAAAATTTGCCGAAGAAAGATTGATTGGCAAAGTTCAGTTCTTCCGAAATTTCTTGGATACTTAGCGTCGTGGTTTTTAGGAGTTGTTTGGCGGCCATAATAACGACGTCGGAAATGATCTCGTGAGCGGTCTTGTGACTTAATTGCTTGATGACCGAGGATAAATGCTTGGGCGATATACAAAGTTTATCGGCATAAAAATCGACGCTGCGATTTTCTTTATAATGCTGGGTAAGCAAGGAGAGAAACCTCCATAGAATATCTTCTTTACGGGATATTTTCAATTTCTTGCGTTCTACCCGTATGGCAAACATTTGGTTTAACTCCAAGATGAAAGCAGAAATAAGAGAACGTATGATCGCATAGTTTACGTGGGCCTCGTATCTGTTTTGTATCAGACGAAAATAGCCTTCGACCACTATCGACTCATTCGCTGAAAGGGACGTATGCGGGTGTCTGGCGATATAGGTACTTAACGAGAAAATGGTTTCCAAGTCCAAAAAAGCATTTCTTTCTTTGGGCGAATGTTCTCTCATCGAGAGATAACGTGCCTGAAAGTCGCTGCTCGTTTTTATCGGTTTCCAAATCGTGTTGGGGTAGAGGAACGCGATACTACCGGGTTCGAGTACATATTCTGTAAAGTTCAGTTGCACGGTTTTACAACCTCGGGTACATAATACGATCGTAAGTTTGTCGGAAGATGTGAGTAATGTATTATCCTCGGAAGAGGAAGCGGGCCTTTCAAAAGAAAGTAGAAAATGTTCCTGCGTTTGCGGATTTAGATTCGTATCCGTAGATTTTGGAGGCATTTGCATATGGTATCCTTCATAAAGTCAATACGGACAAAGATAAAAATTTTATCTGAATCGGACAACCCGATATGGGCGATTCGCTCAAATTAATATTAAGAGTTTGAGAAATATAAAAGAAAGAGTTTTCTGAATTTCAGAAAACTCTTTTATGGTTTAATATAGTTTAACGAGTTCGGCGAACGGAGCGTACGGGGGCAGCAGATGATTTTTTTTGTTTCGGTTGTTTTTGCTTTTTTACTTTCGCCTCTTTTTGTTTTTTTGCCCGTGAAGAACGAGCGGTGCGGCTTTTCTCTTTCTTTTGTTTGTCATTGTCGAGCGTTTCTCCGTTTTCTTTTGCTTCTTTGGCCGCTTGCTCTTCTTTGGCTTTCGCTATTTCTTCGGGGGAGGGAACCCATAGATTTTCATTAAAGTTTTTCAGTTGTTTTTCTATGCTGTCTTGTGCTTGTTTCCGAATGGAGTCATTGGGATACATTTGCATGAGCGACTGGTTCCGCAGGTTTTGGGTTTTGTAGATTTCCCCTTCGTACATTCGCATTTGGAAGTAATCGTCGTAGTTGTATTGCTGTACGTTGTTTTCGTTGCTCGCCAAGATGTATTGGCGTGCGATGTAAGGGCGTATGTCGTTGTATTTAACCCAGAACATGGGGTATTTGACTGCTTCGCCTCCGAAGTCGCCCGTACGGTGAAGTACCGGGCAGATGGCCTCGATAGACGGTTTTACCTGCGAGGTGCGGCGGTCGAATATCCATTTTTCCAAGATATAGTAGGAGAGTACCTCGTTGGAGGGTATATCGCTTTCTTCTACCGTGAAGCGGGGATTCTTCTCGGAGTATCCTTTTGCCGGGGCATACAGGATATGGAAGCGGTCGAACTTTTCTTTTACTTTGATGCGATATTCGTCGGTGAATATTTCTCGTCCGTCGAGGTATTCGTATGCCGGTATCTGGTTGTTTGCCAAAAGTTTCATGACAATTCTGAAAAGATTCTCCTGATTTTCAGTGGACTCTTCGGGATAATAGAGCGGCATGTTTTTTTCTTTGTTCAAGTCGATTTGCCGATAGATTACCCTCATCCACGGAATGTCGGCATCCGATGCATCCTGAGTGTCATAAAGCGATTGAGCCCGGACGCTGAGTTGGTTGGTTGTCTTTTTCGAGTCGTCGGTATCGCTTTTTTTGATTACTTGTGCATGACTCCCTATTGCCGACCATAGCAGGCAGAGGGTCAAACAGCTTTTTATCAGGGTATTCATATTTGCTGAATTATATTTCATATTGGCCTTAGTTTACAATTACTTCGATAGGTGACAGATCGCGTTCTATACCATCGGGGCCGACGGCGCGGACTCTCGATATATAGAACCGTTTTCCTCTCGATAGTCTGCGGAACGAATCTTTCTGTCGTTGAGAGAAATTGGCTCCGTCGGAAACCTCGGGAATCGCATTTCCCATAGAGTCGAAAAAGACCGTTTCAAATCGCAGTACCCGATAGGTGACGTTTAACAGGTCGTCGTCGATTGCGGCTTGAATACCGGGCGCAGAAAGCATTCGTGTTTTGGGGAAAGGTTTCCCTCCTTTGTATTTTTGTTCGTAACCGTTTGCATCTTTATAGGCGATGAATGGCATAGGGTCGGGGAGTTGCCGTACCCGGAACTGAGTGTTGGCGACTGTTTGCGCCCGCCCGTCCATTGTGGCGGTTACGGTTATTACCGCGTCTTGTCCTACTTTCGCCGGTTTGGCTATCCAGTTGTCTCCTTGACGGGTGAGAGTGCCGTTCGTCATCGTAGCTTGAATGGCGTGATTGGGGATGCCGGGAACCGATATGCTGATAGGGTTACCGATACCTGCATACAGAACGTTCATCAAGGTCGCCGATATGGTCGCACTCGGCTCTACTACGGTGTAGGACGAAGAGAATTCGTGACGGGTCATGGAACCGTCACCGCGCGGAACTTCGAGATAGCCTTGAAAATCGAATATTCCGGTGCTTCCACAGACGAATTCATATAAACCGTTATTTTCGGGAGGGAGTTGTTTCCCGTTGATGTATATGGCCGGTCGCTGGGTCGTATCGATGGCTGCCAGAACGATGTTGGCACTATATTTCCCGCCTCTCATAATGTTTTTCGAATTGGGAATAACGAACGCGTTCAACTGGTTGACACGTACGTCTCCTTCGTCGATGTTATTGATGAGGGTGTGCAGCGCTTCGCTTTCGGCATACCGCACGTCGCTCTGTATTTTTGTCAGAATGGTTACGGCGGCGATTACCGGCATATTTTCGAACAGCGTCGTTTCCCACATGGAGGGGGCTTGGGTTCTGTTGCCCGAGCGAATGGTGGTCGAAAGGTAGTTTTCGATCGCTGCTCTTTTGATGGAGTCGGTCATGAGACTGCCGATGAGATTGCGGTAGTCGTCTATCTCCTTTCTCAATTTCATTCCTTGCTTTTGGGCGGGGGACAACATGATGTATGACGCTGCTTCGAGGTCGTCCTGATGTTCGATATTATTTACATCGCCGTCTTTACCGTCGGCTTTCTTGACGATTACGTTTTTCAGGGAGTCGATGTAGTCGTATAAGAGGGCGGTCTGTTTTTTTACTTCCAGCGATTTTTTGTACCACGGTCCTCCTTTTTCGGGATTCTGACTATTGAAGTCGGCCAGTTTTTGGTAGAGGACATCGTTTTGCAGCGAAGCATTCGAAGTAGACCTTTCCAATCCGTCTTCAACTTGCTTGAATCCGTTGAGCACATCGGACGACACGTTGAGGGCCAGCATGGCAGTGAGGACGATATACATGAGGTTTATCATCTTCTGCCGGGGTGTAAGTCTGTTGTTATTCGATGCCATGTGTTATTTTTGTTCGGTGTCGTCTTTCGGTTTTTCGGGCATTTCCACGGGAGCTCCTCCCATGGGTCTGTACATGTTGATGGTCATTGCCGTGATCATCTTTTCGTAAACCGAATTGAGTTGCTGTATATATTGTGTCATTTTTTCGGTTGCTTCGCAATAACGGGAGCTATCGGAAGCGGAGCGTTCGTACATGTCGCGAATGTTTTTCAGCCCGTTGTTTACACGGTCTATATTATCGAGTTGCGAACTGATGCTCTTCAACTGTATCTCATAGATGGTATTCAACCCACTGATGTTACGGTTGAGCGTTTCCATACCCGAAACATATCCTTGCGAGGTGTCGGATATTCCTTCGGAGTTTTCCGTGATGTTGCGGTAAGATTGCAAGAGGGTGTTCGATACGGCGGTGAGGCTCTCGGTCGCACTCCTTAATTGTTCCATCTGTTCGGCTATACCGGAGAGTTGGGTGAGGTATTGTTG
>ERZ772820.3521-NODE-3521-length-9991-cov-3.754026_pt1 | contig 9991 bp, 9 predicted proteins | sample MGYA00511377_ERZ772820 | MGnify/ENA primary metagenome ERZ772820 (study PRJEB29015, sample SAMEA2737684) | human gut metagenome | biome: human gut; feature: human-associated habitat; material: faeces | place: China | collected 2012 ...
ACATGAGGGGGGCCAGCAGCTTAAGCAGGGCGCACAGGGCACTGGTGCCGCGCAGTTTGCTGCGGAGCTCCTCAATGGTGATGAGGCGGCTTTTTTCCAGGGTCTCTTCGATGTCCTTTTTGATCTCGGCAAGGACGGGGGTATGGTACAGCAGCACGGCGTTTTCGTAGTGGAGGTACAGGCTGCGGTAATCCAGGTTGGCGGTACCCACCATGGCTGCCTCGTCATCGCACAGGCACATTTTGGCGTGGATGAAGCCAGGCTGATACTCATAGATCTTGACGCCGCTTTGGATGAGGGTCTGGTAATAGGAGCGGCTGACCATGTGGACATACCATTTATCCGGGTGGGAGGGGGTGATGATGCGGACATCCACGCCGCTTTCCGCCGCGGTTTTCAGGGTGGTGACAAATTCATTATCCAGGATGAGGTAGGGTGTGGTGATATAGACATAATGGTCCGCCCGCTGGATGAGGTGCAGATAGGCATTCTCCGCCACATTAAAGTGATCCAGGGGGGAATCGGGGTAGGGCTGCACATAGCCCTGCGCCGGGAGCGCCCGCGCGGTGAGGTATTCCTCCTCGGGACGATCGAGGGCATCGCTGCCGGCGTTCAAGGTCCACTGCTGGAGGAACATACGGGTAAGGCTGCGCACCGCGGCGCCACGCAGCAGCACGGAGGTATCCTTCCAGTGGCCGAAACGCTCCACCTTGTTGATGTATTCATCGGCCAGATTGATGCCGCCGGTGAAGCCCACCTGGCCATCGATGACACAGATCTTGCGGTGGTCGCGGTAATTAAGGCTGGGATCCATGCTGGGACGCATGGGGTTATACGGAACAGCCTTGATATTGAAGCCGGCCAGTTCCTTGGGATAGCTGGCGGAAAGCCGCTGAATGCAGCCGAAGTCATCGTAGATGACGCAGACCTCCACCCCGACGGCGGCCCGCTCCCGCAGAATTTCCAGGACGGAATCCCACATTAGGCCTTTTTCGAGGATGAAATACTCGAGGAAGATGAATTTCTTGGCCTTGGGCAGCTCCCGCATCAGCTGGCGGAAGAAATCCTCGCCCAGAGGGGCGTATTCCACCTGGGTGCCGCCATAGGCCGGAAAGCCGGAGATATTGCGGATATAATCGGTGAGGACGCGGTGCCGGGGGTATTCCTCCAACAGGGCGGCGGTGTCGCCTTCCTCAGCGGTAAAGAGCGCCGGGTGGGCCGCTTCATTGGCGGCGATCTTCTCCCAGTAGCGGTGGGGCAGTGTTTTATTGCCGAACTTGAGGTAGAAGAACCAGCCCACCACCGGCAGCGTCATGATGAGGATGATCCAGGTGATCTTGTAGGAGGGGTTATCATCCTTGGCGACCAGCCAGATGACAATGATAAGGCTGAACAGCACAAAGGCGGCGTAAAGATAGGTGGAGTAGCTGCTGATATTGAACAGGATAACGGCGAAGATGCCGATTTGGACCACGATGAGCAGAGAGAACCAGAACACCCTGCTGATGAGGAAGCGCAATATTTTTTTCATGCTGCACCGCCTTTCCCGAGAAATGCCGAATGACTATATTACAAGTGTTATAATATGCTATATCTATTTTACATCAATGAGAGGGAGCTTGTCAAACCACAGAGAGGGACTGGTGTGCCAAAGGAAAAGGGTGTATAATGGGCAAAGAAACGCAAGGGAGGCGGGAATATGCCATGGAGCGAATGGATAAAGGAGCCGGTATGCTGGCTGGTGTGCTATCTTATTATCGCCAATTTGGCGGGCTTTGCTATGATGGGAATCGATAAATATAAAGCGAAGCACGAGCGTTGGCGCATCCGGGAGCGGACGCTGATGCTGACGGCCGCTTTGGGCGGCTCGGTGGGAGTGTTCTGCGGGATGCGGGTATTCCACCACAAGACGCTGCACAAGTTGTTCCGCTGGGGCGTGCCAGCCATTATGGCGGTACAGGCGGCGCTGGCCGTGTATCTTATCTGGTTCCGGTAAAAGAAATAAAAGAAGCAGAAAAACCGCCGCATTGCTGCGGCGGTTTTTCTGTGCTTGTGACAATTGTGTGATAGAGGTAAGAGAGAGGTTAATGTGTTGACTGTAATCTGAGGGTTTTTGAGGAGGTCAGCTAAGGGTTTTTGTTCCCTTGCTGTGATTTTATTATAGAGCATCGCAAAGGAAAAGTTGTAAAGCGTTTATGAACAATAAATGAAACTTTTTTGGGAAATTTAACACAAAATCGTGAACAAGGCTATTCGGAGAGATTTCACAAAGGAAAATGGCGCTTTGACTAAAACATAACAAGCATTTTGCAGCAAAATATATGAAAAACAAGGATTGACAGCGGGCCGCGGCGTGATTATAATGACTAATTTGTTAGAGGAGTAAAGAAGCAAACGGCCGGTGAACGGCCTGTGGAGTGAAGAATATGAATGAGAAAACAGCCCGATTTTCCCTGCGGGGGCTTTTTCAGCCGCGGGACCTGACAGAGGGCACCCCCTGGAAGACGATCCTGGCCTTTGCGCTGCCCATTATCATCAGTTACCTGCTGCAGCAGGTGTATACCATCAGCGATGCGGCCATAGTGGGGCAGACGCTGACGGCCGGTGAGGTGGCCGGGGTAAATGATACCACCTCCATTATCTTTATCTTTTTGCAGTTCGCGTTTGGCGTCAGCGCGGGTTTTTGCGTGGTGACGGCCGCGGAGGTGGGCGCCCACCATGAAGCCGGGGTACGGCGCTCGCTGGCGGCGCAGATCCTGCTTTCGGCGGCGCTGACGGTGCTGCTGACCGGGCTGGCACTGCTGCTCTTGAAGCCGATGCTGGCGTGGATCAATGTGACGCCGGAAAGTCCAGAGGTGTACCGCGCGGCCCATACCTACTGCGCTATCATCTTTGCGGGCATCGGGGCGCAGCTTTTCTATAATTTTATCTGCTCCTTTTTGCGCAGCATGGGGGATTCGGTAACGCCGCTTTTGTTCCTGCTGTTTTCCACCATCCTCAATATCGGGCTGGATCTTTTGTTCATTGTGTCCTTCCATTGGGGTGTTGCCGGGGCGGCCATTGCCACGGTGGCGGCACAGCTTATCAGTACGGTGGGGTGCTTTCTCTACGCCTTTGTAAAATACCCCAAGCTGCGGCTCCACAGGGAGGACTGGCAGGTGACGCTGGGGGATATGCGCCGGCACCTGGGGCAGGGTATCCCGCTGGGACTGCAGTTTTCGGTGCTGGCTATCGGTATTATCGTGATGCAGAGCGTGGTGGTGAAGTTCGATATCCTGGAGGGGGAGATGATCTCCAACGCGGCGCAGAATGGCTTTGGCGCGGCGAATAAGTTGAACAATCTGCTGATGACCCCGATGAACGGCCTGGGCGCGGCCATGACCAGCTATACGGCCCAGAACATGGGCGCCGGGCAGCCGGAGCGCATCAAAAAGGGAACGCTGCAGGCGCTGGCGATGGTATCCATCCTGGCGGGCATCTCCATTGCGATTGGGCTGGGGCTTTCCTTTGGCGGCAGCTACCTGCGCATCTTCCTAAGCGTCGATAAGGTGACGGCCGAAACGATGCGCTATGGCAATACCTATCTATATGTGGATCTGGCGATGTATCTCTTTTTGGGGTTCATCTTTGTGGTGCGCAACTGTGTGCAGGGCATCGGGCTTTCGCGGTTTATCCTGGGGGCAGGTACCGCGGAGCTTCTGGCCCGGGTGGCGGTGTGCCTGCTGCTGCCGGCGGCCTTTGCGGGCGGGGAGGTAACAGCGGCGGCCCCGGCGATTTCCTTCTACGCGCTATGCGTGGCGGACCCCGCGGCCTGGATGGCGGCGGATGCCGTGCTGATGATCCCCTTCCTGCGGGATATTATGAGAAAATGGCAGTGAGAGCTGCCGTTTTTTCTTATCCGCAGGGAGGAAAAAATTTCTTCTTATTTTGGTAAAACAAATGTTTGCAATTTAAGAACATATGTGCTATACTACACTTAGAAATAGATAAGGGAGGCCGTGCTATGCAGGAAATCAGCCAAAAAGCCCGCCAGGTGCTGGAGTATCTGACCCAGAGAGAGAGCAGCATTCCGCCCACGGTGCGGGAGATCGGTGCTGCTTTGCAGATCAAATCCACCTCGACCGTCCACAAGTATCTGACGGAGCTTGCCGCCGCCGGGTACATCGAAAAGGGCGATAAGATGAACCGTGCTATATCCCTGCCGCAGCAGCAGAGCGCCAAGGTGCCGCTGCTGGGCGTGGTCACCGCCGGCCAGCCTATTCTGGCGGTGGAGGACATTGAGGGTTATGTGCCCTACCAGGGCGGCCGTTACCCCGCCAATGAGCTGTTTGCGCTGCGGGTCCGCGGCGAGTCCATGATCGAGGCGGGGATCCTCAGTGGGGATATTATTATCGTGCACCGCACGCCCGCGGCCCAGAATGGGGAGATCGTGGTGGCGCTGGTGGATGATGAAGCCACCGTCAAGCGCTTCTACAAGGAAAACGGGCATTACCGCCTGCAGCCGGAAAACAGCACCATGGAGCCCATTATTGTGGATTCGGTGCTGATCCTGGGCAAGGTGGTAGCACTGCTGCGGGAATACTAAGAAGAAGTCCGCAAAAAAGGCGGGCGGTGCGGCGGCGCGTGCGAGGGGCGACCGGAGGGAGCCCCGAGGAGAGCAGAACCGCGATGCCCGGTAAGCGTGCCGCTATTTTGAAAAGCTGAATAAAAGGAAGCCTCCTGCCAAAGATGTGAGTATCTTACGGCAGGAGGTTTTTATAATGGAAAGCATGATGGAAAAGCTGTGCGGCACCCGCACCGAGGAAAATCTCAGGACAGCCTTTGCGGGAGAATCACAGGCAAGGAACAAGTACACCTACTACGCCAAAAAGGCCGAGGAGGACGGCATGAACCAAATCGCGGAGATCTTCCGCATTACGGCGCTTAATGAGGAACAGCACGCGAAGATCTGGTTCAAGCTACTGAATGACGGAATAGGCTCCACAGAGGAGAACTTGAAAAACGCCGCGGAAGGAGAGCACTTTGAGTGGGCGGAAATGTATGCCGATTTTGCCAAAACGGCCGAAGAGGAGGGCTTTGCAAACATCGCGAGGCTATTTAGCGGGGTGGCGGCCATAGAAAAGAGCCATGAGCAGCGATTCCTAACGCTGGAGCGCTCCGTCCGGGAGGGGGGAGTATTCCAAAGCGGGGAGGAGACCACCGTTTGGATCTGCCGCAACTGTGGGCATATCGCTGTGGGAAAGACAGCGCCACAGGTTTGCCCGGTGTGCAGCCATCCACAGGCGTACTTCCAGCGCCGGGCGGAAAACTACTGATGTGAGAAGGCGGGCGCTCCGGAGCGGGCAAGGGCTGCCCACAGCAAAGCGGAGGGGCAGCCCTGAGAAGCGCAGGGGCGCCCGCATGGAATCCGGCCGGCAGCATAAGGAAAAGCCGCCCCTTTGCAGGGACGGCTTTTTAAGTTAGCTTATTGCAAGGATCAAGCCTTGAACATGAGCAGCAGGAAGCCAGCGGCTACAGCGGAACCGATAACACCGGCTACATTGGGGCCCATGGCGTGCATCAGCAGGAAGTTGGTGGGGTTGTACTTACGACCCTCGACCTGAGATACACGGGCAGCCATAGGAACGGCGGAAACACCGGCAGAACCGATCAGAGGATTGATCTTGCCGCCGGTAACGAGGCACAGCAGCTTGCCCAGCAGTACACCACCAGCGGTGGAGAAGCAGAAGGCAGCCAGACCCATTACGACGATACCAATGGTCTGCAGGGAAAGGAAGGTCTGACCATCGGCGGTAGCGCCAACGGTGGTACCCAGCATGATGGTAACGATGTTGCAGAGAGCGTTCTGCGCGGTGTCGGAAAGACGCTCGACGCAGCCGGCCTCACGGAACAGGTTACCCAGCATCAGGCAGCCGATCAGAGAAGCGGTATCGGGGATGAGCATGATAACAACGCAGGAAACAACAATGGGGAAGATGACCTTCTCCGCCTTGGAAACCTTGCGCAGCTGGCCCATCTTGATGACGCGCTCTTTCTTGGTGGTAAGAGCCTTCATGATGGGGGGCTGGATGAGCGGGATCAGAGCCATGTAGGAGTAGGCAGCTACTGCGATGGCAGAGAGCAGCTCGGGAGCCAGCTTATTGGTAACAAAGATAGCGGTAGGACCATCCGCGCCGCCGATGATACCGATGGAAGCAGCCTGAGCAGCCGTGAACAGGTGCTCGCCGCCGACGGTGATGGCATTGGCGAAGATGAAGGCAATGTAGATACCCAGCTGAGCGGCAGCGCCGAGCAGCAGGGAGATGGGGTTGGCCAGCAGCGGGCCAAAGTCGGTCATCGCGCCTACGCCCATGAAGATGAGGCAGGGGAAGATGGAAGACTTAACGCCGCGGTGGATGATACGCAGAACGCCGGAATCATACCAGTGAACATTGGCCAGCTGGGACTGGGCAGCAGCCAGTTCCGAGACAAGCGTTGGGTTGGTAGGATCGGCGGCCAGTGCGGCCGAAGCATTCTTCACCGCAAGGGTGGCGGCTTCGGTGGCATCGGTCATAATACCGGTATCAGGCAGGTTGGCCAGCATCATACCAAAAGCGATGGGCAGCAGCAGCAGCGGCTCAAAACCCTTTACAATGGCGCAGTACAGCAGCACAAAGGAAATGAGCAGCATGACGCCCTGCTGCCAGCTGAGATTAGCAAAGCCGGAGCGAGCAAAGGTCTCGCTGAGAATTCCTAAAAAGTCCATTTAGTATATCCTCCCTCTATCAAGAAAGAGTAGCAAGAACATCATCGGTGTTAACAGAAGTGCCCTTGGCAGCGACGGAAGCAACGGTACCATCGCAGGGAGCAACGATATCGTTTTCCATCTTCATAGCCTCCAGAATCAGAATGACATCGCCGGCCTTTACAGCGGTGCCAACAGGAGCGACCACATTAAGTACAGTGCCGGGCATGGGGGCGGTTACATTGGCGCCGCCGGCGGGAGCAGCCGCTACGGGAGCGGGGGCGGGAGCGGCTACAGGTGCGGGAGCAGGAGCAGCCTTGGGAGCGGGGGCAGCAGCAGGAGCGGCAGCCGCGGTGGTATTGGTGATCTTAGCAGTATTCTTCTCAACTTCTACTTCATAGTTCTTGCCGTTGAGAGTAACAACATACTTGGCCATTTGGTTTTTCCTCCTCTAAAAATTAGCAAGCTTTGATGGATTTGATGGTGACGGTATCCAGCGTAAAGCCGTTTTCGGTGGCGCACTTGGAAACCAGCTCAGCAGCCTCCTCGGGCTTCAGACCGCCCAGATTCTCAGGCAGCTCGATAGCGCGGATCGCACGGAAAGACAGCTCAGAGGGCTGAGCTCCCAGCTTATCAGCGGTGATCGCCATGACCATGACAGCGGTGGGCTCATCCACGCCGCACAGGGCCAGAACAGGCTTCAGAACATTGTAGCCGGCAACGAGGGTACGCACGGCAGCCGCCGGTGCAGCAGCCTTAGGAGCAGGCGCAGCAGCGGGAGCGGCTTTGGCAGCGGGTGCCGCGTTACCTTTTTTTCCAGCAATGGAAGACACGACCTTGCCCATCAGCATGATGATAAGAGCCAGAATGATCAGCTCCATAAATACGACCAGCATACCGATACCAGCCATAGTGATCGACTCGCCAAAGGTCAGGTTGTAGCTGCCGCCGTTGGCTACGCGCTCAGTCAACATTTGTACTAACATCAGTCTTTACCTCCTTCTTGTGTTATTTTACCTCACGGATAGAAAAGTGAATTTCGTTATCATCCTCTTTGCGGTCACGCTTCTCAAAGTAAGCCTCCGCCTGCGCGGGGAACGCAATGTAGGAAAGAACATCCTCATCGCTGTGGGCACGCTCTCCCAGCTCCCGCTTGGCTTTCTCAAAGCCGGGCTCCAGCAGGTCGGCGTAGCGCTGGGTAATGGGTTTTTCGTCACCCAGCACCAGCTTCTGTACTTCGGGGTCTATCTTGCCCGGAGCGCGGCCATACTCGCCTTTGACATAGGCTTTGATCTCTTTGGAAACATTCTTATAGCGTCCGCCGGTCAGCACATTTACCGTGGCCTGAACACCGACCATCTGGCTCATGGGCGTAACGAGCGGAGGATAACCAAGATCTTTGCGTACCTTCGGGACTTCCAGCAAAACGGCATCCAGCTTGTCCAGCGCCTTCTGCGCGGTAAGCTGGGCCACCAGGTTGGAGAGCATACCGCCCGGCACCTGATAAATGAGGGCATCGGTGGCATTGCCCATGACCACGGGGTTCAAGAGGCCGTTGGCCAGGTACTTGGCCCGGATGGGCTTAAAGAAGTCATTGATCTTCTTTACCACATCATCCTTGACGGAAATCTCGTAGCCCATTTCACGCAGGGCGTAAACAAGGGTCTCCGTGGGGGGCTGGCTGGTGCCGCCGGAGAAGCAGGAAACAGCGGTATCGATAACATCGGCGCCGGCTTCCACAGCCTTCATCAGCGTCATGGGGCCCAGACCCGTGGTATTGTGGGTATGGATGACGATGGGAACCTTGATCTCTTTCTTGAGCGCGGTCACGAGGTCATAGGCCTCCTTCGGGCTCATAATGCCGGCCATATCCTTGACGCAGATGGATTGAACGCCCAGCGCCTCGATCTCCTTGGCCAGCTTCACATAGCTTTCCAGGTTATGAATGGGGCTGATGGTGTAGCAGATGCAGCCGGAGGCATGCGCGCCACACTTTAGGGTCTCATCCACGGCCACTTCAATATTGCGGATATCGTTGAGAGCATCGAAGATGCGGATGATATCAATGCCGTTTTCCACCGACTTGCGGACGAACATGCGCACCACATCATCGGGGTAGTGCTTGTAGCCCAGCAGGTTCTGGCCGCGCAGCAGCATCTGCAGCGGGGTCTTGGGGCAAGCCTTCTTTATCTTGCGCAGCCGCTCCCAGGGATCTTCGTTGAGGTAGCGCAGGCAGCTATCAAAGGTGGCGCCGCCCCAGCACTCCAGCGAATAATACCCTGCGTTATCCAGCTCGCTCAGGATCGGCTCGAACTCATCAAACGCCATACGGGTCGCGATCAGGGACTGGTTGGCATCGCGCAGCACAGTCTCGGTGAACTTTACGGTTTTTTTCATGGCAATCCCTCCTGCGGTTTTAGTTTCCTGCATCAGTTTAATACAGAATAGGAATGACGCGGCGGGGATAAACGGAATACGCCGAGCACAATCCGTTATGCTCCCATTTAACGCTTACCTTGGTATTATAGTACATTTTCTATCGGAAGTGCAATACCTAATCTATTTAATTTAGGGAAAAATTCATAGCAAAATTATCATAAGACTTTTCGGCGACAAATCGGCGGCTACTATTTTATTTATATTAACGAAATCTTAGTGCGCATGACAAAATTATAACAAAAACGGGAAGGATCGGCTCCTCCCCGTTTGTGAATTGTTTACATATCCCGGCTGGCCACAAAGTTGATGCCCGTCCCGCCGATATCGGCTAGGATGACCTGTCCGCAGGCCACCGGAGCGGTCACTTCCACCGTATCCAGCATCCGCACGGCATCCCGCACCAGAGAACGGGGCAGGGCGCCGTCGGTTTTTACCGGCAGGCGGGGGGGAATGCCCCCCGTGATCCTGACCGTGGAGGTGACCACCCGGGTGGGGTTGGTCATCTCCGCCACGCCGTACTGCTGCCCGCGCGGGCAGCCATAGCCCGCGATCTGCCAGCCCTCGGCCGTCTGCTCGGCGGTCAGGTGGCAGCCCTTGGGGCACACGATGCAGATAAGCTCCTGTTTCATCGGTTAGCCTCCTCCTTTGCTATCACAGAGATGGTGACGCTCCCTACGGCCTTTTCCAGCAGGGGGCGGGGCAGCGCGATCTTTTCCATCTCGCCGGGGGCCATGTGTTCCCGCGGGAAGCGGCAAAGCAGTGTGCCAGCCTCATCGGTCACGGTGATGACACGATCCCGGTAGACATTATTCACCCGGAAAAATACCT
>ERZ772820.3537-NODE-3537-length-9957-cov-3.092002_pt1 | contig 9957 bp, 9 predicted proteins | sample MGYA00511377_ERZ772820 | MGnify/ENA primary metagenome ERZ772820 (study PRJEB29015, sample SAMEA2737684) | human gut metagenome | biome: human gut; feature: human-associated habitat; material: faeces | place: China | collected 2012 ...
CGGACTGGCAAACGGACGCATACAGGCGTTCGACGCGAAAACGCTCAAGTCTCTTTGGGTCTATCAGGATAAGCTCAAAGGCCAGCCAAACTCCCCGATTACCTATTACAAGGGTTATGTGTATACGGGCTTTTGGAACTCGGAGACCCGTATCGCAAATTTTGCCTGCGTCTCCTCAAAGGACGGCAATACCAAAAAGACTACCGAAAAGAAGAGCGCGAGATGGGTCTACCCGAATGCAGGCGGCTACTACTGGGCGGGCGCATATGTCAGCGATAACTTTGTCTTAGTGGGAACCGACGACGGCGACGGCGGCTATACTTCGCAGACCTCAAGACTGCTTTCCCTCTCCCCAAAGACCGGAAAGAAAATTGACAGCATCGAAGGACTGAACGCAGACATCCGCTCGAATGTTTCCTATGATAAGGTGACGGACCGCTATTACTTTACAAGCAAAGGCGGCAGCTTCTACTCTGTCAAAGTCTCCAAAACAGGCAAACTCAGCGACCTGAAAGAACTCGACCTTGGCGGCATGAGTACCTCAACTCCTGCCATCTACAATGGCAGAGCCTATGTCGGTGTATCAGGAAAAGGGCAGTTTGATAAATACAACGGACACCGCATCGCGGTCATCGACCTTGCAAGCTTTACGATTGCCTATACGGCAAGCTGCATGGGCTACCCGCAGACCAGCGGACTGATTTCCACCGCCTACGAAAAGAGCGAGGGCTACGTCTATGTGTATTTCTTTGAAAATATGACGCCGGGCAAGCTCCGCTACCTGAAGGACAAACCGGGACAGACCGAAGTGGTGGATGCCGTGACCGAAACCGCAGCAGACGGCAAAACCTATACCTGCGCTCCGGTGCTTTTCACGCCGCAGCAGGAACAGGCGCAGTATGCGATCTGCAGCCCGATCTGCGATGAATACGGAACGATCTACTTTAAGAACGACTCCGCGCACATGATGGCGCTCGGCAGCAAGATTACTTCCATCAAAGTGACGAAGCAGCCGAAAAAGACAGTCTACCAAGCAGGCGAAAAGTTCAGCAAAACCGGCATGAAAGTAACCGCTTACCTTGCAAACGGCAAGAAAAAAGACATCTCGCAGTATGTGACGGTCTCAACTTTCCCACTCAAAAAAGGCACGCGGGACATCACGGTCTACTATCAGTATCAGCTGTATAACGACATGGAGCAGTGCGATACCCTGTTTACGAGCGTGGATATTACGGTGAAGTAGAGCAGGTACGCAATCACGAATGAGATAAGACAACTTTGCTTGTATCCTAAAAGGAAAAGTGTGTGGAAAAATGCAATGAGAGAGAAGAAAGCTTTGAGAATGCTGAAAAGCGTGAGCTTTTTGGCGTGAAGAAATGACAACTGAATAAGCTGACATTCGCAGAATCAAAAAGAAGGCCAAGCAGAACCGGGAAGCGCAGCAGATGTGTTTTAAGGTTTCGTTTGGCCTTTTTTCTGTTTTCCCTTGCAGCGCCGGCTGCGCTCGCGCGCCTCCTTTCATTCTAAAGCAGCTTTGTTGTTTTGGAACGGAAAGGAGAACGCTATGAATTACATACCGAAAAGGGTGTTTCTGCTGGAATGCGGAAAGTACATTGAGCTCAGCTATGAGGAATTTTGCGAAAAGAAAGAAGAAACCGAGGGCTTTGATGCGAAAAATCGCAGATACATTCTGGTTCAGGGAATGCTTTTGGAAGTGGACGAGCCTGCATACCGGGAGCACTACCGCATCTGCCGCAGGATGCGCTACCTGATGGAAATGGAACAAAAGGTGCAGATCCTCTCTTTTGAGGACTGCATCGAAGCAGGCCTTGAGGGCAGCATCCTACCTGCAGAAAATGAAAAGTTACCGGATGCTATTGCAGAAGAAAAGGACATAATCCAGAGACTGCGCTGCGCCATCGACCGACTGACAAACGAAGAACGCGATCTCATTCTCGCGCATTTCTTCTTTCATGCGACGCAGGAGGAACTCGCGCGGCGGTACGGAGTAAATCAGTCTTCGATCAACAGGTCTCTGCAGAGAATTCTTAGTAAACTGCGAAAGGAACTGGAAGGAGATCCTGCTGCAGAAAAAAATTTTGAAAAAAATTAAAAATTTTGTGCATAAAGGTGCAGTTTTTTTGGCTTTCAGTAATGAGGGGATAAAAAAGACCTCTCATTGCACTTTGAAAACTGCATAGACCTTTAGCAAGTACTTTGCCGCTGCCGCTTCCTAACCCAAAGTAAGCCGTAAGGATTTTCCGCATGAATTTTCCAAAGAAAGAAAAAGGAAAAGAGTGAAAATCCTGCCGATGGTCTGGCAGCCATCGGTATGGCGATGACAAGCAGCGGATGATCATGATACTTCTGTCCAGCCACAGCTCTGCAGACGCAGGATCACGCAATGGGGGCAACCCGTGGAGAACCCTCGGGAGGTGCGATTCCTATGAGAGGCGCGGCCGAGCCTCGCTTGCTAAGTGCCCTGCGGATTGGGGGATTGCGTGAAAATACAGCCGAAAATGGAAATAGATACTTTAGAATGAAAGAGCCGCCTTGATGGTGCATTGCGCTATACAGCAGAGGCATTTTCAGGGCGGCTGATACAAAGAATGAACTTATATATGGAGAAGAAAATCAGAGTAACAAAATCAGGGGGTGAAAGTGATGAATCAAGCTGTTCGAAGCGTCAGACGCGGCGATGTATATCTTGCGGATCTTGATCCGGCGATTGGCTGTGAGCAGGGCGGTATCCGCCCTGTTCTGGTACTTCAGAATGATATCGGAAATCTGCACAGCCCAACGACCATCGTCGCGGCTGTTACCGCAAAGCAGACGAAAAAATCTTTGCCGGTACATATGCCCATATCCGCCTATATGTTGCGTACGGACTCCACACTGCTTTTGGAGCAAATCCGCACCATCGACAAGTGCAGGCTCAAAGGCTATCTTGGCAGCATAAGTCAAAAGGAAATGCGTGACATCGACCGCGCGCTGAAACTCAGCATCGGACTGATACCACCGGCAGCTGCGCGGAAGAAATACAGCAGGAAGTACATATAACAAGGATGCTGCAGCATCAAAAAATCAATATAAAAAAATGTTGCATTTTAAGCTGATTTGGGTATAATGTTAATAAGAGCAGTTGCTCTTTTGGGGCGTTTGTCAGAAGTGCCCGTCTTAAAAAAACTGAAGAAATTGTGAGGGGTTCGTCAGATGCACCTGTCTAAAAAAAGCTGAAGAATTTTTTGGAGCATGAATCAAAATGCTCCTGTTTTTTTATGGGGAGCAAAACAATGACAATAAACTTATGTTTTATTAAAGAGGAATATTTCATGCAGCATTCGACTTTTACGAACATGCTTGATCCGGGAAATCTCAACAAACAAAATCACAGGACACACCTTTGCCTTGTGGTCGAAAGTGATGCAAACAAATTTTACATCCCGCTCCGAAACAATCTTGGTGCTGAGCTGAGAAAGTTCGGAAGAATCGGACATGCTGTTCCATCAAAGAATCGGCCATCCGCGGGGCTGGATTACCGATATGCACTCATTATTAATGATGACACCCTTATAGAAGAACAAACAGAGCAAAGAATCCCGAATATGCAGTATCAAAAAATTGAAGCAGAATACGAAATCATAAAAAGAGAATTTGATACATATTTGCGCGGCTTTAAGCGAGCAATGAAAAAAAACAGGATTCAGAAGGAACCGCTATATCGCGTTTCCAGCTTGATAAATTTTTTAGATGAATTGAAATAAGTTGATCCTCTGAGAAACCCTCAGGGGATTTTTTGTTGGCAAAGATATCAGGAAACGGAAAACGAATCAGCCCACTCCTAATATTTATCATATTGAAGGGAGAAATCCCTTCAAGGCCGACTCCCCGGTGCCTGCTTGCATCGGGGAGATTGGTAAACTCACAGACGAATCCTCTGACAAAGCGCAGGGGATTTTTTGATTGGAGAATTGGAGAAAGTGTTATGAAAAACGAAAAGAAGAAAGAAACTGAGCAGGCCATGCGCCTTGCCGCGCACCTTTACTGCATGAACCTTTTGAACATGCTTTTGGAAATCAGTGCGATCACCGAGGAAGAATTTGTGCGGATCAAAGCCGCAAACGCTGTATTTTACAAGGCTTCAGACGAGAATTGTATAAAAATATAATCATTGCAAATAACGCTGGATGTATTTGAACTTCTATGGTAGTGTTGTTGTTGCCGCAAAAGAGTTTTGCGGACATCACAGAAAGGAAGTGCAAAATGAACGTTACAGAGATCAAACCAATCGAGGCAGCAAGCACGCAAAAGATCCGGCTTGCCGTATACTGCAGAGTCTCTTCAGACTCCGAAGACCAGCTGCACTCGTTTGCCAATCAGATCCGCTACTACAGCACCTATGTGCGAGGTCACCCGGAGTATGAGCTGGTCGACATTTACGCAGACGAGGGTATTACCGGAACTTCCATGGAAAGACGCGATGAAATGAACCGTATGCTTGCAGACTGTAAAGGCGGCCGCATCGACCGCATCCTCACCAAAAGCGTCAGCCGGTTTGCGCGAAACACTGAGGAACTCCTTTTAAGCGTGCGCATGCTGAAAGAAATCGGCGTGAGCGTGTATTTTGAGGAACAGAGCATCGACACGGCAAAGCTAAGTGCCGAAATGATTTTAACCATGCCCGGCGTGGTCGCGCAGCAGGAATCCATCTCCATCTCGGAGAACATGCGCTGGAGCTACCGCAAGCGGATGGAACGCGGGGAGTTTAACTGCTGCAAAGCCGCATACGGCTTTCGAATGACCGACGGCCTGCTTGAAATCTTCGAGCCGGAAGCAAAAGTGGTGCGCTGGATGTTTCGCCTCGCGCTGCGCGGGATCGGCAGGCAAAGCATTGCGAACCTGTTGACCGCAAAGAACATCCCAACGCCAAGCGGCGGCAAGACATGGTCGTATACAACCGTAGACCAAATTCTTCGAAATCCGCGCTATATGGGCGATGCCATCCTGCAGGAGAGATACACGACGCAGACCCTGCCGTTTAGGCGGAAGAAAAACAATGGAGAAATGCCGAAATACTATGTGGAGAACGCAAATCCGGCGATCGTTACCAGAGAGGTGTTCGAGGCGGTGCAGATCCTGCTGGATCAAAGACGCGGAAGCAGCTATGCACAGCGAAACCGCTACCCTTTCTCCGGCATCCTATACTGCCCGGACTGCGGCAATACCTTTCGCAGACAGACCACAAACGGAAAAGCTTACTGGATGTGCGCGGCAAGGGCCTCAGGGAAAACAAACTGCCGCTCGATTCGCTTTCCCGAAGAGCGGCTGGAAGAGACCTTTACGCTGCTGCTGCACAAACTGCAGGCCAGCAGAGAAAACCTCATTGAACCGCTGATTCAAAAGACCGAAGAACTTTACCGTATGCGCCATGCAAATACCGAAGAAATTCAGCGCATCGATAAAGAGGTCGCAGACCTTGCGGCAAAGAATCACCTGCTTGTGAAATTATATCAGCAGCAGACAATGGGCGCGGAAGATTATCACCGGCGTGTGAATGAAATCAACCGGCGGATCCTATCGCTCCGAAGAAAGCGAAGCGGACTGCTGTACTGCGCAGAGGAAAGTCAGAATCTGGGCGAGCTCAGAGAGCTGAGTGACATCCTGAAGGGTAGCGACGACAGCTGGACATTCAATTCGGAGATTTTCCTCGAACTGGTCGACAAAATGCGCGTGATAAGCAGAGAAAACATTACCTTTGAGATCCTTGGCGGGATTCCGCTTAGCGAGCAAGTAGCAGGATAGGGAGGTGCAGCATGAAAATCAGAAATATCCCTTTTGGATGGAAATATGAAAACGGGAAAAAAGTCCTCCATGAAAGAGAGGCAGATGTGCTTCAAAACATGTACCGAGACTATCTGCAGGGAAACAGCCTTGCCGCGAGTGTCCGGTTATTGGAACTTCTCAAAATCGAATATCAGGAAGGAAAAACGGACTGGAATAAGAGCAGGGTCAGACGGCTCCTCAGCGATAAGCGGTATCTTGGAACAGAGGAATATTCACCGATCATTGATCGAAAGACCTTTGAAGCGGTACAGAAAAAACTAAGGGAAGCCAATCAGCAGGGAGCAGCCAATCGAAAGGACGCCATTTATCAAATTCACAATGTACACTGCGACCGGTGCGGCGCGATCATGAAACGCAGACCCAGCTACAGCGGCAAGCGCTATGAAAGATGGGTCTGCCAAAACGACAGCTGCCATCTCATCGCAACCAAACCGGATGCAGAGCTGATAGAGGATTTGCGCGCGCAATTAAACATGCTGATTCAGGATCCACAAAAGATTCGATATGAGGAAAAGATGTCTGCCGAAAAGCAGAAACAGGCAGCGAGAGCAAGAGCACTTATCATTGGAGAGGACACTGAGGATCAATACCGGAAACTGACTGCACAGACTGCAGAAGCCTACAGCAGACTGGACACAAATGAATACCTAACGCAGCGACTGAGAGATGAGTTTAAGAGACAAGAACCACTCTCAGTTTTTTCATGGGAACTTTACGCACATGCCGTCAAGGAAATCCGTATGCAGGCCGGCGGCAAAGTCGACATCGTACTAAAGAATGAGCAGCGAATCGGAGGTGGTGAGGATGCAGAGCATGCAGACAGCCAGCCAGAGTCTAAATAAAAATGTCAGAGTCATTCCGGCGACAAAACCGCTTGCAAAACCCGAAGATACCTTAAGCCGCCCTTTGCGTGTAGCAGCCTACTGCAGGGTATCGACCGAGATGGAAGAACAGCTCAACAGCTACGCGGTACAGACTTCACACTACACAGAAAAGATCAAAAGCACACCGAATTGGGAGTTTGCCGGTGTCTTTGCAGACAAGGGCATCAGCGGCACCGGAGTGAAGAACCGCGATGAATTTAACCGCATGATACGCTACTGCAAGCGTGGACGCATCGATATGATTCTCACCAAATCCGTATCCCGGTTCGCGCGCAATACCTTAGACTGCATCAAATACATACGCATCTTGAAAGAGATCGGTGTTGATGTATACTTCGAGGAACAGGGCATCCACAGCATCAAAGCAGGCAGCGAATTTTTGATCTCGATCTTCGGCAGTCAAGCGCAGGCCGAGTCCGAAAACCTCAGCGCGAACATCCGCTGGGGCAAGGACAAAGCTGCCGCGCAAGGCAAGGTCGCTTTCCCCGCAAAACTATATGGCTACCGCAGGAATCCGGACGGAACCGTCGAAATCGTTCCGCATCAAGCGGCGGTTGTGCGAAGAATCTATGATGCATACTTAGACGGCGATACTGTCCTTGATATCATCAAGAGCCTTGCAGATGATGGAATCCCTTCTCCGGACGGAAAAGAGAGATGGCACAAGAATACGATCATCGGTATCCTCACCAATGAAAAATATGCCGGAGACTACTTAACGAACAAGACTTTCTGCGCAGACTGTCTAACGAAGAAAGTCGTGCGCAACAATGGAGAGCGCGTTCAGTATTACATCGAGGATCACCACCCGGCGATTATCCCGCGCGAGATTTTCCTCAAAGTGCAGGAAGAAATGGCACGCAGGACAAGCCTTGCGCCAAAGGGCGATTTCTCCTCAGCGACCGGCGTCGGCAAGTACCGCAGCCAGTATCTGCTGAGCGAGATTCTGATCTGCGGAGACTGTGGCGCGCGCTATAAACGAGTTAACTGGTATCGCAACGGTAAGCGCAAAGTGGTCTGGCGCTGCATCAACCGTGTGCAGGGAGGCCCAGAGCGGTGCAGCTCGCCGACCATCGAAGAACAACACCTGCATGCGGCCATTATGCAGGCAGTCATGCGGCTTGCAAAACAGGATACCGATGTCCTTCGTATCATCAAAGAACAAATCCGCGCGGGCATTCTCGGCGGGGATGACGGCATCGGAGATATCGAAGCCCTGCAGCAGCGCATCGCCTTGATCGATACCGAAATCGATGCGAAGATCAGCAGCGTCACTGCAGACAATATCGAGGACTATGATGATAAGGCTATTATGGAGCTGCTCACAGAAAAAAACGAACTGGAGCATAGACTCCAAAAGGCAATCGAGCAAAACGCCGCAAGAGAGGGCAAAGAAGAAAAAGTGCAGGAACTCCTGCAGATCACAGACATGCTGAAGAATCACCCGATGAAATTCGACGACAAAATGCTGCGCAAACTGCTCAAACGAGTCGAAGTCCTATCCACCGAAGAAATCCTAATCACCTTCACCGGCGGTCTGCAGGTGCGCGAGAAAATGCAGGATACCCTCAAACGGATGCCGATACGGAAAGGGTGAGGGATAATAGGTGTCAAAATGTGTTGGAAAATTTTTCGGAATAGAGTATAATACAAGCAAGGCACAAAGTGCCCTACAAATCATCTGATTTGGGGAAGGAGAGACGCAGCATGGACAAACTGTTCGAGTTTACTATGTTAGCTTCAGTATCTTGAGAAAGATGCATACAGCAATCTATGCGGAGGCGAGCAGCCTCCTTTCCTTTATAGAAAATGTGTGAGGTAAAAACATGGAGAAAGAAAAAATAGAAACTTGGTATCACTATACCGACTTCGAGAAGTTTAAATGTATCTTAGCGAATGGAACTTTAAGGTTTAAGTGCAGCACGCAATCCAATGATATTTTGGATACTCGGTATTTTGTTGATCTGCTAAATGAAAGCAACCTATCCGATTTATGTGAAGCACCGGAGGATCTTGCAGCACTGAATGAATTCTGTGCAAGCTATTTCAAATCCGAATCATATCACCCCAAGATAGCGGCTTATGTAGCCTGTTTTACGGAAATGAAGGATTCAAGATTGCTATGGGATGCATACACGATGAACAGACCTAAGAATGAAAACGCGGAGGAAAAGTGTGCACCTAAATATAATGGTGTTATTATAGGATTCAATGCTGAAAAAATCAGGAACTTTGTTCAACCGTTCAATGGAAAAGCGGGATTCGCAAGGGTCTATGTGCAACCAATTATATATGAAAAGGCTCAGCATCTGAAATTGTTGGGGAATTGTTTTTCAGAATTTGGACTCATATATGAAGTAATAAAAAACGATCCGAATCAGGCACAAAATCTCATATTACCAATTCAGACTGGAAGTAAAGTAATTAACCTAAAAAAATGCTTTGTGGAAGCAATGATATATCTGATATATAAAATAGAAACATTAGCACCGACGATGAAGCATGAATTTTGGCAAGAAGAAAAAGAAGTCAGAGCCGTATTATGCCGATACAGCTTTTGGGGAAACAAAGACAAAATAGAAAAAGGAGAAGGTAACAACAGATATATAGATCTACCGATTACAGAGGACATGATTGAGACCATAGTCTTAGGACCGGAATTTGGAGAAGCAGAAGAAAAAGAACTCAACGCCATGACAAATGCCGAGATCCAGTTCGCTAATCTTAATCATGAAAAGTCAAAGGGGACAGGCATCATTAGATATCGGTAAGCGGAACTGTGCGGTCATACAATAAGGTAAAGAATATTGTTATAAAATTGATCAACAGATTGATGAGTAATAGGATTATTTGTTAAACACAAGATTAGAAAGTGGGTGAGGTGCATGTCAATTAATGTTTTTGAAAAATTGTTGATAGAAAAAATTGAAATTTTCAAGTCTGCGTTTGCTGAAACAGCAGAAGGCGTTTTTTTTAATGATGATGGAAAACTGATACATCCGGGAGAATTCGGGAGATATAGAGAAAATATATGCAAACAATTCCTCAAATTCGTTACACCCGCAAGGTTGGATATTGGTACGGGTTTTATCATTAACACATCAAATAAGGTAAGCCATCAGTGTGATATCATTATCTATGATGCTCAGCATACGCCACTACTGGAGTCAGAAGAGAAACAATTTTTTTTCCCTGTTGAAACTATTGCTGCAGTTGGAGAAATAAAGTC
>ERZ772820.3544-NODE-3544-length-9946-cov-4.072996_pt1 | contig 9946 bp, 8 predicted proteins | sample MGYA00511377_ERZ772820 | MGnify/ENA primary metagenome ERZ772820 (study PRJEB29015, sample SAMEA2737684) | human gut metagenome | biome: human gut; feature: human-associated habitat; material: faeces | place: China | collected 2012 ...
CCCGCCGCAAGATACGGCTGCGCTGCTATGACCCGGCTGCCGGCTATGCTATGCTGGAAATGAAGCAGAAACAGGGGGCAAGCCAGCTCAAGCGCTCGCTGCGGGTGACAAGGGAGGTTGCCCAGCGGCTGATCACCGGGGACTATACTCCGCTACTGCAAAGCAGGGAAGCCTTTGCGGCGGAGTGCTATGCCCTAATGCAAAGCCGCTGCTATCGGCCAAAGGCCATAGTGGAATATGACCGTAAGGCCTTCATTGCAAAGGAAAACAAGATACGGGTGACCTTTGACAGCCGTATCGTTGCCACCGAGAGCAGCTTTGAGCTCTTTGATGAGCGGCTGAATATGGCTCCGGTGCTGGCCCCTGGCGCGGTGGTGATGGAAGTGAAGTATAACGGTTTCCTGCTGGATTATATCCGGCGGATGATCAACACCGTGGATCAAAGTGAGCTCTCGGTAAGTAAATACATGCTGGCCCGGCAGAACGGGTATCGATATCGGCTGTAAGCCGCGACGAAAAGGAGATTGACAACATGAAGGATAAGATCTTGAGCCTTTTTACCAACCCCAGTGAGATGACGCCGGAACAGATCGTACTGAATATTGGTATTGCGGCGGTGCTGGGTTTCTTCATCTTTATTTCCTACTATATTTCCCATCGGGGCACCATTTACAGCAAGAAATTTAACGCCTCGCTGGTGATATTGGCGGCCCTGACCGGTACAGTAATGACCGTCATCGGGAATAATATAGCGCTTTCCCTGGGTATGGTAGGCGCGCTTTCCATTGTGCGGTTCCGTACTGCCATCAAGGATTCCCGTGATACCGTGTATATCTTTTGGTCCATTATTGTGGGCATCTGCTGCGGGGTAGGGGATTACCTGGTGGCGGCGGTGGGCAGCGCCGTGGTGTTTCTCATTATCCTCATCCTGGGGTGCATCAAGAGCGACAACCGGATGCTGCTGATTCTGCGGGCCGACCGGGGTAAGACTGCGGCGATCAAGGCGCAGGTGTATCAGCTGTTCCGGGGGAAGGCTGTTCTGCGAGTGGAGAACACCACCGAGGAAACGGTGGAGCTGATTTATGAGCTGAGCCAGAGCATGCTGAAGAAGGCCGAGAAAAAGGAGAAAGATCTCTGCAGCTGTCTGTATGCCCTGGGCAATGTGGAGTATGTCAACATCGTGATGCAGAACGACGAGGTTTCGGGCTGAAGGAAATGGAGCAGAAAGCAGCATGAAATATAGGATTATAGGCGCGGTGGCGTGTATTTGTATCCTGCTGGTAAGTGTACTGAACTACCCGGTGCTGCTGACCGGGCGGATGGAGAGCCGGCGATACCACCAGCACCGAGAAGCCACGCCAAAGGCCGTCTGCGCCGTACATGCCGAAAAGGAATTCTGCACCCACCTGCCGCTGATAGTTATTGACACCGGCGGGGCGGAGATCCCCGGGAGAGGGCTGGTGGATGAGGAAGACCGCCACATGGGCTTTACCACCACGGCAGAGGGTGCGGACCGCATTACAGCGCAGATGCGGGTGATGGACAGTGCGGAGGAAAACAACCACCCAACCGATGCGCCGGCGGTGGAGAGCGATGTGGTCATCCATGTGCGGGGAAATTCCTCGCGATATTTTGAGAAGGCTGGTTACCGACTGGAGCTGGTGGATGAAAACGGGGACAACAACCCACAGAGCCTGATGGGGATGGATGCCCACCACGAATGGGCGCTGCATGGACCCTATCTGGATAAAAGCCTGATGCGCAACTACATGTGGTACAACATAGCCGGAGAATGCATGGAATACGCCCCTAATGTGCGATTCTGTGAGCTGATGCTGGATGGAGAGTACCAGGGAATCTATGTGCTGACGGAGCTTATTGGCAGTGGGCGGGATGGCGCGCGGCTGAATATGGAAGTGGATGCCCGCGACAATACCTACACAGGTTATCTGTTGCGATTGGACCGGCAGGATAAAAGCGAGTACGACCGGCTGAACAGCCTGACCACATACAGCTACCGCAATGAAATGGAGCTGAAGCTGGAGGTGGAATTCCCCGGAGAGAAGAAGCTGACCCCGGAGATCAAAGAGGTGATCAAGACGGATTTTTCGGCTTTTGAAAAGGGGTTGTATTCCTATGACTATGACAGCAGAAAGTATGGCTATCGGGCGCAGGTGGATGTAGATTCCTTTGTGGATTATCTGATATTGAATGAGTTTACCACCAACTATGATGCCGGTTCCTATTCCACCTATATTTACAGGGATGTAAGCGGCCGACTGAAAATGTGTGTGTGGGATTTTAATAACGCCTGCGATAATTACCAGGAGCAAACCACCATGCAGGTGCAGCACTTTGATGTGCACCGCAAGCTGTGGTTTAACATGATGGTGAAGGATGAATATTTCACCGAACGGGTCATCCGGCGTTACCGGGAGCTGCGTGAAAGCTGGCTGAATGAAAAGCACCTCCTGCGCTACATAGATGAGGTGGAAGAATACTTGGGTCCGGCCATAGAGCGAAACTTTGAACGATGGGAGGATTCGCTGCGGGATGACACCCTGCTGGCCCCGGCGGAACGGAATGTTCATTCCCATCAGGAGGCGGTGCGGCAGCTGAAGGATTTTATCCGGCAGCGCGGGCGCTGGATGGATGAAAATATCGAGTCACTGCGGCAGTACAGCGCGGAATCCCGAGTGAAGAAATACAGCGAAGTGACAGACTGAGGAGGATTAAAGTGAAGAAGTTCATTATTGCCCTTTCAGTGCTGGTGCTGCTGTTTATGGCATTGGATGCGGCACACTACCGGCTGGGGTGGTATATTGATCTGATGCCGGAGGAGCCCGTGACGACCTTTGTAAAGACCGATGGGAAGGAAATCTACCTGGACTGTGGGGAGGGCTGGCAGCCCTTTGAGATCCGGGGGGTCAATATGGGCTCCGGGATACCGGGCAAGTGGGCAACGGAGTTTGCCATAGACGAAGAGACCTACCGGCGGTGGTTCGGGTACATCAAGGAGATGGGGGCCAATACCGTTCGGGTCTATACCATCCAAGGTGAGGCGTTCTACAACGCTTTTTATGAATACAACAAGGATAACCCGGAACCGCTGTATCTTATCCACGGGGTGTGGGTAAATGACTATGTGCAGAATTCCCACCGGGATGCCTACGATAAGGATTTTTATGAGACCTTTCTGCAGGATTGCCGCACCATGCTGGATGTAGTGCACGGGCAGCGCCGCCTGGCGGCCCAACAGGTGCAAAGCGCTGGCTACGGCAGCTATAAAAAGGACATTTCCCCATGGGTGATCGGGTACATCCTGGGGGTAGAATGACATGACAGTAGCCTATACCGATGACACCTATGCCGGCCGGGAGGGTTATACCTCCTATGCAGGGAAATACCTGACCACAACGGATAAGGCAACTCCTTTTGAGGTGCTGTTGGCCCGGGTGGGGGATAAGGTGCTGGAATATGAGAGCAGCCGCTACAAAACACAGAAGCTCATAGCCTTTTCCAATTGGCCCACCACTGACCCCTTTCAATATCCCGATGAGATCAAAAGGCTGTATATGAAATGTGCGACGGTGGATGTGGAACACATCCGCACCACGGAGCGGGTGATATCGGGACAGTTTGCCTCCTACCATGTGTATCCTTACTATCCCGATTACCTGAACTGGACAGAGGACTGGAGTGGACTGGGGCTTGAGGACCACGAGATCTTCCGGGATGAGGATAGTCGGATGAATACCTACCGGGCGTATCTTACGGGGCTGGTTGCCCACCACACCATGCCGGTAGTCATTTCAGAATTTGGTGTTTCCACCGGGCGAGGGATGGCCCACCGGGACCTAAATACTGGCCGCAACCAGGGAAATATGACGGAGCAGGAGCAGGGGATGGCGCTGGCTACCTGCTACGAGGACATAAAAGCAGCAGGTTGTGCGGGCAGTGTGGTATTTGCCTGGCAGGATGAGTGGTTTAAGCGAACCTGGAACACCATGCATGCTGTGAATCTGACCCGCACCCCATACTGGTCGGATATCCAGACTAATGAGCAGTATTTTGGCCTGTTGGCCTTTGACCCGGGGCAGGAGCAAACGGTGTGTACCCTGGATGGCGACCCGACCGAATGGACCGAGATGGATGTCATCGGGCAAAATGAGGGGATGACCCTTTCCGCGAAATACGATGAACGGTATCTGTACCTGATGGTGCGGAAAGAAGGATGGAATCCGGAGGGGGAAACCCTATATCTGCCCATAGATACCACCCCAAAGACTGGGACGAGCTATTGCCAGAACTTTGGACTGAAATTCGACCGTGGGGTGGATTTTCTGGTGGTGCTGGATGGCCGGGAAAACAGCCGGGTGATGGTGCAGGAACCCTATGAAGTGCTGCGCAGTACCTACTCGCAGAATGTTTGGGGCTATGATACCTACCTGCGGGATAACCTGCCCGACCCGCACGCACCTGGCTTTACCAATATCGATATGATTCTGGAGATTTTTAATGAGGGCGAGGTGATAACTGAGGCCATCATTGCAAAATACGGCGGAGCGACCTTTGAGACCGGGCGGCTGCGATATGGCTGCGGTGACCCGGCCAGTGCCGCGTATGATTCGCTGGCGGACTTTATGACCAGGGAGGGCTGCATAGAGCTGCGGCTGCCGTGGCAACTGCTCAATTTTGCTGATCCCTCTAAAATGCAGATACTGGACGACTATTACAACGGCAATTACGGCATTGAGCATATCAATATAGATGAAATGTACCTGGGGGTAATGACGGCAGAACAGGAGAGCCGGTGCGAGCTTTCGCTGCTGACACTTACAGGCTGGGGCAACCGGGTGACCTATCACGAACGGCTGAAGGCATCTTATTACATGATGCAGGAGCTGTGGAACGGATGATGCAGGAGGGAGGCGATAGCAGTGAGGATAGAGACACTGCTGTATGTCTATTTGTTTATTTGCAGCGGGATGATCGTATTCAACATCATTACCGCCATCGTGTTAAAGCGCAGGGACCGCAGAACGGTGCGGGCCAGCGCCCGATTTCGGCAGCACATCCTGCAGCAGATAGAACGCATCAACACAGGACAGCAGGTTGAGAGACGGCACAAAAAATACTTGAGCCGGCAGTTGACCCGCACCGGGAATATGATCGCCTTTGATAAGATGCTGGAGGACCTGTACCGGGAGGAACCGCGGCAGGCGACGGAATATCTTTCTCAGCTGGGAGGGGTAATTGTGTATTTGACGATCCGCTATGGGCGGAAGGACCGGATTGAGGCGGCGTACTTCCCCTATATCATCAAAAAGTACCACCTGATCGAGAACCGGCCCTTTTCCGGTGTGGTGGATGCGATGTATACGCTGCTGAGGGAGTCCAGTATCTATTGCCGGGAGAATGCCATGCAGGCCCTATATACCACAGGAGACTGCGACTGCATCATGAAGGCTCTGAAGATATTGGATGGCGGCGAGAGCTTTTTCCACGAAAAGCTGCTGGCCGACGGATTGTTGGAATTTACCGGCGACCATGAGGCGCTGGGACGCTGTATAGAGAAAAGCTTCGCGGATTTCAGCCCGGAGATGCAGATGGCGATGATGAACTTCCTGCGGCTGGATTCCGGGGAACACTGCGCCTTTGCACTGGCGCTGCTGCAGAACACAGCGACCGATGATGAAGTGCGCTACGCCTGTATCCGTTACCTGGGGCGCTACCCTTACGGGCCAGCCTATAATACGCTGCTGGAACTGGCGGAATGCCGCAATGATGCCCGTTGGGAATATGCGGCCATCGCCTCCACAGCGCTGTGCGCTTACCCCGGCGATGAGACCATTGAGCGGCTGAAGCGCAACCTGTACAGCCGCAACTGGTATATCCGGTTCAATGCTTCCAAAAGCCTGGAGCGGATGGGGTTGACCTATTTGGATCTCATTGATGTAATGGAGGGGCATGACCGCTATGCCACCGAGATTCTGCGCTATCGTTTTGACATCAGAAATCTGACCCAAAAGGAGGCGGAGCAGGAATGTACCAGTTGATTGATGGCTTTTTGGATGTGGTCGGCATCTTTTTCATCGTTTATCTGATCGGGTACTCCACCTTCCTGTTTTTATCGGTAGTGGTGGGCTCTATCCAATTGTACCGGCAGCACCGCCAGCGGCGGCTGCAGAACTACCTACCCAATGACTATCATATGCCCATTTCGATTATTGTACCGGCATGGAATGAGGCGGTAACGGTGGTGGCTACGGTCCATTCGCTGCTGGACCTGGAATACCAGGCCTATGAGGTCATAGTAGTGGATGATGGCTCCGAGGACGACACCTCCCAAACGCTGATCGAGGCCTTTAATATGCATGCAGTGCACCGGCCCATTCGGCGGCAGGTGCCATGCCAGCCGGAAGAATTTATTTATGAAACAAGGACACAGAAAGTTCCGTTTACCGTCATTCGCAAGAAAAACGGTGGCAAGGCTGATGCGCTGAACATGGGAATCAACGCGGCCAATTTTCCATACTTCATCTGCATGGATGCAGACTCGGTGTTGCAGGCGGATTCCCTGAAAAAGATAGTCCAGCCAATGCTGGAGGACCGCCATGTGGTGGCGGTAGGAGGGCTGGTGCGCATTGCCAATGATGTGGAGCTGGAGCATGGACGGGTAAAAAAATACCGTCTGCCCCGGAATTTGTTGGCGTGTATGCAGGTGTTGGAGTATGACCGTTCCTTTTTGGCTTCCCGCATTCTGTTCGATCAATTCAATGGCTCACTGATTATTTCCGGTGCCTTTGGACTGTTCAGGAAGGATGTTGTCATTGCGGCAGGGGGGTACAATGTCTCCACGCTGGGAGAGGATATGGAACTGGTGGTAAAACTGCACGAATACTGCACGGTGAACCGTATGGATTACTGTATCCGCTATGCCACCGATGCCATATGCTGGACACAGGCACCGGAGCGGCTGAGCGACCTGAAAAAGCAGCGCAGGCGCTGGCACCTGGGGCTGTTCCAAAGTATGATGAAGCACCGCGGAATCCTGTTTAACCCGCAATTTGGCGCGGTGAGCTTCATCTCCTATTTTTACTTTTTGGTGTATGAACTGCTTTCGCCGGTGATAGAGATCTTTGGCGTTGCTACCATGGTATTGGCATGGTTCAGCGGATTGATCAATGTGCGGTTTATGGTGCTGCTGTTCCTCATCTATGTGCTGTTTGGGGTGGTGCTTTCCCTTACGGCTTTCTTTGCGCGGATGTATACCGCGGATTTGCGGGTGTCCTTTGCCGATATGATGAAGGCGGTGCTGCTGTGCTTTTTTGAGATCACCTGCCTGCGGTTTGTTTTAACATGGGTGCGGGCAACGGCATTTTTTGGCTACCGCAAGAGCAGACTGCAATGGGGCAGCATGAAGCGAAAAACGATAAATTACAATTGATAAAAGAGGGGAAAGCCATGGAACTGAACAATCTAAAAACCGGTTTGTGGGGTTTTAAGAAGCAGGATGTATGTGAATACATTGCCAAAATGAGCGAAGAACTGACTGCCAAGATGGAGCAGGAAAGGCGGCAGAATGAGGAGAAGCTGGATGCCATTGTGCAGGCGATGCGCCGCGAGGGGTGCGAAAAGGACCGTGAAATAGCGGCGCTGAAGGAGCAGGTGCAGGTCCTGAGGGAAGAAAATGCCGCCCTGCAAAAGGCTGATAAGGCGCGGGGCGCGCTGCATGATGTAGCGGTACTGCTGACCGACTGCGCCAAGGCACTGCTGCCGTTGGCTGGGGAACTGGCTGTAAAAGCGGTGAGGCAGCTGCGGCAGCGCCGGGCATAGAAAAATGGGACCGGAGAGGGTGAACGGACGGATGGAAAAACAAAAGCAGCGGGGATATGGCTTTTGGCGGCGGGGGATGGCTGCGGTATTGGTAATGAGCACAGTGCTGTTGGGGCCCCGGTGCGCGGCACAGGTGCTTACCACCGTGGAAGAAGCCGGCCCAGCGGACTGCGTATACATAGCGGGGAATCCCGATTTGTACCCCATAGAGTACTACGACAGTGAGCAGCAATGCTACCGGGGAATTCTGCCGGAGCTGCTGGGAATGGTGGCGGAGGATACCGGGATCTCCTTTGCCTATGTGAATGCCGGCAGTGAGGACAGCCGACTGGAAATGGCCCGTAACAGCCAGGTGGAAATGGTGACGGCATTCCGGTGGGGAGAATTTAGCCGAATGGTGCTGCCGGTACAGCGAACGGTGCTTACCACCGAAACGGACGGCAGGGAAACAGCGATTTGTGTGGGGTTTACCGGGATCATCAAAGAGGAGCTGCGGGAGCGCATCATAAAGGCGCTGGAGGCCATCCCGGAGGAGGACAAAACTACCTTGGCAATCTCCTTTACCATGGGGCAGGAGCCGCAGGCCGGGTGGAAGAAGGCACGCTTGGCAGGGGCGGCGGCTTTGGCAGCGGTGGCAGCTACATTGCTAATACTTGGTATAATACGGCATGGGAAGAGAAAAAAGAGGCAAGAGAACGCAATGCTCGACCCGCTGACCGGGCTGGGCAATGCACAATGCTATGAGGTCAGGTTCAGGGATGTGACGGCAGACAGGGTGCGGGATCTCTACTATGTAGGGTATCTGGCCTGGGAGGATGCCAAAGCCAAGGAGCTGCTGAGCCCAAAGGAACAAGAGGAGGTCCAGCAAATCGCGGCGCACCAGCTGGCATCGCATATCAGCGGAACAGAATTTCTCTGCCGCATAGCGGAAGGCGTTTTTGCGGTGGTTTACCATTGCAGCAACTGGGAAGAAGCGGCCGACCGGATGAGGGAGATGACCCTTTCTCTAAAAAAATATCTTGCGGTTTTTCGGCAGGAGTACGCGGGGCTTTTTCGGGCGGGCATCTGTCCGTTGGAGGAGAATCCGGACTGTGATGCGCAGGACGCTCTGTATTATGCCCGGCAGGGCTGGCAGCACGCCCACAAGAAAGATGAACTGTTTGCCTTTAGCACACGGGAACTGCAGAATCAAAATAGCCGCAACGAACAGCTGCGGCAGGATATTGATCGGGCGTTGACGAATGGAGAAATCAAGGCTTATCTGCAATTTATAGTAGATAACCGCACGGGCGAGATCTGTGGGGCAGAGGTACTTTCCCGCTGGGAACACCCGGAATTGGGCGTGATGCGCCCCGGGACCTATATCGGTGTTATGAAGCAGACCGGCGCCATCACCCGGCACGATGAAGCCGTTTTTGAGAGGCTGTGTGCCTTGCTGGAGGTTTGGAAGGGCACCCCCTGTGGCAAGTTGTTCCTAACCTGCAATTTTACCCGTGTATCCATTTCTCAGGAGGACTTTGCGGAAAGAATCGGAGAAATCGCAGGGCGTTACCGCTTTGACCACGATCGGCTGATCATAGAAATTACGGAGGATTCGCTGATCCAAAATGGGGAACAGGCGGCGGCAAGTATAGAAGTCTGCAGAAGAATGGGCTTTAGGATCGCGATAGATGATATGGGCAGTGGATTCACGGCACTTTCCGATCTTTACAGCCATGAGATCGACTTGGTGAAGATTGAGCGAAGCGTGGTGCTGAATGCCATGACGGAGAAGGGCGCGCGGATGCTGAAAGGACTGATAGCGTTGGCACACGATATGGGCACCCGGGTGCTGTGTGAAGGCGTGGAAACGGCGGCTCAGCACGAGATGATCCGTGAGACCGGCTGTGATATGGTGCAGGGATTTTATTACTCCCGCGTGCTGCCGTTGCCAGAGGCGCTGCGCTATTTAGAAAGCAAGGGATTTATTTTGTAAAGAAGGGCCAAAAGAAAAGACGCCATATGGCGTCTTTTCTTTTGGCGTTCCCGAGGTGATTCGAACACCCGACCTACCGCTTAGGAGTATGGCTTACCATGTGATACACGGTTCGGATGTAACTTCCAATAT
>ERZ772820.3546-NODE-3546-length-9940-cov-3.959130_pt1 | contig 9940 bp, 7 predicted proteins | sample MGYA00511377_ERZ772820 | MGnify/ENA primary metagenome ERZ772820 (study PRJEB29015, sample SAMEA2737684) | human gut metagenome | biome: human gut; feature: human-associated habitat; material: faeces | place: China | collected 2012 ...
TGACGTTAAATGACAGCGTGGAAGCTGTTGCACAGGTCACAATTCTGTTAAATGACTTTGGAACATATCAGGGAACTATTGAAGCAGGAAGTGGTACAGATACAGTTTTACTCTTTGAGGTGCCGGAAAGTACACCGGAAGATTTGAGTAAAATCTCTCTGGAAGTAGTCGAAAACACGGTACATAAGACCTGTAATCTATAAAATGGTAAAAATATCTAGAGAATTGTAAAAAAACGGTGCATTTTTATGTGATATTATGTTATAATTCGAAATAGAAATATTCTAAGAAATGACCTTGGGAGGAAAACATAAATGGAGACAAATATTCTGTTAGAAAATGGTACGAACGAACTGGAAGTGCTGGAGTTTACTTTAGGGGATAATCATTACGGAATTAACGTAGCGAAGATTCGTGAGATTTTATCCTATCAGCCGGTAACCCCGGTACCAAATGCACATCCGAGTGTGGAAGGAATCTTTATGCCACGAGATACCATGCTGACGGTAATCAGCCTGAGAAGATGCCTTGGTATGCAGGATGAAGAAGGAAAAGGTTTGTTTATTATCACAAACTTTAATAAATTAAACATTGCATTCCATGTAGATCAGGTTATTGGAATTCATCGTGTCTCCTGGTCAGAGATTATCAAACCGGATGCAACAATTAATGTCCAGGACAAGGGTGTATCAACCGGAGTCATTAAACTGGATGGACAGTTGATTGTTATTCTTGACTTTGAAAAAATTATTTCTGATATCAGTCCGGAAACAGGACTTAAGGTATCTGATGTAGAGCATCTGGAAAATCGTAACCGTAATGATTCCCCGATTATGATCGCAGAGGATTCCCCATTATTAAGTAAATTGATTACAGATTGTCTGAAGAAAGCAGGTTATACCAACCTGAATGTCAATATGAACGGACAGGAAGCATGGGACAAGCTTTGTGCTTATGAGAAAGCCGGCAATGTAAAAGATAAAGTACATTGTATTATTACAGATATCGAGATGCCATTGATGGACGGACACCGGTTAACAAAACTGGTAAAAGAGAACGATAACATGCATGATATTCCGGTAATCATTTTCTCTTCCCTGGTAAATGATGAAATGAGAAGAAAAGGTGAATCACTCGGAGCAGACGCCCAATTGACTAAACCGGAGATTGGAAGTCTGGTACAGGCTATCGACAGACTGATTGACCAGACTGGAAAGTAAGGAAAGAACGCAGACAAAGGGGTGTGATGTTACATCACATCCCTTTCCTTTACGCTGTCCGGCATCTACTGGGAGATGTTGTGGCAGACCCTGTAAGCAGATATACAGGCAACTTGGATACATGGAGGTATAAATTTGAGTAAGAGTGAAGATTATCTGGACGATTTGCTGAATTCAGTTTCAGATGCTAACAGAAGAAATAATAAGAAGGATATCGAGAATCTGATTCAATCAATGAATGAAGAAGCTGCAAAGCCAAGAGAACGGGAGAAAAAGCCGGTGGAAAAGAAGCACGAGGACTACTCCGGCACAGGATTCCAGCGTGAATTTGAACAGGAGCTGGCAACAGGAGCAGCAGATGATTTCCTGCAGGAATTCGAAATGGAATTAGACGAAGAGGCATCAAATCAGGCAGATATTGATGTCAATGAAGACAAGACATCCGATGTCGAGGAAGCTTCGGAGTCAATCTCATCAGGAACCACAGATATGGCAACAGATGAGTCTGCAGCATCAGATATGATGGAAGATGTGAATGATATCATGGATGCGGTCCGGAAGAAGGTTGGAGATTCCGGAGAGGAAGAACATATGGATACGTCGAAAACACCAGAAGATGATGCTTCCGAGGAAGAAGAGCCTTTAGGCTTTTTTGATACTCTGGATGAAGATTCTGCGGCAGAGATACCAGAAGCATCAAAGACAGAATCTGAGGAAGAGGAACCACTTCTTTCAGAAGATGATGATGCCATTAATCTTATGGATATGTTATCCGGAGATGCTGACTTATCCGATATCGGCGATTTGCTGAAAGCAGATGAAAATGGAGAAGAATTAGAGCATTCAGAAGATGAGGACAGTGAGGTCCAGGATGAATTTGAACGCCTTGGAAGTATCGAAGAATTAAAAGATTTAAAGGAAGCAAAGGAAAAGAGAAAAAAACAGGGATTCTTCAGTAAAATTATGTCCGTTTTATTTGGACCGGATGAAGAAGAGGATGATACAAAGATTGCAGAAGATGACAGCCTTGGCAGCATTTCATCTGAGAACAGAGAAATCTTAAAAGAGATGGATGCAGACGAGGGAGCCGGTAAGAAGGGCAAGAAAGAGAAGAAAAAGAAAGAGAAAAAAGAAAAGAAGGAAAAGGCGAAGAAGGAGAAGGCGCCAAAGGTAAAGAAAGAGAAGCCTCCAAAAGAAATAGACCGTACGCCGAAGAAGCCGGTTATTCTGATTTTTATTATGGCACTTTCCCTTCTAATCTTGATTTTGCTGGGAAGCTCCAATTTACAGTATGGGCAGGACATGCAGCAGGCAAAGGATGATTTTGCAAGCGGCTCCTATGTAACAGCATTCCAGACCGTAGCCGGTTCTTATGTAAAGGGAAAAGACGAGAATTTCTATAAGAAGGCACAGGTGCTGGCTTCCATACAGAGCGAATATCAGTCTTATGAGAGCTTAAGCGGAATCAATGAAAATGAAATGGCTTTAGACGCACTGATTCGTGGATATGGCAGATGCGTAGATGGCGCAGACCTGGCTCAGGAATATGAGATAACAGACGAAATGGCAGGACTGAAGAATCAGATTTTGCAGCAGTTATCAGACCATTTTGGTGTATCAGAGGAAAAGGCAGCAGAATTGCATGCGATGACAAAGAGAACAGATTATACAAAGGCAATTCAGGGGATACTTGCAGCAGCAGGACTGGAATAGGAGAACATTATGATAGCAATTATTGACTATGATGCAGGAAACTTAAAGAGTGTGGAAAAAGCATTAGCATATCTGGGTGAGGAAAGCGTAATTACAAGAGATTTTCATACCATTGAACAGGCAGATAAGGTGATTTTACCGGGCGTTGGTTCTTTTGGTGTGGCAATGGATAATCTGAAACGCTATGAACTGGACAAGGTCATCCATGAAGTCTGTGAAAGAAAAGTGCCATTCCTTGGAATCTGCCTCGGACTTCAGTTAATGTTTGAAGGAAGCGAAGAGTCAGAAGGAGTAGAGGGACTTGGGCTTTTAGAGGGAAAAATTGTGCGGATCCCAGATACCTATGGGCTGAAAATTCCGCATATCGGTTGGAATTCCCTGCATTTACAGAATAATGGAAGACTGTTTCAGGATGTGCCGATGGATGCCTATGTATATTTCGTGCATTCTTATTATTTACAGGCAAAGCATGAAGAAATCGTAAAAGCAACTACAGAATATGGAGTCACTATTCATGCATCTGTGGAGCAGGACAACATCTTTGCCTGCCAGTTCCACCCGGAGAAGAGCAGCTCCGTTGGACTGAAGATACTTAAGAACTTTGCGTCATTACAGGGAGGTGTGAAATAATGTTTACCAAGAGAATTATTCCATGTCTGGATGTCAATGATGGAAGAGTTGTAAAAGGTGTGAACTTTGTGAATTTAAGAGATGCCGGTGACCCGGTGGAAATTGCGGCAGCCTATGATAAAGCCGGAGCAGATGAAGTGGTATTTCTAGATATTACAGCATCTTCGGATAACCGTAATACAGTAGTAGATATGGTAAGACGTGTAGCGGAAAATGTATTTATTCCATTTACCGTAGGCGGAGGAATCCGCTGTGTAGAAGATTTTAAAGTGCTGCTTAGGGAAGGTGCAGACAAGATTTCTATTAATTCTTCTGCAATTAATACACCACAGTTAATCAGTGATGCGGCAGACAAATTCGGAAGTCAGTGTGTGGTTGTTGCCATTGATGCGAGAAGAAGAGAAGATGGCAGCGGTTGGAACATTTATAAAAATGGCGGAAGAATTGATGTAGGTATTGATGCGGTAGAATGGGCAATGAAAGTCGAGAAGCTTGGAGCCGGAGAAATTCTTTTGACCAGTATGGACTGTGATGGCACGAAAGCCGGTTACGATTTGGAACTGACCAGACAGATTGCAGAAAATGTATCTATCCCGGTCATTGCTTCCGGTGGAGCCGGAACGAAAGAACATTTCTATGAAGCGTTGACAGAAGGTAAAGCAGATGCAGCACTGGCAGCATCATTATTCCATTATAAAGAACTTGAAATTATGGACCTTAAGAATTATCTTGCAGGTCGCGGGGTATCAGTAAGGAGATAAAACTATGGCAATGATTACCAATGACTGGCTGGACAGTGTATCTGCCGAGTTTAAAAAGCCATATTACAGAGATTTATATGATTTTGTAAAAAAAGAATACAGCACCCATGTGGTATATCCACCGGCAGATGATATCTTTAATGCCTTGCACTTAACACCGCTTTCAGAAGTAAAGGTGCTGATTTTGGGACAGGATCCATACCATAATGAACATCAGGCACATGGCCTTAGTTTTTCCGTACTGCCGGATCAGAAAGAGATTCCACCATCTTTACAGAACATCTATAAAGAACTACAGGATGACCTTGGCTGCTATATCCCTGACAATGGTTATCTGGAAAAATGGGCAAAGCAGGGTGTATTATTATTGAACACGGTTCTGACCGTCCGTGCACATCAGGCGAACTCCCATCAGGGCAAAGGATGGGAGCATTTTACGGATGCCATTATCCAGGCGGTCAATGCCCAGGATCGACCAGTTGTCTATATGCTGTGGGGCAGACCGGCACAGAGCAAAATTCCGATGCTTACCAATCCGAAGCATCTGATATTAAAAGCACCTCATCCAAGCCCGCTTTCGGCATACCGTGGTTTCTTCGGATGCAAACATTTCTCACAGGCGAATGCATTTTTAGAAGAGCATGGAGTAGCACCGATAGACTGGCAGATTGAGAATTTATAGGATGGATTTTAATGTTGACTTGATACCAATAATGTTGAATAACAAAGCATTGCAGGATTTAATAGGTTTCTATGTCAGGCATAAAATACCGCAGTTCTAAATCACATATTTTTCTTTTTACAATATAAAGTGTCTTTCCAATGTTTGACAAACTATCCGCACGGTTCGTCAAAAGGACGGATGTATGACACAATTTATTAGGGGCACTTAGAATTTCGTATTGCAACCGGCAACGCCGGCACAGGATGTGCCGGCGAGGTGCAATCTGAACATGGATGTGAATTTGCACCGGTTGCCGGGCAAAACACAATATGTTTCGAAATTCTTAGTGCCCCTTATAAATCTTGTGTAACATCCGTCTTTGGCGGACAGTGCGGATAGTCAGTCAAAGCAACGGAAAGACATTTTGTAATCAAGAAAAATATGTGCTAAGAACTGCAGGTATTTCATGTCGAATCAACATAGAACCCCATGAAATCCTGTTATTCTTCGAATTGCCAACATGGTATCCAGCCAACATAAAAAATTATTCCTAAAATGAGGAGTGCCCCGACATCTTTCGGATGCCGAGGCTATTATGAAAAAATATATCTAAAAACATGAGTTTCTTTTGATGGTTCTATAGTATGCTATAAATATGACAAAACTATGAACAAACCATAAATACTTTGTGAAAAGTTACAATAGATGAAAAAAATCACATAAAAAGTTGTGGATTTTACACAATATTGCAATCCTGTGCCTAAAATGCTATAATAGACTTAACAATAGGCAGACGTGGGACAAGGATGTTACACATCAGATATCAAAGGAGTGATTGTATGATAGGCATTTCAAATTATGATTCGAATTCAATTCACACATTGTTTTCCGGATTATCAAATGGAAGCAGAACTTCAAACAGTGGTTTGTTAGGAATTAATATTGCTGATTATTCTGCAATTCGTACCGGTTCCTACTTTAAACTGATGAAGGCATATTATGGTGGAAATGATTCTGCCAGCAAGATTGTAGAGACAAACAAGAAGACTTCAACGTCTACTGCAAAGGATGATACTAAGACATTAGCAAAAATTGAAGATGCTGCGGAAGAGTTGAAGGGTGCATCCGATGCTTTACTGGATAAGACCAAGAAGTCTGTATTTAACAAAGTAACAACAACCGATGCAAAGGGTAATACCACAACAGATTATGATAAAGACGCAATTTATAAGAAAGTAAGTGCTTTCGTAGACAGCTACAATAACCTACTGAAGAAATCAGAAGATTCCAATACCAATGGAATTCTCAATGCAGTTTCTTCCATGGTTCGGACTACAGATTCCAATGAAAAATTACTTTCTAAGGTTGGAATTACCGTTGGTGCAGATAACAAACTCAGTATTGATGAGGATACCTTTAAGAAGGCAGATATGTCTTTGGTAAAATCTTTGTTCAATGGAAATGGTTCCTATGGATATCAGGTATCTGCAAAAGCATCTTTAGCAGATTATTATGCAGAACGGGAAGCATCCAAGGGCAATACATATGGTAATACAGGTACATATACCTACAATTATAATACCGGAGAGATTTATAATACGACAACCTAAGTGACCGGTTAATAATTATGATTCGCATAATGACGGTGTAAATGTCAGGTATAAATAATATATGCAAATAACAAGAAACGTGTGTTACAGGAAAGCAATTTTCGGTAAAGCAAAAAAGCAGGTGTTCCGATTGGAACACCTGCTTTCTATCTTAAAAGCTATTTTTAGTTATCTTTCTCGTCTTCTTCACTCATGGAGTAAACCTGACGTTTTCTTGCCATTTCATCACTTTCTAAGTATTCATCGTAAGTGGTAATCTTATCAATGAGTCCGCCATTTGGAAGAAGCTCCATAATGCGGTTGGCAGTGGTCTGTGTGAACTGGTGGTCACGGGAAGCGAAGAGTACAACACCCGGGAATTTAATCAGACCGTTGTTTAATGCGGTAATGGACTCCATGTCTAAGTGGTCGGTAGGCTCATCTAAGATTAAGACATTGGAAGCCTGAATCATCATACGGGAGAGCAGTACACGCACTTTTTCTCCTCCGGAAAGGACTCTCATTTTCTTCATGCCGTCTTCACCGGCGAAAAGCATTCTTCCTAAGAAACCACGTACATAAGTAGCATCTTTGATCTCGGAATACTGGGTCAGCCAGTCTGTGATAACAAGGTCAGTATCAAAGATTTCGGTATTGTCCTTCGGAAAATAGGACTGGGAAGTCGTAACACCCCATTTGTAAGTTCCTTCGTCCGGCTCCATTTCACCGGCAAGAATCTTAAAGAGGGTAGTCTTGGCAAGCTCGTTGCTTCCGACAAAAGCTACTTTATCATCATGTCCTAAGATAAAGGATACATTGTCTAATACTTTTACGCCATCGATAGTTTTGCTTAGCCCCTCTACGGTAAGAACCTCATTACCGATTTCACGCTGTGGGCGGAAATCAATGTAAGGATATTTACGACTGGAAGGTTTGATTTCATCCAGCTCGATTTTTTCAAGGGCACGTTTTCTGGAAGTTGCCTGTTTGGATTTGGAAGCATTCGCAGAGAAACGGGAAATGAACTCCTGTAACTCTTTAATCTTTTCTTCCTTCTTTTTATTGGCTTCTTTCATCTGCTTAACAAGAAGCTGGCTGGACTCATACCAGAAATCGTAGTTACCGGCATATAACTGAATCTTGCCATAATCGATATCGGCAATATGAGTACATACCTTATTTAAGAAGTAACGGTCGTGGGATACGACGATTACAGTGTTGTTAAAGTTAATTAAGAATTCTTCCAGCCATGCAATGGCATCTAAGTCTAAGTGGTTGGTCGGCTCGTCTAAGAGCAGAATGTCTGGATTACCGAATAATGCCTGGGCTAAGAGCACCTTAACCTTGGTAGCACCCGGAAGGTCACGCATAGTGGTGTAGTGGTCTTCTGTCGGGATGCCAAGACCATTTAATAACATGGCAGCATCGGATTCTGCATTCCAGCCGTCCATTTCAGCAAATTCGCCTTCCAGTTCACTGGCACGGATACCATCTTCATCGGAAAAATCCTCTTTTGCATAGATAGCATCCTTCTCCTTCATGATATCATAGAGACGTTTGTTTCCCATGATAACGGTATCTAAAACGGAGTACTCATCATATTTGAAGTGGTCCTGCTGCAGGAAGGAAAGACGTTGTCCCGGTGTAATAACCACATCGCCGCTGGTGGAGTCTAATTGTCCGGATAAAATTTTTAAGAAAGTAGATTTACCGGCACCATTGGCACCAATCAGACCGTAGCAGTTGCCTTCCGTGAATTTAATATTTACATCTTCAAACAAGGCTTTCTTCCCGATTCGTAAAGTTACATTGTTTGCACTTATCATAATCAAATCTCCTGACTCTTTGAATTTACGGTGCTTTCATGCTTATGCACCAATTCGTATCATACTAGAAAAACAGTGGAAAAGCAACTAAAACTTCTTATAGAAGAAATTCGTGATTGTTCTTCATTTCGTACAGTCCATAATCTTGATAATCGACAAATAAAATGCTAAAATGTGATTTAGGTCGATAAGACATAAGTTTTATATTTAAATAAGGAGGAATAAATAATGTCCAGAGCAAAACAATCAATGGACGGTAATACAGCAGCAGCTCATGTAGCTTATGCATACACAGACGTTGCAGCTATTTATCCTATTACCCCGTCCAGTCCAATGGCTGACTCCGTAGACCAGTGGTCCGCAGCAGGTCAGGAGAATATCTTTGGAAATCAGGTTAAAGTCGTAGAAATGGAATCAGAGGCAGGAGCAGCAGGTGCCGTACATGGTTCTCTTGCAGCAGGTGCTTTAACCACTACATTTACCGCATCCCAGGGTCTTTTATTAATGATCCCTAATATGTACAAAATCGCTGGAGAGCAGCTTCCATGTGTATTTGATGTATCAGCACGTACCGTTGCAACCCAGTCCTTAAATATTTTCGGTGATCACAGTGACGTATATGCTTGTCGTCAGACAGGTTTCGCTATGTTATGTGAGACAAACCCACAGGAAGTTATGGACTTAAGCCCAGTTGCTCATCTTGCAACAATTGAAGGAAAAGTTCCATTCATCAACTTCTTTGATGGATTCAGAACATCTCATGAGATTCAGAAAATCGAGAAATGGGATTACGCAGATTTGAAAGAAATGTGCAACATGGACGCTGTAAAAGCATTCCGTGAGCATGCATTAAACCCAGAGCATCCAGCTATGCGTGGTTCTCATGAAAATGGAGACGTTTTCTTCCAGCATCGTGAAGCTTGTAATACAGCTTACAATGAGTTGCCAGCTATCGTTGAGAAATACATGGGCAAAATCAATGAAAAACTTGGTACAGATTATGACTTATTCAACTACTATGGAGCAGCAGATGCAGACCGTGTTATCGTAGCAATGGGATCTATCTGTGACGTAGCAGAAGAAGTAATCGACTACTTAACAGCAGCAGGAGAGAAAGTCGGATTAATCAAAGTTCGTCTGTATCGTCCTTGGGTATCTGCTTCCTTATTAAAAGTTCTTCCAAAGACTGCAAAGAAAGTTGCTGTTCTTGACAGAACAAAAGAGCCAGGAGCATTAGGCGACCCATTATACTTAGACGTAGCTACAACATTACGTGAAGCAGGATTAAACGACGTTGTATTATGCGGCGGCCGTTACGGATTAGGATCTAAGGATACTCCTCCTTCATCTGTATTCGCTATCTACAAAGAACTGGAAAAAGATGCTCCAAAGAGCAGATTTACAGTAGGTATCGTAGATGACGTTACAAACTTAAGCTTACCAGAGGTTAAGCCAGCACCTATCACATCTGCAGAAGGAACTGTAGAGTGTAAGTTCTGGGGTCTTGGTGGAGACGGTACTGTAGGTGCTAACAAGA
>ERZ772820.3550-NODE-3550-length-9927-cov-3.615073_pt1 | contig 9927 bp, 8 predicted proteins | sample MGYA00511377_ERZ772820 | MGnify/ENA primary metagenome ERZ772820 (study PRJEB29015, sample SAMEA2737684) | human gut metagenome | biome: human gut; feature: human-associated habitat; material: faeces | place: China | collected 2012 ...
CAGCGACACTGACACAGGAAGCAAAAAGAGCGCTGGAAGAGTCTGATGTGGTTTTTGGGGCAGAACGGATGCTCGAAGTGGTGGAAAACAGTAAGGAAACCTATCCTTTTTATCTCGCAAAAGATATTTTACCGGTTTTAAGACAAAAGGAATCCCAAATGGATGGACAGAAGCTGAAAGTTTCCATATTATTTTCCGGAGATACTGGATTTTACAGCGGAACAGAAAAAATAAAAACAGAATTAAATAAAAATAATTACAAAAAAATTCGTATTTTTCCAGGAATTTCATCCGTTTCCTACCTCTCTGCGGCAACGGGAATTGCCTGGCAGGATGCAAAAATTATAAGTATCCACGGGAAAAAAGATACCGCAGAGACCAGAGCACTCGTTCTCGATGCAATCCGGCATTTTCCCAAGACGTTTCTGCTGGTTTCCGGGGTGGAGGATGTCCGACGGATCGGATGCTGGATAGAAGAAGAAAAATTGACGCAAACCCGCATTATTGCTGGATTTCAGCTCTCTTATGACAGGGAAAAAATCCGCGAGCTATCGTATGAAGAGGCAAAAAATGCAAAAGAAGAAGGTCTGTATACCCTGTTATTATGCAATGAAAATGTGCAAAAAAGACGTCTTGTTCCAGGGATGTCCGATGAATCATTTTTGCGTGTCATGGAAGGGGAAAAAACGGTTCCAATGACCAAGGAAGAAGTGCGTGCACTTTCATTATGCAAACTTGGCCTGACAGAAGATGCTGTGGTATACGATGTGGGGAGTGGTACCGGATCGATTGCAGTGGAATGTGCAACGTGCAGTCCGGGGATTCGTGTGTACGCCATTGAGCAAAAAGCCACAGCACAGCAGCTTCTGCGCCGGAATCTGGAAAAATTTCATCTGGCAAATGTGATTCCGGTGGATGGGAAAGCACCGGATATATTGGAATCCCTGGAACCTCCGACACATGTATTTATTGGGGGAAGCAGTGGATGCCTTGCGGATATTCTGCATGTCATCTGGGAGAAGAATCCACGGACACGTGTGGTTGTCAATGCCATAAGTCTTGAAACCGTGGCTCAGATTACAGAACTTGCTGCAGGGAAAATGCAGACAGAAATCATACAGGTGCAGGTCAGCAGGGCAAAAACCGTGGGAACCTATCATCTGATGCAGGCTGAGAACCCCGTATATATCTGTGTGCTGACGATGGCATAATGAGGAGAGAACTATGTTACACAGTGGAATGGTACTGGCAGCGCCGCAAAGCGGCAGTGGAAAAACGACAATCACCTGTGCGTTGCTGGCAGCAATGAAAAACAGAAAACTTGCAGTTCGTGCGTTCAAAAGCGGACCAGACTATATTGATCCCATGTTTCACCGTCAGGTGATTGGTGTACCGTCGCGCAATCTGGATACGTTTTTTTCAGGGGAAGATCAGATCCGGGAACTGTATGGATATGACCGGGAGAGCTTCTCTTATTCGGTGATCGAGGGAGCGATGGGATTATACGATGGCCTAGGAGGCACACAAAAAGAGGGCTCCGCCTATCATCTGGCACAGATCCTGGATCTGCCGGTTGTACTTGTGCTGGATGCCCGTGGGATGGGGCGCACGATGGTTGCACTTCTGGCAGGGATATTACAGTATGACAGGGATCACCGGATCATTGGTGTGATATTAAACCGGACATCGGAGGGATTCTGCAGGACAATGACACCAGTGATTGAGGAAGAACTGGGGCTTCCGGTGCTGGGATGCTTTCCGGTACAGAAAAGTTTGCATCTGGAGAGCCGGCATCTGGGTTTGAAAATGCCACAGGAAATGGAAGGTCTGCGCAAGCAGGTCAATCAGGCTGCGGAAAAACTGGAAGAGACCGCAGATCTGGATCGGATGCTGCAGCTGTTGCAAAGCTGGGCACTTTTACATGCGTTTCGGGACGGAAAAACGAAACTGCCTAAATTACAGGAACCGGGAAAAGATAAAGGGGTTTTACAGAAAAAGAAAAAACAGCAGGAGGAATGTCCGGTTATTGCAGTTGCAAAAGATGAGGCATTTTGTTTTTATTATGAGGATAACCTGCGTCTTCTGGAAGCGTATGGTGGAAAACTCGTCTGGTTTTCACCGCTTGCACAGGAAAAAATTCCAGAGGAAGCGGATGCGCTTCTTCTGGGAGGAGGCTATCCGGAGTTGTGTGCCCGGCAGCTTTCAGAAAATGTCTCTATGCGCAATTCCATCCGGGAGGCAATTGAAAATGGTATGCCGTCCGTGGCAGAGTGCGGCGGGTTTATGTATCTGCATGAATCCATGACAGATGAAGAAGGAGAAAACTGGCCGATGGCAGGTATCATAACGGGCAGCTGTCATAACCGGGGAAAACTTGTACGTTTTGGCTATGTGAATGTGACGGAACAGACGTCTCATTTCCTGGCGGGAAAACCTGTCCGTGCACATGAATTTCATTACTATGACAGTGACAACAATGGAGAAAGCTGCGTGGCGGTCAAACCGGTAAGCGGAACATCCTGGACATGTATCCACGAGGACGACAGAAACTGGTGGGGTTATCCACATTTGTATTATCCGTCCAATCCGGCATTTGTGGAACACTTTGTACAGGCAGCACGCTTATATCACAGAGAGAGGAATGCAAAATAACATGAAAAAAGCAATTTTAATTGTGAGTTTTGGAACAACCTATCCGGATACCCGGCAAAAAAATATTGCAGCCATCACGCGGCAGGTCCGGGCATTGTATCCGGATGCCGTGGTAGAGGAAGCTGTCTCGAGTACGATTGTGCGTAACGCAATGAAAAAGCGCGAGCATATAGAAGCAAAGAGTCCGACGGAAGCTCTCGAAAGCATGAAAAAACAGGGAGTGACGCATGTAGCTGTATTTCCTACCCATGTGATTGACGGAATTGAAAATCACAGACTCAAGGAAGCAGCGAAAAAATATGCCGGTGCTTTCGAACAGATTGCAGTTGCCGATGCGCTTTTGGCAAAACCGCAGGATTATGAGGATGTGGCAAAAGCACTGTGGGAGTCGCTGAAGGAAGAGGTGGGAGATTTCCCATTGATTTTGATGGGGCATGGAACCGAACATGCGGCAGATGCCAGTTATGCGATGATGGAACAGTCGCTGCGTGCTTATGCAAAGCATGAAATTTATATTGCAACGGTGGAAGGCAGTATTACCATTGAAGATGTGATTGCACGGATGAAGTCCGGGCTGCAGAGCAGACAGAACGGGAAAGTGCTTCTTACACCGTTTATGCTGGTGGCGGGAGACCATGCAAATAATGATATGGCAGGCGGCATGCAGGACGGGGAGCAGCCGGATGCGGATTCCTTTGCCGGAAAATTACAGGCGGCGGGATACCGGCCGGAATGTGTGATTCGTGGAATTGGGGAGTATCCGGCTGTCCGGGAAGTGTATCTGGCACATTTGCGGCAAATAACGCAAAAATTATTTTGTGATTTAAGAACAAAAAACCGTCCGGGTATCCTTTATGGAATCGGTGTGGGACCGGGAAATCCGAAATTTATGACCTTACAGGCACTGGAAACGATTCGCAGCTGTGATCTTATTGTGCTTCCGGCGGTGTCAAAAGAGGAATGTTATGCGTATCGGATCGTGGAGCAGGTTTGTCCGGAAATTGCAGATATGCCGCTTCTTTGCATGCCATTTCCGATGATCAAAGATGCGCAGAAACTGGAACTGGCACACAAACGGATTTATGATGCCATGGAAGATTATCTCCGACAGGGACTGCGGGTAGGAATGCTCACAATTGGAGATCCGGGGATATATTCTACCTATATGTATATGCACAGATGTGCAGCAGATGCCGGCTGGGAGGCGCGGATCGTAAGTGGTGTGCCGTCGTTTTGTGCAGTAGCGGCAAGACTGGGGATTTCTCTGGGAGAAAAAGATGAGGAAATCCATATTATTCCGGCGGCGTATGACGTGCGTGAGTCACTCGGTTTTCATGGTACACGCATTTATATGAAATCCGGGAAAAAACTCGAAGAGTTATTACGGGTGCTCCGGGAATCGATGCAGGATAAAGAGAGCAGAGCGCACCAGGACATTTATGGAATATCCAATTGCGGCATGGAGAATGAACAGGTGTATTGTGGCCTGGATGAACTGGAACAGGCAAAAGGATATCTGACCACTGTGATTGTGAAGGAACATGTGGTACAATAGAAAGCGTTCGATTTTAGAAAAATCTTTTAATGTCTGGAAAAAGGAGTGTCATATGTGGAAGATCAAGCACATTTTTGACGGAGAGTATGGGTGTGAGGAACTGGCAGAAGGGCAGCGGCCGAAAGTGTCGGTGACTCTGATCAATGAAAAAGAAGAAGAAACCTGTTTTTCTGTGGAGGACAGCTGGCTGACTGAGCACGGATTAAATGAGGGAGATCTCTGGCCAAAAGAAGATGAGTTCCTATAAAAACAGTGAAATAAAAAGAGCAGGTGATACGAACCGTATCACCTGCTTTTGCTTGGCATTTTATAAGGAGATGTCAATATGCATATTCTGTGTGCTGATCAAGGACATAATGTTCTCCTGTACAGCGGAATTCATCTTACGGGAAAGCTTGACGAGCTTCTGCGGATATTCCTGATCCGAAGAGAGCAGCTTTCGTGCCTTGGAATTATTGGCGGTTTTCAGAAGGTCCTTGTTGAGGTCTAAAGTTCCGTCACTGTTTATCGTGATGCCAAGATCCTCCAGTTCATCTGCATGTTTTTTACTCAGCGTGTTGAGCTGCTTGACATAACGTTTGGTTTCGTAGTCGGAACTGGATTTTCCGGAAGTGATCGTATAATTGTAAGTATCCACAAAGGCTTCAATGGCGGCCTGTGATGTCTCATTGAGATCATCGTCTTTCTCATCGGTGTCAGAACCAAAATCACTTTTGGAAAGTCGCTTGGCAGCCCTGTTTAAAGCACGGCTGTCTTCGTAGGAAAGCTCCACATTACTGTAACCGGACCGGCCGGAGGTTTTGGCTGCTTTCTGATTGTTGGTATAGAAATTTCTTAAAAAATAATTCGTGGATAATGATATTCCGGAAGAAACTTTTATGGACATAATAAACATCCTTTCTTTACTAAAAGGTTATAATTTCTATATTTCTACAATTTACATCGGCACTTGTTCTTTACTTCTTAACCCAAACAGGGTAAAATATTTTATTATAGATGTGATACAGAGCAGTAAAATTTTAGGAGGCAATTACAGTTATGGAACAAAAATCGTTTGGAAAGCTTGCCGATGGAGAAGGGGCAACGCTTTATACTATTTCTAACACAAAGGGGATGTGTGCACAGATTACAGATTTCGGAGCGGCGATCGTATCGCTTGTGGTAAAAGATAAGAATGGAAAAGACACCGATGTGGTTCTTGGCTATGAAGATGCACAGACATATCAGCAGCAAGTTTTGGAGCAATCGTCGGAAGAAACTGCAATCGTATTGCAGATGCTCAGATTGTAATCAATGATGTGACATATCAGCTTGAGAGAAATGATAACGAGAATAATCTGCACAGTGGATCACAGGCTACATCAAGACGTCTGTGGGATGTGGAAGAACATACTGCAAACAAAGTTACATTTGTGATCGAAGATGCAGATGGACAGCAGGGATATCCGGGAAATGCAGTTATGAAAGTGACTTATGAGGTGACCGAAGCAGATGAACTTTCCATTACATATCATGCAACTGCGGACAAAACAACTGTTTTTAATATGACAAATCATGCATATTTTAATTTGAATGGGGCAGGCAGCGGTACTGCCATGGACCAGATTTTGCAGATTCGTGCTTCCCATTATACTCCGGTAATCGATGCGAAGTCGATTCCGACCGGAGAGATTGCGTCAGTGGAGGGAACACCGTTTGATTTCCGTGAAGCCAAACCGATGGGCAGAGATATTGAGCAGGCAAATGATCAGCTTTCTTACGGCCATGGATACGATCATAACTTCGTTTTGGATAAGGAGCGGGCAGGGCTTGAAAAGATTGCCACCGCATACAGTACAAAGAGTGGCATAAAGATGGATGTGATTACGGATTGTATCGGTATGCAGCTTTACACTGCGAATTTCATTCAGGGACAGAAAGTGCAGGGCGGAGCAGTATGCAAAGATCGGGATGCTTTTTGTCTGGAAACACAGTATTTTCCAAATTCCATCAATGAGCCAAATTTTACAACACCATTGACAGAAGCCGGAAAATCATATGATACAAAAACGGTCTATGCATTTTCGATTGCATAGATATAAATACAGGATGTAAAGGGGAAGAGGATGTTAGAAAAGGCAGCCTCTTTTTCTTTTGGAATCAGAATAGGGTAGGAGGATCAAATGAAAATCGTATTTTTGGATGCAAAAACAATTGGAGATGATATTGATCTGTCTGCATTTGAAAAACTGGGAGAGGTGGTAACATATAATTTTTCCACTACAGAAGAAGCTTTGGAACGGACCGTGGATGCAGACGTGATCGTGTTAAACAAAGTGGAGATTAATGAGCATTCGATTGGAAAAGCAAAAAAACTGAAACTTGTCTGTGTGACGGCAACGGGAACAAACAATCTGGATAAGGAATATTTAAAAAGCCGTGGCATAGAATGGCGTAATGTCGCAGGATACTCCACGGAAAGCGTAGCCCAGCATACGTTTGCCATGCTGTTTTATCTTTGGGAAAAGCTTGCGTATTATGATCAGTATGTCAAATCGGAGAAATATGTGGGAGATGTTATGTTTACCCATTTTGAGAAAAGGTTTCATGAGCTGAGCGGAAAAACCTGGGGAATCATTGGTCTGGGAAATATCGGGAGACGTGTGGCGGATATTGCAAAGGCATTCGGATGCAGGGTGATCTATTATTCCACTTCCGGTAAGAATTCTCAGCAGGGATATGAACGTGTGGAATTTGATGCGTTGTTGGAACAATCAGATATTGTTTCTGTTCATGCACCTCTTGATAAAAATACGCGGGGACTCATGAACCGGGAAGCATTTCGGAAAATGAAATCGTCTGCAGTTTTTTTGAATCTTGGACGAGGACCGATTGTTGTGGAACAGGATCGGGCGGATGCGCTTGAGACCGGAGAAATCGCGGGTGCGGGGCTGGATGTCCTTTCCGCAGAACCAATGCGGAAGGATAATCCGCTTCGCAAAATCAAAGACAGCGAAAGGCTGATTATCACTCCTCATATTGGCTGGGCAAGCGTGGAAGCACGCACGCGTTTGATGGAAATTATCTGTCAGCAGATTGCGGATTTCCAAAATCAGATTATATTATAATCATATGTCTCTTATATAATAGGAAGAAACTCTTTTATTCATCACAAGGCAGACCACTCAGAAACGAAAGATTACCGTACGCGGATAGAAAGCGTGCGGTTTCTTTTTGCGGGAAACCAGAGTGCTGCAGATGTGCGTAATCAACCAGACGTTTATGATAAATTTTCTCAGCCTGTTCATAGAGCTCCGGAAAAGAGGCATTGGAAGACTCCTTTGTCCATGGATGAATCCAGGTGTGATGTTTGAGGTTCATTGGGTTCTGTATAAAACGATAACAATCGCTGGCAACCATCGGAGATAAAAAAGCACGTCCAAGGAAAATCTTTTCGATCAGACGGGATAATACTTTCTTCTGGCCACTTGGATCATTCAGCAGGTGTGTTCCGAGTTTCATCCAGAACGGTGCGCCGCTCAGGGAAAACTCACTTACGGAAATTTCCGGATAGGTGTTCCGGTAAGCATAGCACAGCATCCGTACAATTACTTTTCGTTGAAGTGTCGTTAGACGGATGGTTGCATTCTGATGAAACTGGGAAGGATACAGATGCTTTTTCTCATATAAAAGTTCGGAATCGAGTTCCGTTTCGAAATAAGCATGCTGACCAAAATATTCCGTATTGGAAGGTGGGGTCTGGGCATTATAGCCTGTAAATGCATATACATAGGGATGAATCGTACAATCCAGTGTGTAATGGCCCATAAATCCACAGATGTAAGCGTCTGCAATAGAGAGGGAATGTTTTTTCCCTGCAAAAAGTTTGCGGCTTTGCAGCAGATTGCCAAAGAACTGGCCAGTATCCTTGCGATGTGCCAGATCTCCAATATTTTTTCGATGCATCAGGTAAGAGGGAAGATAGTAAAAAAACAGATCAGGTCCCTGCAGACCAAGTGCATATGCGCTGTGATCGCGTCGGATCATATTGTGCATGGATGTGGAGGTCAGACGTCTGCATGCGTCTACGCCAAACAGATAGTGGGTGGTAAAACCCGGCATACAATCACTCCAATCTTCAGTAAATAATCAATTTTTTAAAGAAACAACAGCATTATAGTATATTTTATTGCTTCGGTCAATTTGCGGCAGAAGTAAATATTTTAGGTTGACTTTACATAAGATAGTGGTATAATGTCACGTAGTATTCAAAACTACGTTTTGAGTCTGCAACAAAAATTATATCCAAAAATCGTTGGAAAAATGCACAAATCATGTTTTTTTAGACATTTTCAGAAGATTGTATATTGCAAACATACATGGTTTTGTGATTGAATATGTTCATTCGGTGGAAAAACAACTATACTTCCAATGGATGAAATATCTTATGATTTATTTACACAGGAAAGAAAACGGAGGAGTAAGAAAATGGCAAGTTTAAAAGATGCGGCAGAAAGACAGGCGTTTTCGCTCGCTATCGATGCTACGTTAAAGAGTCTGAATAAGGACAGAGAGAAAGGTTTGCTCAATATTGTAAACCTCGCACAGAAGTTTATGGGAAGCAATTTCCGTTCTGAGGCATACGAAGGCGCAAAGAAAATGATTCAGAATCCGGACAGCAAGTGGATGCGTTATGTGAATCGTCTTTTGGATGAGACAGATCCGCATGTTGCCAAGATGACAGCACTGAATCTTGGATATCAGGCAGCGTTTGCAGGAACCAAGAAGATTCGTAAAATGAGAGAAATTGAGAACTGCAATATTCCGTGGCTCATTCTTATGGACCCGACCAGTGCATGCAACCTCCATTGTACAGGATGCTGGGCAGCAGAGTATGGTCATAAATTAAATCTGACATTTGATGAGTTAGACAACATTGTTACACAGGGTAAGGAACTGGGCGTATATTTTTATATGATGACCGGTGGAGAACCACTGGTGCGTAAGGCTGATATCATCCGTCTGTGTGAGAAACACAATGACTGCGCATTCCATTGCTACACAAACGGAACACTTGTAGATGAGAAGCTTTGCGAGGATATGAAGCGTGTAGGAAATCTTTCCCTTTCCATTTCCCTTGAGGGATTTGAAGATGCCAACGATTTCCGACGTGGAGAAGGTGTATACAATAAAGTCCTTCACGCAATGGATCTGTTACATGAGAACGGACTGATCTTTGGAAACAGTGTATGTTATACAAGCAAGAATATGGATGCGGTTACCAGTGATGAGTTCTTTGATCTTCTGATCGAGCATGGAAGCCGTTTCGCATGGTATTTTCATCTGATGCCGGTAGGAATGAAGGCTTCACCGGAACTGATGCCGACCAAGGAGCAGAGAGAATATATTTACCACAGACTGCGTGAAGTTCGTGGATTTGAAGGTGGAAAAGAAATCTTCGTTATGGATTTCCAGAACGACGGTGAATACGTTGGAGGATGTATCGCCGGAGGACGTAACTACTGTCATATTAACCCGAAGGGTGATGTAGAGCCATGTGTATTTATTCACTACTCTGGAGCAAACATCCGCGAGAAATCCCTGCTTGAGTGTCTGAAGCAGCCGTTGTTTATGGCTTACCGTGATAACCAGCCATTCAACGAAAACATGCTTCGTCCATGTCCGATGCTTGAGAATCCGGAGATTTTACAGAAGATGGTTCATGAGACCGGAGCTCATTC